>Ga0255210_1000347_pt1 | contig 18089 bp, 18 predicted proteins | sample Miss_Yuk_RepA_8d_FD_188422 | JGI IMG/M metagenome (GOLD analysis project Ga0255210, IMG submission 188422) | Freshwater microbial communities from Mississippi River, Louisiana, United States - Miss_Yuk_RepA_8d | ecosystem: Environmental > Aquatic > Freshwater > River | place: USA: Louisiana...
GCCTGTTCCTGCAGTGATGTTTTGGACTGGTGCTGTATTGCTTATAGTTGCTGTATTTGATGCTATTGAAACACCTATATTTGTTCCTGCTTGGGCGTTTTGGACTGGTGCTGTATTGCTTATAGTTGCTGTATTTGATGCTATTGAAACACCTATATTTGTTCCTGCTTGGGCGTTTTGGACTGGTGCTGTATTGCTTATAGTTGCTGTATTTGATGCTATTGAAACACCTATATTTGTTCCTGCTTGGGCGTTTTGAACGGGTGCCGTGTTATTAATTGTATAATTTCCTGATGTTATTGTTCTTGATATATTTGTTCCTGCTGTAATCTCTTTCACATTCCAACCTGTTATTGCTGAAGGTTCAATTGTTCCTAAACTAGTTATATTTAAATTTCCTGCATTATTTCCTGCTGTTAATACTTGCAGAATATTAGGCGTTGCTGTTATTGTGCTAAAAGTGCTGTCTACATGTGATAAATTACCGTCATTATATAAAAATTGAATTTGGTGGTTCGTAGTTGTTCCTGATGGTTGAATAAAATATGTTTCAATTTGTAAATTTGGTTCGTATAGTTGTGTTATATCCATTGTGGTAATAGGTAAAGTTAAAATATAGTCATCAGTAGCATTATTTGTTAGGGTTGTTTTATTAGTTGTTCCATCATATAAAAGCGTTGTATAGACTTGATTTGGATCACCTCTAATAACGTACATTAACCCGTTATTACCCTGAGCCCCTGAATTAGAGGCCTGAATTATAAGAGGATTTGTAGTTCCAAGATTAGTTAATTTAAATCTAAAAGCGGTTGTATTTGTAATATTAAAAGTCTGTAATGAGCCATTCGTAAAGTCTAGTGTTTGAACGGTTGCATTTGAATATGCTACATCTGTAAATTGATGGATTAAGCCACCCGTCGCATTTATAATTTCAAGTCTAGCGAAATAATTTCCGCTTGCTGAATAAGCCACCCAAGGAATTGTGATCGTGTGTAATGTTAAAGTTGCTATATTATTACAGACGGGGATAAACGCCGTATAAGCGACTGCAGTGTTATTAACATCACTATTATTTGATTTTGGATAATTGAACCTTAATACATTATTATAAACAACTGTTGATCTTGTAGGGTGATCGTAGGTTCCATTTAATGTTGATGTTGCTCTAAAATATACTTTATCATATATTTGTCCTGTTTGGTTTGCTGTATATGTCAAATATTGATCGTGTTGCATAACCCCAGAAATTATAGGATTATTTTCTTTTCCTATACCCCCAATCGCCGTTGCCATTAAATAATTTTGATTAGCATTATAATTTGAAAGGGTGATACTTGTAGATGGTTGAGATAAATAAACCTCGCTCATTGTTAATGTTTGTGGTGCATTAGCGTTTGTAGGATTTCTAATAATGTATGTAATACCAACTCCGCCTACATTTTGAGGTAATGGTGGATAAACTTGCTGTCCGCTATAAAACAATTTTTGACCTGCTTCTGTTGTATATAGGGCTTTCTGTATATTCCCGCTGTATCCATCTTGTAATATTAAAGCGCCTGTATTAGCGTGTGTGGAATTGTAGTATGAATATTTATGATTTGAACCCCCAATATTAGTATCAGGCGAACCAACTACTACTCCGTGACTTTGGTTGAATAATTGTGAAACGAATAACTTTGCGCCGAGACTTGATGGATTCCACACATTTGGATCTATAAAACCCATTTCTATTTGTTCCAAAAAATTATTTGCATATTTTATTCGTAAGCTTGGTTGTGTTGAGGATTTTAATCCATTCGTCCCGCCTGTTTTAAAAACAATATCACCGCCACAACTATTTACAACTTCTATATTGCTGCCTGCTTGTGCTGCACCTAAATGTATTAATATATCATCATTTTTAATAGACACAATGTTTGTTTTGTCTCGTTGCTCTGTTAGACTCCAATCAACAATTGTACTTGAAATGTTGTTATTTCTCATAAATATATGACCGCTAAATGTCTGCATAGCTATATCACCTAAAATAGTGGTAATTGATGCATTTCCTTTAGCCATAAACACGAGAAATTTGCTTAAAATATCTAAACCAATAACTGAGGTATTAAACATTTTAAACTCATTAATTTTAATATCATTTGTGGTTTCAATATCTCCACTTTTTGAAACAGAACCCGCCATTTTAACAACATCGGATGGCATAAAAGCAGTTGCCACAGTTATTGCTGCAGATGCTACATAACTAGGTAAATTAGTTGCATTAATAAGGGTTATAAAATCACTCCATCCAAATATTGAAGATATATTTAAATTCGTAAAACATGCTTGAGATGTATTAATATTACCTCTTAAATTTGTTTGCACTGGTGTAATAATTGAATATTCACCTAAATTTAGAACTTGAGAAGATGAACTAATATATTGAGTTTTAGTATTTAAAGTAGATAAATTATTATTTATTGATGTTATATTATTATTTATTGTTATTATATCTCCTTGTGCTGATGTAATAGAAGATAAAAGCACGGCGTTTCTGTTCGCATCTGTAATAATCCAAGATTGTGACAAAGATGATGTATCTAAAAGGGTTGTCTTATTTTGTAAAGCTTGAATGGCTGATAAAAGAACGGCGTTCCTGTTCGCATCATTTATTATTAAATTTCCCGTAAGCCCGCTTATATCCAATCTTTGTAAAAATGTTTGAATTTCTTGAATTTCTTGATCGTCTAAATTATCTTCAAATACAATTTCATTAATATAATCTGTAAATCGTTTTCCATTTATAAATATTGCATTACAATCAATAATATTAAATCTACTAATTAATGCATTAGTGTTATTATTTGACATTATATATAAATATATATTATAAAATTTAATTTATTATTATATTATATATATTATGTGTGGAAATAACAACAGAAAAAAACAATTTTATTTTATTTCAAATAGTGATGGTTTAGGCAGTTTATCAAATTTTTCAGTAATTCTTAATAATCCTATTTCAACAGAACTTGGATCTAATGGTGATAATTTAAAAAAATTTTTCAACCCAATAAATTTAAGTATAGATTTAAGCTATAAAAATGTCACTACAAATTTAAAAAATAATCGTTTAATTATATCAAATGCTTCAAATTCTCTGGTTGCCTCGCCGATCACAGTTAATATTCCTGATGGAAATTACAGTGGATCGACTATCGCAGATGCTATAGAAACCGCCTTAAATGCTGCAGCTATAACTTGGACTGGCGGGAATGCTATAGTTTGGAATATTACATTTGAACCAATAAGTGGGAATTTAAAGTTTGGATATGAAACGGCCAGACCTGCTGGAATGCCTATAAATAATGCTGCCATTAAAATTGATTTTGTAAGTGCAGGTGGTTTTAATTCAAAAAAAACGGTAGGCTCCTCCGCTGACTTTATATCTATTCCTTATGGAGTAGGGGCGGGGGCGTCTATTGTTTCTAGTGCTACAACCGACGGATTTATGGACCTTGTTCCTTATAACACTTTATTTTTTAGATCTAATTTAGCTAAATCATTTTATAAAATGAATAATAATATAATGGAATATACCGACATTCTATTTACTATTAATGTAGGTAGTAATATAGGTGGCACTCAATTAGTTGAATTTTCCACGGACGATGCTTTCTATCAAGAAATAAAGCCTAACTTTTCACAGATTGATATTAGAATAACTGATAAAAATAATAATTCAATTGAATTTTTAGATGGCACCGAGTTTAACATGTGTTTTATTATAGAAACTGAAATTATTAAACCTTCTTTGGAAAATACTAATAAAAATAATATTGATTATTTAAAATATAATTAAAAATATATAGATTAATTTATTTAGTAATAATTAAATTAATAAAAATTAACTTAAAGATTATTTTATAAATGTATTATATAGATGGATAATTTATTTACAAATTTAAGAATTTATTTTAAAAAGGTCAGTTTTGATTGTTTAACAAAAGAAGAAATCAATAAAGCTAAAAGCGATAATATTGAAATTAATATTAAAAATAATAATTTTAACTGTTATTCTTTAAAATTAGGTAAAATAGGCTGTATAGATACAGATAATGCAGAGGCCGAGTATTTTGTAAATAATCTTATAGGTAAAGAATATATTAAAACCCCTTCAATTAGTAATGTGTTATTAAAAGGAGAATATCAAAATAATTATCACAGATTATTTATAATTCCTGATGAATTAAAAGATAATGAGAACCAATATAAAATCGGTGACGGTTCATTAGATATATTATTTAAAGGCTGGCTATATGAACCTAAAAATAATATTTTGACTGAAGATTATTTAATCCCTACTCTTTCAATTTCAAAATATAACGAACTGATGAAATTTAAACCAACTATTAAAACAAGACCACATAATAATTTTTATAACAAAAAAGCAGATAAAATGGAATTATTAGAAAAAAGATTTAATCCACAACAACTAGCAGAAATATTTTATAATGATAATAAAGATAAATATATTTATAATATAAATTTAGGCTGGTTTTCATATGATAATTATAATAAATTAAAAACTTGGAATAAAAATGCACCTGTTGGCATGTTAAACGATATACAATATTATTTTAATAAATATATTGATGCCATCAATTTACCAAAAATTAATTTAAAAGCAGATACTAATTCTTTTAATGATGAAATTAAAAGAATGAAGATAATTAATAAAGCCATTAATACAATAGGAGATCCGAATTTTATAGAAAAAATTATTAAAGTTTTAACTGGTTTATATACTGTTGAAAATTTGGAATTAAACCCTAATAGGAATATAATAGCATTTGAAGATAAAATATATAATTTTGAAAAGGGTGAATTTAGAAATATTGAAAAAAATGATTTTATAAATATTTCAACTAAATATAAAGCACCTAGTATTAAAAATGATAAGATATTAAAAGAATTAGATGATCTTTTAATATCTATATTTAATAATGATGAATTAAAAAATTATTATCTTATAACCACTGCCCTTAGTTTATATAGTAATGATAGAGAAGAATGCTTTTTTCACACTGGTTGTGGCGGTAATGGCAAAGGTGTTTTAAGTTCTTTATTATCTAATTGTATGGGTTCTTACTTTTTAACGGTTGAAAATACATTTTTAACAAGTATTACTAAATCTGGCAGTGCTAATAGTTCTTTATATTCATCTAAATTTGTAAAATATTTATTTGTAAGTGAGCCCGATAATGGTGAAAATAACACCTTAAATGCTGATTTTATAAAATCATTAACGGGTGCCGACAATATAAGCTGTAGGCAATTATATGGCACTCAAATTGAATTTAAACCACGATTTATTATTAATTTACAATGCAACAATTTACCCGATTTAAAAAAATTAGATCGTGCGTTAATTAGAAGAATAAAAACAATTCCTTATTCAAATAGATTTGTTGAAAAACCAACAAAACCAAACGAAAGATTAATTAATTATACTCTAAAAGAAAAACTTAATAAACAAGAATATATTGATAATTTTATGCTTTTATTACTTAGTAAGGCCACAGAATATATTAATAAACCTATTGAAATACCAAAAGAGGTGAAACAAGCAACTGCAGAATATTTTGATGATAATAACCCTATTAAAGCTTTTATTGATGAATATTATAATATTAATATTGAAAATTCACGAGTTAAAATAAGCGATATTAAAAAATTATATGAAGCAATAACAGAAAATAAAATTGATAGTAAAAGAATAACTAATGATTTAAAATTAAATAATTTTATTGTTGTAAAACGAGCGGGGCAAATTGTCTGCGAAGGATTACAACTTAAAGAAGAATTATAACTGCAGGATGAGGATGACTAGAAATCCTAAGTCTTCTATAGGGATAAAAATTTTACTATGGAAAACTTTACTTTTTTCATCCTGCAATCCTGCATCCTATATTTTTTATTACTTATTATACTTATTATTTTTTTTTTACATATATATATAAAAAAGTATTATATATATATTATATATGTTATTATTAGTATATTCAACTATATTAGTAGCTTTTTATTTAGTAATATTAATAGTTTTAATATGTAGTATTAAAAAAGAATAATATATATATATAATATAATGTTCTACAATTACTGGAAAGATGCCGTTTATATTTGTATCTATTGTAAAGAAGAATTTAATAATTTTTACACTTATATAAATCATTTTAATAAATATGATTAATTATTTAATTAGTATATAAAAAATTAATAATTATATATTATATATATATATAATATGAAAAATCATTTTTTTTATGCATACTCTGGGAATAAAAGAGAAGAAGCTGATAAACTATATAATATAATAGATTTAAATAATATTAAATATATTGTTGAGCCGTTTTGTGGTAGTTGTGCCATTAGTTATTATATATCTTTAAAACATGCCAAACAATATAAATATATTTTGAATGATAATAATAAAAGTTTAATTGAAATGTTTAAAATATTAAAAAATCAAGATAAAGTTAAAGAAACGGAAGATATAATAAATAATTATGTAGATGAAATAAATAAAATTAAAGATGAGAAACAACGAAAACTTTATTATGATAGTATAGTAAAATTAAACACTTTAGAATCATATATTTTTATACATAAATTTTATAGTATAAGAGCTGGATTGTGTAAATTAGATAAGAATAAAGACGGCAACCTTATTGATTATAAAAAATTCTATTTTAAAGATTACCCGATATATGATTTTTTTATAAATGAAGATATAGAATTATATAATATAGACGGCATAGAATTTTATAATAAATATAAAGATAATAAAGAAGCCTTTATATTTATGGATCCGCCATATATAGCCACCAATAATACTTGGTATAACAACGGCGGTGAGTTAGGAAATATGAATATATATGAATATTTATATAATAACCCTATTATAAAGCAAAAAGCCAAAATATATTTAATTTTAGAAAATAACTGGATTATAAAATTATTATTTAAAAAAAATATTATAGATCAATTTAATAAATTATATCAACCATCTAAAAAATCAACAACACATTTAATAATTAGTAATATAATTAAAAAAATAACTTAAATATTATTTTATATATATATAATAATATAATGGAAGTAGAACAACAAGAACAACCAAATATTAATAATAAAAAGAAAGAGGCTGCCAAAAGATATAATGCCAAATCTTATTTAAAACATAAAGGCGAAAGTTCCACAATTTGTGAAATTTGTGGTGGTAAATATCTTTATTATAATAAAAGCCATCATAACAAGAGCCAACGGCATTTAATGTGTATAGAATTAAAAAATAATCAAAATAAATAAATATAATATATATAATAATATATATGGAAGAACCAATTAAAAAACGACGAGGACGACCTAAAAAAGCAGATATAGAGCAAAAAGAAGTTGATTTTAAATCATTATTTAGAAAACCAAAAGCAGATGCAAACGCACCAAAAACACCGAGAACACCAAGAGCACCACGACAAAAAAAAATATTATTAGAAAGTGAAAAAAAAATAAATTGTGGATTTACTGATAAAAATCCCGATAAATGGAGGAACGGAACAGAAGAAGAATGCCAAGCAAAAAGACAGTGGCGACTATATGGATTAAATAAAATTAGTGGTGAAGCAGTTGAAAAAGCAAAAAAGGGCAAGCAAGATGCAAAACAAGAATTTGATAATGTAAAATTACAAGCACAGATCGCAAAAAATAATATTCAAATTAAAAGCAGATTAAAGAAAGTGGAAGACGCCGATCCACAAACCAAGGAACGATTAAAAGCGGAAATAGCACAATTAAAGCAACAAAACGCAGAACTAAAAGCTAAACTTTAAAATTCCACTAATTCATCAAAGTTGATCCTTATAAATTTATATGTATCGTAAAAAATCATAAGAAAACTGTGATTATTTCTTTTTTCTATTTTATCCATAATGGATAAGAAGTTATTAAAATCATTATCAAAGAGGCCTGCATATTCTTCAAACATGTTTTTATAAATATTAGTGTCTCTAAATGGAAACATTATAATTAAATTTGAGTTAGTTCTATAACTTTTAATAACAGACTTACAGTGTTGAGATAATACAAATATATGGGTGTATAAATGTCTATGCCGTAAGAAATACTGCATAAATGCTTTAGAATCTTTACTATTACTGCAAAATATTTTTGAGTGTATAGAATCATCTAAAATGACGGTTGAAATAGGCGGATGATCGAAATTAAAACCATTAAATATTTCCAAATCATCATTAATATTATAATCTTCTTCAATTAATTTATTTTTAAAATGCCAGTCATCAATTCTATTTTTAATATTATTAAATATTTTATCTAATGTATCTAAATTAAGATTTTCATAATAAATAATATTATCTTTATAAGTATCTATAAACTGTATAATTTTATCATCTTTAGTCGGTGAAACTAAATAAACTTTATTATCTCCTTTTAATAGATGATCTTCAATTTGTAAAATATTTAGTATAACGGTGCTTTTTCCGCCACCACGGACACCATAAATTGAGCTTAAATAAAAACTATTCTCTCCGCTAATTTTATTTATAGGAAATGTAAAACCGCTATTTGTTATAATAGGTTTATTCTTATAATTATTAATTTTTTTAATTAACATATATATATATAATAATATATATAATATATTTATATAAATTATGTTAAAACAAGACAGGCCAGCATTACCATTTTTTAAAAATGAACGATTTAGAGCACCTACAGTTTCATTAGCACAAAATTCTGCAATTAGTTATTTTAGACCATCTATTAAATTTAGAGAAAATCCCGAAATATTTTTAAATGGTATAATAAAAGATTTAAAAAAGGATACACCGCAAGGCATAATTAAACGAGAAATGGAAACAACCACCGATGATTTACCAAGAGTGCAAGAATTTAGAAAAATATTAAGTGTATCAAGTCAAAGCCAAAGCGATTATGACGGCACAGCAAGCATTGAAAGTTTATCGACTCAGGTTTCTTCAGTTTCTGTAGATCCTTTAGTAGAAGACTGGATCCAAAATTTACAAGCACCAGTGGTTGAGAAAAAGCAGAGAATTTCAAAAAGCGCAGAATTTAGATTGAGCGAACAAAGAGAAAAGCAATTTAAAGCAGAAGAAAAAGCAAAACAAGCAGAACAAGCGCAACGGCAACTGCAGAGTAAATTAACTAAAAAAGAAACTAATGAACTATTGAGCGCTATATATACTAATTTTAAACAAGCAACAGGCCTTCAAAAAGTAAATAGAAATATTAAAAAAGAGGTGGAAGGAATGATTAAAGCAGGTTATACTTTAGAACAAGCAAGCTCAGCATTATTACAAAAGCCAGAATTACAAAAACGAATTAAAGCACAAGCACAACAAGCAACCGTAGCAAAGGCAGAAATTTCAGCACTTAATGAACCAAAAACAGAGCAACGCCGAAGAGGTTTTAAAGAAGAAAGAGTGCCAGAAATTTTAGATATAAAACCAAAAACAAGTGCAGGCATGTCGGCACAAGAAGCAACATTGACAAAAAAGGTTGAAAAGTTAATTAAAAGGGTTTTAAATATTGAATCAATAGACGAAGAGAATCGTTTATTAATAGACTTATTAATTTCTTCAGGTATGAGTTATGAAGAAATTAAATTATTTATTGAAAGAGGTTCAATGTAAAAAATTAATTTAAATAAATTATATATACTTAATATATATAGATGATTAATTTAAATTCATTTGAAGAATATATAGAAATTTTAGAAAGAGACGAAGGCAAAGCAATCCCAGAGTTTTTATTTGAAATCTTAGAAGATGTATATAAACGAGATCAAGAACAATTTAAAATTATATTTCAAAGAAATTATAAAAAAGAATTAGTAGAACTAGCAAAAAAAGAAGATTATAAAAATTAATATAAGATAAATAATTATATATATAATATTATATATAATGAAAAGTAGAGTAGGACAGATTTATCAGGATGAACCAAGAGTAGGACAAATAAAAGTCAATAGACCACGAGTAGGACAAATACAAGCACCAGCACCACCAAAATTACAACAAATGAAAGTTTAAATAAATATAATTGAATTTAAAAATATATATAAATAATTTATATATATATATATTATATATAAATTAATGGAAAGCATCCCACAAGTTTTATCTTATTCACATTCATCCTCATTATTTAGAGTAAATGAGTTCGCAGTTATGCCTAGTGAAGGCCAACAAAACCAAAACGGTCGCCTCACTTTTAGACTCCCACAAAAATCAATTATAAATTTGTCTTCTTTAAGAGTAGCATTTAGAGCAACCATAACAGGTCTTACGGCTGCAGCAGATAATAACAGCAATGCAATGGTGTCAATCCCAGCCTATTCTTATTTCCGATCAGTTCAATGGATTGTTGGTGGAACGACCGTTTGTGGAAGCAGTCAGCACTATAACGCAATTTATCACGCATTATTTAAAGCCACTCAGCCTCTTGAGTCATCACGATCAAAACTAGACGCAGGGATGAATGCTCTAATATCTCTTTTAGATGATTATGATGGCATAGCAGATGGAACTGTAGATGGTACATCAATCGCAGGAGGAAACGGTGCAGGTGGAATAACAAGCAAAAGCACCCGTTTAGTAATGTCTGATTTACTTGGAATGAGATCTGGTAATGAATCCTATATTGACACCTCACTTTTTGGAGACGTTCAATTAGTTCTTGAATTAGCAGATACAAGCGCAATCCCTATAAAACTAACTGGAAACACTACTGTGTCAGGCATAAGTTTTAATATTAGTGACGCCGTGGTTCATTGTAAAGCAGTCACCAGCATTTCACCACTGTATGTAGAAATGCTCGCCAATAGATTACAAAGCAACCAACCAATTAAATGGCCGTTTCAAAATTACTCCAGCACCCTAAACTCAAATGCCACTGGATGTGTATTAAGTGTAAATACAGGATGCCTCGATCTTTTATTGTGTGTTCCTTATAATGCATCGCCCAATAGTGCAGCAGGGCTCGACGCTAATCAAATTAATCCCCCAAGATATAAATTCAACAGTGGATTAGTTAGATCATCTGCCAACACTTTTAGATTCCAAACTAAAATAAATAATCAATATTACCCAGTTAAACAGGTCGAAAACGCATTAGATGTTCCAAGCATTACAACTGAAGCTTTATTTGGTTCAAGTGATATGAGCGCACAGAACTTATTATTTTTAGGATACACCGACGGAAATGGCGCAAGATATAATAGAAGTGCTTTCTTAAGCGACAACTTTATTTTAGTTCAAAAACTCTGTGGAATTCAAGAAGGATGGGCGGGTGCTAAACAAGCAACAGGCATCAGTTCTAATGGATCTCAAATGGATATTAATATACAATATCAAGGTTTTGGAACTTTTCAATTAATGTGTGCCTTTTACACATCCTACCTTGTATATGATCCTTCCAGTGGTTCCGTCCAGCTTGAAGCCTAAATTATTTTATATAAAATATAATATATATATTAAATATATAACATGTTAAAAACAACGCACAACAAATCAACTGCTATTTTAAATGGTTATAAGAAACCACAAAATAAAGTTTTAGATTATGAAACATCAACAACTATTGTTAATGGTGGGGAAGAAGTAGAACAATTAAAAGCAAATTATGCTATAAATAAAATTACATTAAATAACAATTTAGATTTATACAGAAAATGGATGGATAAAACAATAGAAGCCACTAAATATTTTAATTATTATAACCCTAAAATAATTAATAATCAACGACCTATTAAAAATGATTTGTTAAATTATGATCTTTCAACAGTTGATGGTTTAGAGAAAAAATTTGATTTAGAAGACGGCGAAATATTCACTGGTTTTTATGATGCAGATGACGAATTATAATAAATAATTAATTATATATATTTATAATTAATTAAAAAAATGATTGACTTAATTTATCAATATATTCTTTTCTTATTTGTTCTTTAGATTTAGGTTCAACCTTTTTAGGTTTTGGTGTTTCAGGTTCGACCTTTTTATCTTCTACCTTTTCAACTATTTTTGTCTGTGATAAAGAATTTAATAAATTATGTATTACTGCATCATTTTGTGGTTCTCTATATAATTTAATCTTCATTAGTGGTGTGCCAGTTTCCTTATTATAATATTTATTCTTTTTACTTTCAATATTATTTGTTTGTTTATTAGTGTAATATTCTTTAGAAGATGGTAGCGGTTCTTCAAAGGGGATGACCTCGGCGGGTTCTACTTTAGGCGCTTTAACTTGTTCTGCTTTAAGTTGTTCTGCTTTTAGTTGTTCTGCTTTAAGTTGTTCTGCTTTAAGTTGTTCTGCTTTAAGTTGTTCTGCTTTAAGTTGTTCTGCTTGTTCTGCTTTCTTTCTTTTACCTTCGGCGAGTCGTTCCAGTAATTGTTCTTTTTGTTCTTTAGATAATACCATTTATATATATTAAGTTAAGAAAATATTATTTTATATGTTTTTATTTGTTTTTATTAATAAATAGGGCTTTTTAAGTTAAAAATATACATAAAAATTAATTTTTATTAGTATTTTTATAACTAAATAACAATTATATATATAAAAACATGTAAAAAACTAATATAAAACATATAAAATAATATTTTCTTAACTTAATATATATATGGGATTTAAAAAAGAAATTAAAAATTCAAGTTTATTAATTTATGAAAAGAATTATAATAAATTATCTAAAGACATAAACGGCGATATTGAAGACGACTTTAAATGGTTGTTAGATTATGATAAAGTAATGGAAGAAATAAATAAAAGTAAGTCCGCACACACTAGGAAAAATAAAATTAATACTGTTATAGTTTATTTAAACATGTTAGATGACTTAAAGGAAACAGAAAAGAATATAATTAAAAAGTATAGCGATGAAATAGTTAAATTAACTAAACAGATTAGTGATAATTACAACGAAAATAAATTAAATGATAAACAAAAAGACAACTGGCTGACATTTGAAGAATTAGAAAATATATTAAATAAGTTAAAAGCAGAAATACCAAAACAAATAAACGATTATTCAAATTTTAAAAAGTTAATGCACTATTTAATATTATCTTTACATCTTGAGGTTCCTCTTAGAAATGATATGGCAGACGCTAAAATTTATACACAGGCAGAATTTAATAAAATAGAAGAAGATAAAGAAATTAATTATTTAGTATTAGGTAAAACAGGAACTATAATTTTAAATAATTACAAAACCTCAGGGAGTTATGGTAGAAAAAAAATAAATTTAAGTAAAAATTTATTTAGTATATTTAAAAAATATTATCCTATTATTAAACAATACTCAAAAGACAACTGGCTATTTATTGATATTAACGGAGATAAACTAAACAGGAACAGATATACATTATTATTTAATGATTTATTTAAACAATATAATAAAAAAATTAGTTCATCTATGATAAGACATATAATAATTAGTCATAAATTCCCTATAAATGAAAATGAAATGAAGGAAAGAGAAGAACTGGCGGATATAATGGGCCATTCTGTCAATGAGGCTTTAAAGGTTTATTCTAAATCTACCAGTTAATTTTTAAACTTAACTGATTTGGTGAAAGCTCACCCGCATCTTTTATTTTACCGTGGCTCTTTTGGTACCTCATTCTATATTCTTCGGCTTTTGGATCATCTTTGAGTTTATAAATTATATAATCATTATATCCATAAGCTCCAAAATGTATATTTTCATATTGTAATTTTTTATTATGTTTTGTTGAAAATTCTAATTTATCTGGATCTAGTCCAGCCCGTTTAGCACTTGTTTTAGCTTTCTTTAAATATTCTTTAGGCTCAATTCCTAATTTTTTAAGTTGATTAATGAACGGCATATATAATATATATATATTATATAATTTTAATTAAATCTTTTATTGGAATATATAAATAATCTTTTTCTCTGTCAATATTTCCACGGTCATATCTTTTAAATAATTTAGTTTCATAATTATTAAATTTATCTTCTTCATATTTAATGTAATAAATACCATCAATAAAATTAAATATAAATATTATATTATCTTTAATTTTATCTTTACCTATTAATGTTGTCGGATATGTATTATAATTACACCTTCTACTCTTTAATTCATATATATTTTTAACTCCTTTATAATCATAGGAACAAAAACGCTCATTTATAATCTCTATATCATCTTTAAAATATTCATTTAATATATTTAGTGTTTCTTGACATTTACTCTTTCCATATTCACGATCTATTTTTTTTTTATACATATATAAATATAATCTATATAATATTTTTTTAAGTATATATAATAATAAATAATATATTCTATATATATAATAATACTTTTTTTTATAGTAGGTAAAAAGAATAAATAAAAAAATAATAATAAGTATAATAAGTAATAAAAAAAATATAGGATGCAGGATTGCAGGATGAGAAAAGTAAAGTTTTCCATAGTAAAATTTTTATCCCTATAGAGGACTTAGGATTTTTCGTCATCCTCATCCTGCAGTTATAAATTAATTTTTGGTAATTCAAATTTAATAATTAATTTATCGTATAATTCTTTTAATGTATTATTATAAAAAATATTATCTTCTTTAATTTCGTTTAGGTGTAATATTCTAAATTTATTTATAATTGCTTCTTGGTGTTCTTGTTTTGAACTGTAAATGGTGTCTAAATGCTCTTCGGCTTCTCTTGACATTACAGAACAGAAAATATTATAATCTTTTATCGGACATGCTTTCAATAAATTAAAATCTTTACTTACTAACACTACCCTTTTTTTATAAATAGTCAAAATATTTAATATATGATTTTTAATAATATGATATGTTAATAAATCGTCGGTTGAGTTTCTTTTATTTGTGTCTTCGCTTGCTTCTTTGGGAATTGTTAAATTTTGGTATAATCTATCAAGATCTATAAAAATTATGTCTTGCCCGCTTAAATGTTCGCATAAATGGCTCACCCCTTTATGAGTTAATAATAAACCAAAAACTCTGGCTTTATATTTATACTTCTTATATAAATTTAATAAAAAAGGAATTAATCCATCAGTCCCTAAAGTAGTTGATAAAACGGCACTTGAAATTGCATATATTGATGTCTCCATTATATATAGGTGTATATATATAATTTTTATATATTATATATTTATAAAATATTTGATTTACTTAATAAAGACATTATGCTTTGTAGTTTTGCTTTTTGTTCTTCAAGTTCTTGTTGTAAATTGTGGATTAATTCTAAATCATTATCATTATGAACGCTTCTACCATCATTAATTATTGTTTGTTGTTCTGTTATATTTTGTATATTAATATTATTATTTTCTATATTAACACCGCCTAATAATGGAATTTGACTACATATCCACCTTTTTATATAATCATCATCGGTTCCCCATTGTTTATAATCTTCTTCGTTCATATCTAATTTATATAGGGTTAATCCCGTAGGTAAAAAACAATAACACTGGATAAATGCCTTTTTACCTAATAAAACACTTATCTCTAAAACTTGAACTCTAATATTATTACATGTGAAAAATTCAATAAACATTATATATAATGAAATATATAAAAAATTTTATATAAAATTTAATATGTAATCTTATTTTTAGCTTTTCTGCTTATATCGCTTATTTTAACTGATGAATTGCCCGCTATATTAGTGTCACTTGTATAATAGAATTGAATACTAGATGGCGCCCATTTCGTGTTTGTTTCTAAATAGATTTTCGCCGTCGTATAGTTGATTTGACCTCTTATACTCGTATAATCAATACCTACACCGTTTGCTAAACTATTAGCTGTCCCTTTTCCATCATTACCACTAATATTGTAAGTTCTATAATGTGTCTCTCCTTGCTTTTCCAGTATAATTTGATCTTTAACTGGACTATACATTCTAAAAACTAAAGAACAAGAACAAAAATAAAAGGTCCCACTATTCGGTGAATAGAATATGGGAAACTGTCCGCTGTCGCTTGCTTGGTAGATTTGGTTTGCACCTGCTGTAAGTGTGTTCCATTGAGTTCCTGATAATGTTTGTGGAGAGTTTGTAGTGGTGCTTGCATAATATGTTGCATTATATTGATATGCTATGTTTTGACTATTATTAAAACCAAGATAAATAAATTTATTATACCAAATTTTGTTTATATCAATTGTCAAATAATATTCAAAATTTTCAAGATCCATATCATTAGGAAGATTATAAAAAGTTGTACTTCCTGATGCTTGCAGTAAATTTTGTGTAAAACTGAAATAATGCTGGTTCGTTATATCTTCTAAAGGATGATATATAAAACCAAATGGCCGAGTTGTTGCTGTAAAATATGATGTAGTAAAAACAATAGATCCGTCTCCGTTAGTTGCTATATTTAAATGTGGATTTGAACCCACCAAATTATCTAATAATTTAAAATTCCATTGATCTTCGGTATAGTATATTTTCCCATTGTGTGCTCCCGCCCAAATTATGCTACTATTAGGAGAAATAGAGACAGACCTAATATCTGCTATACCCGTTGAGAACCAAGTAGAACCATAATCTTGACTAATCATAGTATATACTGTATTACTTCCTGCCTCTCTGCAGACTACAACGATCCTGCCTGTTGAATCACAACATATATCACGATATTCAGGATCGCCTGTATTTACTTTAGAAAGGCGTTTTTCCCATAGATTGCCATAATTATTAGACCTATAAACACCTGCTAATGATAAATTATTATTTTGAGTTAATATTATATATCTAACTTGTCCGTTCGCACTCATACAAGAAATGCTTGAAAATGCCGTGGCATTAACAATATTATAAGTATTCCAATTTGCACCAAAATCGCCACTTGTATAGATTTTACCGTTGCTGTTTGCTCTCGCATCACTAACCATAACGAATTTGCCATCACTGCTACAACTTATGGCTGCAGGACTACTATTAGGAAAATCTAGATTGAATGGATCTGCTAATGCTGTGAATGTATAACCAAAATCTGTGCTTTTCAAAATTTTTTTTGGATTAGAACTGAGTGCGTACATAATGAAACCTGTCGCTGACCCACATATCCCATAATATACATAGGCTGGTGAGGTATTTAAGACATTATCAAAGGTTGCACCATAATCGTGAGACACTTTAATCGTTTCACCACCACCTATTGCAGTAGAACCACAAATTGCTATTGTTTGTCCGTTTTTAGATACAAAAACATCATAATATGTTGCCTGTGGAATTTGTGTCTGTTCCTTCCAACGCTGGCCGTAATATTGCCTTAATTTATTAGGCCGTAAAGTGGTTTCAGTAATTGCTGGATCATTTAAACTACCTAAAGGGGCGAAAATACTCTGGGAAACAGTGGCGGTGCCTGCTATTGTTTCCACAGTGATGCCATTTCCTCCAATTATTTCTAAAATCCCTGTGTTTGTAATTGTTGCTACTCCTCCTGCTTTACTTACAGATATTCCCGTAGATGCTGAAACATCTTGAACCACGGCTGTGTTTGTAATTGTTGCTACTCCTCCTGCTTTACTTACAGATATTCCCGTTGATGCTGAAACATCTTGAACCACGGCTGTGTTTGTAATTGTTGCTACTCCTCCTGCTTTACTTACAGATATTCCCGTTGATGCTGAAACATCTTGAACCACGGCAGAATTTGTAATCGTTGCTACTCCTCCTGCTTTTGAAACACTGATGCCTGATCCTGCTTGGGCGTCTTGAACGGGCGCAGTATTATTAATTGTATAATTTCCTGATGTTATTGTTCTTGATATATTTGTTCCTGCTGTAATCTCTTTTACATTCCAGTTTGTGATATTGCTAGGACTGATTGTCCCGAGATTCGTTATATCTAAATTATTCGCATTATTTGATGCTGTTAATACTTGTTGAATATTAGGCGTTGCTGTTATTGTGCTAAAAGTGCTGTCTACATGTGATAAATTACCGTCATTATATAAAAATTGAATTTGGTGGTTCGTAGTTGTTCCTGATGGTT
>Ga0255210_1000349_pt1 | contig 18047 bp, 14 predicted proteins | sample Miss_Yuk_RepA_8d_FD_188422 | JGI IMG/M metagenome (GOLD analysis project Ga0255210, IMG submission 188422) | Freshwater microbial communities from Mississippi River, Louisiana, United States - Miss_Yuk_RepA_8d | ecosystem: Environmental > Aquatic > Freshwater > River | place: USA: Louisiana...
ACGGCCGATGCGGGTGGCGGTCAGCACGTCCTGCAGCGGCTTGCGAGAACGCACATGCATGTGCACGTCGCCCACCGCGACCAGCGGTACCGCCGTGAGCGCACTGGCCTGGCGAAGGCGCTGCAGGTGGATCTCGTCGTCCATCAGGCGCAGCTGGGTCACGCCCAGCCAGCAGCGCCCCAGGAAGGCGTCGAGGAGCCAGCGCGCGGTGGCGTCCGTCTGCGCCGGGGTGGCGTGGCGAGGTGGCACGGCGATGGCAATACAGTCAGCCAGCCCACCAGGATCGATGTCTGACAGCGTCAGTCGGTAGGTGCCTTTTTCGGACGAACGCCGCAGACGCGTGATGAACTCGCACAGGTTGCCGTAGCCCTGCAGGCTGGTGGCCAGCAGCGCCAGGGTGAAGTCACCGGTGCGCGCGCCCTGCCCCTGCACGCGGAACTGACTGCCCACCATGAGGGGCAACCTGGCCTTTTTGGCCGCGAGGTGGGCGCGCGCGATGCCGGCCATGGAGCATTCATCGGTGATGGCCAATGCGGTGTAGCCCAGCGTCTGCGCACGCGCCACCAGCTCCTCGGCATGGCTGGCACCGCGCAGGAAAGTGAAGTTGGAGCAGCACAGCAGCTCGGCGTAGTCGGGCAGGGACATCGCAAGCATTCAGGCGAAAAAACCATGCAGGTACCAGGCCGGCTCGTCGGCCAGCCGTGTCTGGAACACCCACAGCAGGCCGGTCTTGGCCGAGCGTGCGATCCAGTAGTCCCGCGCCGCATGGCGGGTCTGACCCGATGCTTCATCACGATCCCACCAGCCGCCCTCGATCCGCTGCGGGCCGAGCAGCAGTTGCAGTTCGCCCTGATGCTGCGGTCGATGCGCGATGACCGGCAGACGCAGTGGCTGCTCCAGCAGCAAGGACGGTTGTGGCCAAGCCGGTGGTGGCACCGTGTGTGCGCCAGATGGCAGGGGTTGGCCTATGGGCTGCCAGCGGGCGGCGAACTCGGGCCGATGGTCCGCGCAGAGCCGTGGACGCAGCACACGCGCTTCGCCCAGGCGGGCAGACAGGCGTTCAAGCACATGGGCCAATGGCTCCTGCCCTTGGGCGTCGTCGGGCAACCAGGAGACGCTGAGTTGCGGCAGCGATCGCACCTCGTCGGCCGTCAGCCGCAAATCACCCACCGGCGCTGCCAGCGTCACCTGCGACAGGTGCTCGGCCATCAGACGTGAGAGATGATCCACCGCACGCGTGGGTTCTGCCGTGCGTACGGTCAGCTGCCCACCCTCGCCCGCACCACGCGATCGCATCGCATCGTGCGCCCAGTGCAGGGTGAAGGCGGTGGTGCCGAGATGGCGTGCTGCCAGCCAGGCCGCCAGCTGCAGCAGCAGGCGGCGGGCGCCGAGGAGCATGGCGGCCGCTTCATCCACCCGATGCGGCAATTCCAGCCGGGCATCGAAGCGTTCGGGCAGCACCACACATGAATGCGTCTGTGGCGCATGGCCATAGGCCTGATCCAGCGCGCGCAGCAGTGCGGCGTCAAAGCGCCGGGCCAGGCCTGCGCGTGGCAGGCGTCGAACGTCGCCCAGCGTTCGGCAGCCGATGTGGGAGAGCGTCATCCGGTGGGCACGCAAGGCACTGAGCACGGTCAACGGCAGCGGATCCAGCAGCGCAGCCAGCGGCTCCCCCAGACCGTCCTCGACCCCGGCACGGGCCAGTGCCAGCGCAGCCAGTGCGTTCGGTGCCCAGGCCAGAGCGGTGGCCCCAAGTTCCTGCGCCCCGGGCCAGAGCCGCTCGCGCAACGCCAGCCGTCCACCGAACAGGCGCAAGCTGCCCCCCACCTCCAGCAGCACGGCTTCTTCGGCGATGGCGACGCGGGGCGTGAACTGCAGCGCCCAGACCGCCAGCGCCTGCCGCACCGCGTCAGTGGAAGGAAGCGGTTCGTCGGGACTGGGCAGCTTCAGCGCGGACCACAGCATGGCCGGCCTCACGGGAAACGACAACAGCGGGACGGGGTGCATCGACCCGCCGGGAAGGCCAGACCTGCGGCAAGCCGGCCGGCGGGGCGGACAAGGCAAGCGCATGCGCCAGGGGTGGACCCTTGCGCTTGACCACATCCACCAGCAGCTGCCAGTCATCGCCAACCCCGCCCGCACGAGCCACCAGACGCAGCGGCGCGGCCGACGACTCGCGCGCGGCCCTGGCGGGTCGGCACAGGAAGGCCGGTGCCGCGCTGCCTGCGGCATGAACCTGCAGGCGACGCAACTGGTCTGACCGGACCGCTGGCAGCCAGGACAGGACGGCACCACACGACCCGGCCTTGAGCAGTTGCTCGGTGGCCCACAGGCGTTCGGCCGCGGTATCGGCGCGCACCCAGATCAGCGCATCGGTGCCCACGCCATGTGGGAGCAGGCCGGGCGCGTGCGGTGGTCTGGGCGGGCCAACCAGAACCACCCGGCCACCTTCGGCCGCGATGCGTCCCAGCAACGGCCCGAGCAGACGGAACTCCAGCGTGCCGGCCTGCGGCAGCAGCAGTTCGGTCAGTCCGAAGCCAGGCCAGCCACCACCGGGCAGGACGGCGTCCAGCGCATCAAAGCCGCTGGGCCAGGTGGTGCTGACCGTCTGGCCCAGCGCGTCGCCGCGCCAGACGGCCGCGGCCACCGCGGGCGGCAGCACCACCGGCCGGCATGATCGGAGGGCGGGGGCTTCAGAGACGGAAACGGCAGGGACTTCAAGGGCCTCCTGCCGGTGGAACATGGGCTGCATGGTGCGCCCATGATAGCGTGTTTACTGTTTTTTTGTACAGTATTTTGCCGAACGAACCGGGTGGGCATTGGCCCCTGGCATCAGCCGAAATGGACCACCTGCCCCTGCCGGTCAAACGGCACGAAGGCCTGAATCTGGCCCTGGTGGATGGACATGACCATCTGGTTGAGCGCCCGGTCGATCTGCTCGTTGGCCGGCGGTCGCCCCGGCTGGCCCGCCAGGGCAGCCACCATGACCATGCGCCACTGGTCGGATTGGGCATCGGCATCCCTGACCAGTGCTTCCCAGCTGTCGATGTCAGATGGCGACCGGTCCACGCACATGCGGGGCGTCAGCGCACCGCCCTCTCCGCGGGCAAACCGCTCACGCTGATCGGGCGTGCTGTCGGGCGGCAACTCCACATCGACAAACACCATCAGCAGGCTCTGGGGAACAGGCTGGGCACGGCTGGCCGAGAGCAGGTCGGCAAAGGAGGCAATGTTCATTCGGTGGGTTCCGGTGCGGGCGGAAAGCCGGCCATGACGCCAGCCTCGCCCAGGGTCTGCAGATAATCTTCGGGCGACGGTCGGGGCCGTGCCGGGCGTCGCTGGCGCACGGTCCCCAGGCTGAGGAAGCACAGGGCATGCTCATCGGGTGTCAGCCCGAACAGGGCGCGCAGGGCCGTCGACTTCAGGGCCTTGCCGCTGGTCAGTGCCGAACCGTAACCCTGCGCCGTGGCCATCAGGAGGAGGTTCTGCACGGCGCATCCGGCCGAGAGGATACGCTCATGCAGGTCGACGCCGGGGTCTCCACGGGCGCCGTCGACAACCAGCAACAGCAGCACCGGTGCGCGCAGCGCCTTGTCCCGGGCCTGGGACACCTGCTCATCGGTCGCCGCCGGATCGCGTTCAAGCAAGGCCTGGGCAAAGGCATCACCCAGCCGCGAACGCTGATCCTGCGGCACGCAGATGAAGCGCCAGGGCAGGATCTGGCCATGGTCGGGCGCCGATGCGGCGCTGGTCAGCCAGGTGCGCCATTCATCCGGATCGGGGCCGGGGGCATCGAGCCGCTTGGGCAGGATGGTCTGGCGCGCTTCCATGAGCATGGACAGCGCGGCGGGAGAAAGTTCGTTGTCAGTCGACCAGGATCTGTCCATCGTTCTCGATGTAGGGCGGGTAAGGACCGGTGCCACTGTGCGTGGACTCGGAGGCCGGGACGAATGCTCCGCGTTCGGCGTCAAACACGTGCACCTCGCCATTTTCGATCACATAGTGCCACCCATGCAGGGTCAGATGACCCGCTTCGACCGCGCGACGGACCATGGGGTAGTCCATCAGCCGCTCCAGCTGCAGCACCACCGCACGCTGCTCGGTGCGGTGCAGGGCCTCGCGGGTCGGCTGCACAGGCAGCAGCGCCTCGTCCGCCAGCCTCAGCCAGGCCTTGAGTGCCACGGCTTCGTCCGGCGCACCTTCGTAAGCGGTGCGGATGGCGCCACAGTGGCTGTGACCACAGACGATGATCAGGCTGAGCACCGCAAACTCAATGGCAGCCATGGTGCCATGCAAGCCGTGCGACTGGTCGTAGGGCGGCACGAAAGCCCCGACGTTGCGCACGATGAACAGATCCCCTGGTGCCGCGCCGGTCAGCAGATAGGGCACCAGACGCGAATCGGAGCAACCGATGAACAGGGTCTTGGGATGCTGACCCTGGGCCACCAGGTCCTGGAAGCGCTGCTGGTGCCGGGGGAAATAGTCCTCCTGGAAATTTCGCAGACGCAACAGCAGTTCGTCTGGCATGGTCAACCCCTTACTGAACCAGGGGCGAGTCGGCCCCCTCCAGATCGATGCCTTCGACCGTGGCCTGGCCCACCAGCAGGCGCATGTACTGGCGCAAGGCGGTGGCCCGGGACTGCAGGCGCAGGCGGGAGGTGATCTGCTCGCGGACCTCGTCGAACGACGGCAAGGTGCCCTTCTTGCGGCCCAGCACCTCGATGATGTGCAAACCAAAGCGGGTATGCACCAGGCGGGGATGCACCCCCATGCCCCAACGTGAATCGCTCTGGAAGAACAGCTCGTTGGCCAGTTCGGGCGCGCAGTCCTGCGGGCCCACCCAGCCCAGATCACCACCCTGGGCGCTGGACGGGCAGTTCGACAGCTCGGCCGCCAGTTGCTCGAAGCGACCCGGCGGCACATCCTTGCGGGCCAGCTCCAGCAGGGCCGCCTCGGCCCGCTGCGTCAGTGCATGCACATTCACCCCGGGCGTGACCGCAAACAGGATGTGACGAACATGCAGAGACTGCCCGATGATGAAGTGGGGCTTGTTGGCTTCGTAGTAGCGCTGGCACTCTTCCTCGGTCGGCTCGGGTGACCGGACCTCGTCGTCGGTCATGGCCTCGATCACCTTGCGCTCGACTTCGTTGAGTTCGGGCGCCAGCAGACCGGTGACGCGGGGCAGAAGGCCCAGCGACACCGCCCGCTGGCGCAGCAGCTCGGTCCAGGCCCGCTCACGCAGGGTCTGGGCATCCACCGACTCGCCCGGCTCGTGCAGGGCAATGCCGTTGATGCTGGCCGGAACAATCTGCAGCTGGCCGGAGCAGGCGCAGTGTGCGCTGCCACAGCCGCCGGATGGGTTGGCGTTCATGATCTTGCTCTCTTGGCCGGTTTCAGAAAGGACGACCACCCTGGCTGGCCGGTGCACGTGGGGTCATGCCGACCCGGCGGCTGCGCACCAGCTGGTAGGGACGCACCACATAGGCCAGGGTGCCGAATCCGCTCCACACATGCACCAGGCGGGTGAACGGGAAGATCAGGAAGATGCTCATGCCCAGGAACATGTGGGCCTTGAAGATGAAGCCCGCCTCGGCCAGCAGTTCAGGAGCACCGGCGCGGAAGGTCACGATGCGCTGGGCCCATTCGGCCAGCTTCATCATCATGCCGCCGTCCAGGTGCTGGGCCGACAGGGGAATCGTCGCCAGACCCAGGGCAAACTGCAGCCACAGAAGCCACAGCAGCACGATGTCGCTGGTCTTGCTGGTGGCCCGGATGCGGGCATCCGACAGGCGCCGGTGCAGCAGAAGGCTCACGCCGATGAAGCCGAACAGGCCGAAGATGCCGCCCGAGATCATGGCCAGCAGCTGCTTGGCGCCAGCGGTCATGAAGGGCTCGTAGACAAAGTGCGGCGTGAGCATGCCCACGCTGTGTCCGAAGAACAGGAACAGGATGCCCACGTGGAACAGGTTGCTGCCCCAGCGCAACTGGCCGGCGCGCAGCAGCTGCGAGGAATCGCTCTTCCACGTGTACTGGTCGCGGTCGAATCGCAGCAGGCTGCCCAGAAGAAAGACCGTCAGGCAGATATAGGGGTAGTAACCGAAGAGAAAGTTGTCAAGGTAGTTCATGGTCATCTCCTGTCATCAGGCGGCGGCGCGTTCGGCGCTGCGCGATGGGCGAACGATGTGGATGGGCTGCGCCTCGCCGGGCCGGGCCTGGCCACGGGTGCTGCAGCCGTCGAACGCCTGGGGCTCTGCCCAGGATTCGTCCATCGGCTCGTCCTGCGTGATGGGCACCGCCTGGGGTTTCTCGCCGGCCATCTCCAGCACGGCGGCAATGACGGCGGCGTAGGGGCTTTCACGCTGCAGCAGGGCACTGAAGATGGCGTTCAGGATGTGCGCCACTTCGCCGAGGAAGGACTTGGCCACCTGGGGTGGCTGGGTCGAGGCGAACTCCAGCACCACGCACAGGTGGTCGGGCAGTTCCTCGGGAGAGAGGAACAGGCCCGCCTTTTCGTAGGTCTGTGCCAGGTCGATCATGGCCGGTCCCCGGTCACGCGAGTCACCATGCACATGCTCGAACAGGTGCAGCGAGGTGGCGCGACCACGGTCGAAGGTCTCGACATAGCGTGACTCGATCTCCATCGGGTCCAGCCGCTGCAGGCCGATGGCCAGGGCACGCAGTTCAGCGCGACGGGCCGCCGGCAGCGCGGCCTCCTCATCGATCGCATCGACCAGCAGGCCCAGTTCGCTGCGCAACTGGTCGTCCGGATAGGCGAGCAGCCGGGCCAGCGCACGCAGGGTATAGCGGGTTTGCTTCATGGCTGTCTCCTTCTCAGACCACCGACTGGATCGGAATCGTGCGGCGCTTGCTGCCACCGAACAGGCTGGTTTCCCCGGCGCCCTCGGAACAGCCGTTGCCGAACGAGAAGCCGCAGCCACCACGCAGGTCAAAGGCGTTCTCGGCGTACTCGCGGTGCGAGGTCGGGATGACGAATCGGTCCTCGTAGTTGGCAATCGCCATCACGTGGTACATCTCCTCGACCTGTGCACGCGTCAGGCCGGTCTGTTCCAGCACCTTGACGTTCTCGACGCCATCCACATGCTTGCCGCGCTGGAAGGCGCGCATGGCCAGCATCCGCTCCAGGGCGCGCACCACGGGCCCGGTGTCGCCGGCGGTCAACAAGTTGGCCAGGTATTGCACGGGGATGCGCATCTGGCTGAAGTCAGGCAGTTCACCGTTGGCACCGATGTGGCCGGCGTTGGCGGCGGCGCTGATCGGCGAGAGCGGCGGCACATACCAGACCATGGGCAGGGTGCGGTATTCGGGGTGCAGCGGCAGGGCCACCTTCCAGTCGATCGCCATCTTGTAGACCGGGCTGTTGCGGGCACCCTCCAGCCAGGCTTCGGGGATACCATCCTTGCGCGCCTGCTCGATCACCTTGGGGTCGTGCGGGTTCAGGAAGATGTCCAGCTGGGCCTGGTACAGGTCCTTCTCGTTGGGCACGCTGGCGGCTTCGGCAATGCGGTCGGCGTCATACAGCACCACACCCAGGTAGCGAATGCGGCCCACGCAGGTCTCCGAGCAGACAGTCGGCTGGCCAGCCTCGATGCGCGGATAGCAGAAGATGCACTTCTCGGCCTTGCCGGTCTGCCAGTTGTAGTAGATCTTCTTGTAGGGGCAACCGCTGACACACATGCGCCAGCCGCGGCACTTGTCCTGGTCGATCAGCACGATGCCGTCGTCCTCGCGCTTGTAGATCGAGCCCGAGGGGCAGGAAGCCACGCACGCCGGGTTCAGGCAGTGCTCGCACAGGCGCGGCAGGTACATCATGAAGGTGTTCTCGAACTGGCCGACCATGTCCTTCTGGACCTGATCGAAGTTGGCCAGGTTCGCATCCTTGCTGCGCTTGCTGAACTCACCGCCCAGGATCTCTTCCCAGTTCGGGCCCCACTCGATCTTCTCCATGCGCTGGCCGGTGATCAGGCTGCGCGGCCGTGCGGTGGGCGCCGCCTTGACTTCGGGCGCCGACTGCAGGTGGTCGTAGTCAAAGGTGAAGGGCTCGTAGTAGTCGTCGATCTGCGGCAGGTTGGGGTTGCTGAAGATCTTCATCAGCAGCGACCACTTGCCACCCTGCTTGGGGACGATGGAACCATCGGCCTTGCGGACCCAGCCGCCTTTCCACTTGTCCTGGTTCTCCCATTCCTTGGGATAGCCGATGCCGGGCTTGGTCTCGACGTTGTTGAACCAGGCGTATTCCACGCCGGGACGGCTGGTCCAGACGTTCTTGCAGGTGACCGAGCAGGTGTGGCAGCCGATGCACTTGTCCAGGTTCAGCACCATGGCGATTTGGGCACGTACTTTCATCGTGTTTCTCCTAGTCTTTCTTCGCCTCAGGCCTGAACGGAGTCGGTGCCTTCGCCGTCGAGCCAGTCGATCTTGCGCATCTTGCGCACGATGACGAACTCGTCGCGGTTGGTGCCGATGGTTCCGTAGTAGTTGAAGCCGTAACTGAACTGCGCGTAGCCACCGATCATGTGGGTCGGCTTGGTCACGATGCGGGTCACCGAGTTGTGGATGCCCCCTCGCGTATTCGTGATCTCCGACCCCGGGGTGTTGATGATCTTTTCCTGCGCGTGGTACATCAGGGTCATGCCCGGATTCACCCGCTGGCTGACCACCGCGCGGGCGGCAATGGCGCCGTTCGTGTTAAACAGCTCGACCCAGTCGTTGTCCTCGATGCCCGCGGCCTTGGCGTCGGTCTCGCTCAGCCAGATGACCGGACCGCCGCGGTTGAGCGTGAGCATCAGCAGGTTGTCGGTGTACGTGCTGTGAATGCCCCACTTCTGGTGCGGGGTGATGAAGTTCAGCGCGATTTCCTTGTTGCCGTTGGGCTTGCGACCCATCATCTCGTCCACGGTCTTGAGGTCGACCGGCGGACGGTAGCTGGTCAGGGCCTCACCAAAGGCCAGCATCCAGGGGTGATCCAGGTAGAACTGCTGACGACCGGTGAGGGTACGCCATGGGATCAGCTCGTGCACGTTGGTGTAGCCGGCGTTGTAAGACACCTTCTCGGATTCGAGACCGGACCAGGTCGGCGAGGAGATGATCTTGCGCGGCTGGGCCTGGATGTCGCGGAAACGGATCTTCTCGTCCTCGCGGTGCAGGGCCAGGTGGGTGTGGTCACGGCCGGTGATCTTGGACAGCGCTTCCCAGGCCTTGACCGCCACGTGGCCGTTGGTCTCGGGCGCCAGTTGCAGCACCACCTCGCAGGCGTCGATGTCGCTCTCGATCTTCGCCATGCCCTTGGTCACACCCTCGGTGTGCACCTTGCCGTTGAGCTCCTTGAGCTGCCCGACCTCGGTCTGGGTGTTCCAGCCGATGCCCTTGCCGCCGTTGCCGGCCTTTTCCATCAAGGGACCCAGTGCCGTGAAGCGGGCATAGGTATTGGGGTAGTCGCGTTCGACCACCGTGATCTGCGGCGCGGTCTTGCCCGGGATCAGGTCGCACTCGCCCTTCTTCCACTCCTTGACGTCGAAAGGCTGGGCCAGCTCGGCCGGCGAATCGTGCATCAGCGGCGTGAGCATGAGCTCCTTCTCGACGCCCAGGTGGCCGACACAGACCTCGCTGAAGGCCTTGGCAAACCCCTTGTAGATTTCCCAGTCGCTGCGGCTCTGCCAGGCCGGGTCCACCGCCGTGGACAGCGGATGGATGAAGGGGTGCATGTCGCTGGTGTTGAGGTCATTCTTCTCGTACCAGGTGGCCGTGGGCAGCACGATGTCCGAGTACAGGCAGGTCGTGCTCATGCGGAAGTCCAGCGTGACCAGCAGGTCCAGTTTGCCTTCGGGCGCATTCGCGTGCCATTCCACTTCGGTCGGCTTGGCATCGTTGGGGCCGAGGTCTTTGCCCTGCACGCCGTTGGTGGTGCCCAACAGGTGCTTGAGGAAGTACTCGTGACCCTTGCCTGACGAGCCCAGGATGTTGGACCGCCAGACGAACAGGTTGCGCGGCCAGTTGTTGGGGTGATCCGGATCCTCGCAGCTCATGCGCAGCGTGCCGTCCTTGAGCGCCTTGACCGCATAGTCCTTGGGGTCCATGCCGGCGGTCTGGGCATCCCTGACCACCTGCATCGGGTTGGTCTGCAGCTGCGGGGCACTGGGCAACCAGCCCATGCGCTCGGCGCGCACGTTGTAGTCGATCAGGCTGCCCCCGAACCGTGTCTTGTCGGCCAGCGGCGAAAGAATCTCCTCCACCCCCAGCTTCTCATAGCGCCACTGGTCGGTGTGGGCGTAGAAGGCACTGGTCGAGTTCTGCTGGCGCGGCGGACGGACCCAGTCCAGGGCAAAAGCCAGTGCGGTCCAGCCGGTCTGCGGGCGCAGCTTTTCCTGGCCCACATAGTGCGACCAGCCGCCGCCACTCTGACCGATGCAGCCACACATCATCAGCATGTTGATGATGCCGCGGTAGTTCATGTCACTGTGGTACCAGTGGTTCATGGCCGCACCGATGATGACCATGGATTTTCCGCGGGTCTTGTCGGCGTTGTCGGCAAACTGGCGGGCCACGGCCGTCACCTGGTCGCGCTTGACCCCTGTGATCTTCTCTTGCCAGGCGGGTGTGTAGGGCACGTCCTCGTCGTAGCTGCTGGCACCGGTGTCGCCCGGCAGGCCGCGATTGACCCCGTAGTTGGCCGCCGTCAGGTCAAACACGGTGGCGACCAGGGCGTAACGCTCTTCGCCGGCCTTGCCCAGCTTGATGCGGCGCACCGGCACCTTGCGCACCAGCACATCGTCCTGCTTGTTGGCGTTGAAATGCGGTGTGTCGATGCCACCGAAGTACGGGAAGGCCACGTCGCCCACGTCGTATTCGCTGCCCTCGCCTTCCATCAGGCTGAGCTTGAGCTTGACCTGCTCGTCGCTGCGGGCTTCCTTGTCTTCCAGGTTCCACTTGCCGGCATCGGCGCGACCTTCGGCGCCCCAGCGGAAGCCGATGGAGCCATTGGGCAGGACGATCTTGTCTTCCTGATCCACCGCCACCGTTTTCCACTCGGGGTTGTTGTCCTGGCCCAGCTTGCCGTTGAAGTCGCTGGCGCGCAGGTAGCGGCCGGGCACGGCCACCTTGCGGCCATCCGTCAAGGTGCGTTCTTCCAGCATGACCAGGTTGGGCATGTCGGTGTAGCGGCGCACGTAGTCGTCGAAGTACGACGAGCGTTTGTCGAAGTAGAACTCCTTGAGGATCACATGACCCATGGCCATGGCAATCGCCGCGTCGGTGCCCTGCTTGGGGTGCAGCCAGATGTCGCAGAGCTTGCTGATCTCGGCGTAGTCGGGCGTGATCGCCACCGTCTTGGCGCCCTTGTAGCGGACCTCGGTGAAAAAGTGGGCGTCGGGGGTGCGCGTCTGGGGCACGTTGGAGCCCCAGGCAATGATGTAGGTGGAGTTGTACCAGTCGGCCGATTCGGGCACGTCGGTCTGCTCGCCCCAGACCTGGGGGCTGGCCGGGGGCAGGTCGCAGTACCAGTCGTAGAAGCTCATGCAGACGCCGCCGATGAGCGACAGGTAGCGCGAGCCGGCCGCGTAGCTGATCATGGACATTGCCGGAATCGGCGAGAAGCCCCACACACGGTCAGGACCATATTTCTTGATGGTGTAGACGTTGGAGGCGGCAATGATCTGGTTGACCTCTTCCCAGGTGCTGCGCACCATGCCACCCAGACCGCGCTGCTGCTGCCATTCGCGACGGGCTTCCTGGTTTTCAACAATGGAAGCCCAGGCATCGACCGGGCTCTTGGCCACGGCCATGGCGGCGCGCCAGTGCTTGAGCAGCTTGCCGCGCACCATGGGGTACTTCACGCGGTTGGCGCTGTACAGGTACCAGCTGTAGGAGGCACCCCGGGCACAGCCGCGCGGCTCGTGGTTGGGCAGGTCGGCGCGGGTGCGCGGGTAGTCGGTCTGCTGGGTTTCCCAGGTGACGATGCCGCCCTTGACATAGATCTTCCACGAGCAGGAGCCGGTGCAGTTCACACCGTGCGTGGAGCGCACGATCTTGTCGTGGGCCCAGCGGTTGCGGTAGGCGTCTTCCCAGGTGCGGTCTTCGCCGGTGGTCAGTCCGTGCTGTCCCGAGAAGCTCTCCGTGGGTGCAGAGAAATGGGTGAGTCGGTCGAGAAAATGGCTCATCGTGGGCTCCAGTGAGTTTTCTTGGGGTCAGCAGGGATTGGCAGCGCCGCGGCGGGCATACATCCACCAGTTCAGTAAGACGTTGAAGGCGAAGAAGGCGGCCAGGCTGTAGAACACCGGCGTGGCGGATTTGAAGGCGCCGAAGGAGGCGGCAAACAGCATGCCGAACAGGAAGGGCCCGTAGGCGGCGATGGCGGCAGTGAAGCCGATCACACCACCGGCCTGGCGCGGCTCGAACAGCATGGGCATCTGCTTGAAGGTGCTGGCGTTGCCCACGCCGGCGAAGAAGAACATGGTCAGCATGCCGGCCACGAACATCGGGAAGCTGTCCAGACCGGTGGGGCTGGTGAGCGTGGTCACCCAGACGGCGGAGGCGAGCATCCCCAGGCCAGCCCAGTGCGTGACGCGGGCACCGCCGAGCTTGTCGGACAGCGGACCGGCCACCACGCGGGCAGCGGAGCCCACCAGCGGACCATAGAAGGCCCAGGCCAGCGGATCGGGCGCGCCTTCAAAGCCGCCGTAGATCTGCTTGATCAGCAGCGGGAAGGTGGCGGCCAGGCCCGAGAAGGCGCCGAAGGTCATCATGTACAGCGAGGTCATGCTCCAGGTGTGGCCCGAGCGGAAGATGTCGAACTGCTGGGCGAAGTTGGCCTTGACCGGCACCGACTTGAGCATCAGCCAGGCGCTGATGCCGAAGACGAAGGTGAAGGGAATCATCACGGCGGCGGCGTTCTGCAGGTAGACCTGGCTCTGCACGCCCGCCTTGGTCAGGGTCTGCGAGTCACCCATCCAGGCGGCGCCACCCATCAGCGCGAAACCGATGATCCAGGGCGTGACGAACTGGACGATGGACACACCGAAGTTGCCGATACCGGCCTGGATGGCCAGCGCCGTGCCCTGCAGCCGCTTGGGGAAAAACAGGCTGGTCGACGGCATGAAGGACGAGAAGTTGCCGCCGCCCAGACCGGCCAGGAAGGCCAGCATCATCAGCATCCAGTACGGGGTGCCCGGATCCTGCACCGCGTAGAACCAGCCCACCAGCGGGATCAACAGGCTCAGGGTGGACAGGCTGACCACCAGGCGCGTGCCGAACATGGGCGTGAGGAACATGTGCACCAGACGCAGGGTGCCGCCAGCCAGGCCGGGCATGGCCGCCAGCCAGAACAGCTGCTGCGGCGTGAACTTGAAACCGATCTGCGGCAGGCGAACGACCAGGGCCGAGACCAGGAACCAGACGATGAATGCCATCGTCAGATTCAGGGTGGTGATGGTCAGTGTTCGCCAGGCCAGTCCGGACGCGCCGGCGCTCCAGAATGATGTGTTTTCGGGCTCCCAGCGCGACAGCCAGGTGCCATCGGTGGTGGCCGAAGGATTAAGGGTAGCCATGGTGTTTCCTTGCGGGTGAATGGGGGTGTGAAGCGTCACTTGACCGTCTAGGCCAACGGCGAGGCAGCGGCGTTGCTGCCCATGACCTCGGTGCGGCGCACTTCGGTCCAGTACATCCAGATCAGCGAGACCCAGACCACGCCGTACATCAGCATGAAGGCGCTGGACCGGATGCCGGTCAGGTCCATCAGGGCGCCGAACATGATCGGCAGGACGAAGCCGCCCATACCGCCAGCGAGGCCCACGATGCCGCTGATGGCACCGATGTTCGTGGGGTAGTCGTCGCTGATGTACTTGAAGACACTGGCCTTGCCGAAGGCCCAGGCCACACCCAGGGTGCCCATGAGCGCGGTGAAGGCATAGACGTTCAGACCGATGTGGAAGGTCCTGGGTCCGTCAACCGTGGTGACGGTGAAATCGGTCTGCGGATAGGACAGCAGGAACAGGCAGATCCAGCTGACCCACATCACCCACCAGGTGACCTTGTGCGCACCGTATTTGTCGGACAGCACCCCGCCGATGGCGCGCAGCACGCCGCCGGGCAGCGAGAAGCAGGCGGCCAGCAGGGCCGCGACGCGGATATCCAGCCCGTATTCACCCACGTAGTACTGCACCATCCACAACGAAAGGGCCACGTAGCCGCCGAACACGATGCTGTAGTACTGGCAGTACTTGAGCACCTTGGGGTCCTTCAACGCCTTGAGCTGGTCGGTGAACTTGACGTTGCTGGGCACCAGGTGCGACGGATCGCTGTGACTGAACAGCCAGAACAGCACCAGCGTACCCAGCATGATGGCGGCGTAGACCTGAGGCACCATGGCCCAGCCGAAGGCCACCAGCAGCACCGGCGCGACGAACTTGTTGACCGCGGCGCCCGAGTTGCCGGCACCGTACACGCCCATGGCCATGCCCTGGCGGTTCTTGGGGAACCAGCGGGCCACATACGGGGTGCCCACCGAGAAAGAACCACCGGCCAGGCCGACGAACAGGCCGATCACCAGGAAGTGCCAGTATTCGGTGGCGTAGCTCATCAGCCAGATGGCTGGCACAGTGATGGCCATGACGCAGGCCATGACGATGCGGCCGCCGTACTTGTCGGTCCAGATGCCCAGCGGCACCCGGATCAGCGAGCCGGTGAGCACCGGCATCGCGGTCAGCAGACCGAACTCGGTCGCGTTGAGGTTCAGCATCTTCTTGATCGGGATGCCGATCACGCCGAACATCATCCAGACCATGAAGCAGACCGTGAACGCCAGCGTGCTGACAATCAGGACCGACCAGGCCTTTCTCTCGTTTCTCAGTTCTGTTCCCATGGTTCTTCTCCTGAAGACATGCGTGAACTGTCGACGATCCACGGACGAATGCCCATCCACCGATGGCATGTCGACCCGTGTCGGAAGTAGTACGGAGATCTGAGCCCCCTCGTCCGAAAGGACTATGTGGGCATCAAAGCGGGGCTAGTTTGATCTATGTCAAACGATGCCGTGCGTGGTGGCGTACACGGCGGCCTGGACGCGGGACGTCAGGCAGAGCTTGCGCAGGATGTGCTGGACGTGGATCTTCACCGTGGTCTCGGCGATGTCCAGTTCGCGGGCAATCAGCTTGTTGCTGTCGCCCCGGGCGATCAGCAGGAGGATTTCACGCTCACGCGGCGAGAGCAGGTCCAGGCCGGGTGCCACGGGTTGGTCCGGCGGTGGCGCAGGTGCGGGCGCCACCCGTGTGGCGGCAGAATCCGGCACCGGGGCTGGCGGCATCATCGGACGCTGACGGAACACCGCCACCAGTTTGGTCATCATTTCGGGGCTGATGACCGATTCACCGGCCAGCACCTTCTCGATGGAATCGGCCAGCTGCTCCGACTCCATGGTCTTGAGCAGATAGCCGTCCGCCCCACCCTGCAGCGCAGCCGCCAGATCCTCGGCGTTTTCGCTGACGGTGAGCATCAGCACGCGCACCCCGGGCAATGCGTCCTTGAGGGTGGCAATGCCGTCCACACCACGAACACCGGGCAGGTGGTTGTCCAGCAGGATCAGGTCGGGCCGGGCTTGCGCGAGGCAGCGCAGGGCCTCCCCCAGATCGGAGGCCTCGCCGGTGACTTCCAGCCGCTCGTCCTGGGACAGCAGAGCCTTCAGTCCCCGGCGAAACAGGGTGTGGTCGTCGACCAGCAGCAGACGGATGGCGCGAGTGGCGTTCATGATGGCAAGGCTGTCGATTCTGGCAGATTCAGACCCACGGTCCCGACATTGACCATGGCCACCGGGTAAGGTGGCAAGCTCAGCGTCACGCTGGTGCCCTGGCCGGGAAGGGAGTCCACCACCACGCTGGCACCGATGCGCTCGGCCCGCTCTCGCATGATCTTGGTGCCCACATGGGTTTCCCCGTGACGCACCTGGGTGTCAAACCCCCGCCCGTTGTCCCTGACAACGAAGGTCCAGCCATTGCCCTTGGTCACATCCAGGCTGACATGGCTGGCCTGCGCGTGTTTGCGCACGTTGGACAGGGCTTCCTGCACCACGTGCAGCACCTGGACCTGCACATCTGGCGGCAGGGGAAGGCCTTCACCGTCGACCTGCAGCCGTGTGGGAATTCCGGTCTGGTGCTGGAACTTCTGCAGGGTCTCCTGCAGGGCCGCCTCGATGTGCTCGCTGTTGGTGCGGGTGCGGAAATGGACCAGGAGTTCGCGCACATCGCTGATGCTCTCGCGCAGGCCCTCATCCAGTTCGTCCAGCGTCTGCTGCACCTTGCCAGGCTGGGCCCGGTCGATGGCGGTGCGCAGCAACTGCACCTGGATCTTCAGGAACGCCAGGGATTGCGCGATCGAGTCGTGCAGTTCGCGTGCCAGAAGCGCACGCTCCTCGCCGACCGCCGCCTCCCGCTCCAGCGCAGCGGCCCGCAGGCCCTCCAGGGCACTGGCCAGGTGGGCCGCCAGCGCATCCAGCAGCTCGGTTTCCTCGGTGCTGAGGTGGACCTCGCTGCGAAAGAACAGATCGATCTCGCCCAATAAGCGCTGCTGCAACCGTACCGGCACACTGACGAGGTTTTCGTAGCCGGCACGCGCGCAGTGCCTCATCGGGGCTTCGTCGTGCGCATGGATGGGGATGACACGGGTGCGCGCGTCGGGCTTGAGGTTGCCGCAGGCGCAGGCACCGGCCAGGAGACTGCGCTCCTCATCCTGCATGTCGGACGGGAAGCAGTCGGAGGCCAGCATCAGGTAGCGCTGGTTCGCCTCGTCCGACCAGCGCACCGCCACCGCATCGGCTTTCATGACTTCGCGCACCCGTTGCGAGAAACCCCGGGCCAGTTCCTCGATGTTGTTGGCCTTGGCCAGGAACGCGCTGACCTCATACAGCGACTCCAGACGTGCTCTCTGGGCTTCGATGCGCCGCGTCTTCTCCACCACCTTGGCTTCCAGGCCGCCGTACAGCGACTGCAGGGTCTGCGCCATGTGGTTGAAGCCCGCCGCCACCTGACCGAACTCATCCTGCGTGTCCACGTCCACCCGGGCACTGAAGTCTCCCGACTCCAGGCGCCGCAGGCCCTGGCGCAGGTAGTCCAGCGGGTGGATCACGTACATGTAGCCGGTATAGAGCATCACCACCGCCCCGATGATGGCCAGCGCCATCATCACGAACTGGAACAGGTTCAGGGTGGCGGTCAGACCCGAGAGCTGGAGCTCGATGGCCAGCACCAGCCGGTCAATGGCGTTGACGAAAGCCTCGGCCGCCACCTGCGACGAATTGCCTTCGCTCATGTGGCCATCCAGCCAGGCCGTACGCTGACCGGACCACAGGCGTTCCACCTCGGTGAAACGCTGCCGAACCTCCGGGTCCCAGGGCACAAACAAGGGGCGCGTGGCATCGCCTTCGCGCAGCAGGCTCAGACCCCGGTCAAACTCGCTCACCAACGCCGCAACGTCCTGGGCCGGCAGTTCGGCCTGCACCGCACTGCTCAGGCGCCAGGTCTGCATGCGCATGCGCCCGGCTTCGTTGACGGCGGCCGCACCGCCTTCGAGCTGCCAGGTCACCCAGAGCGTCAGGCCGATCGAGGCCAGCGCCACCACCAGCAAGCCGACCCCGATGCGGATCAGTTTGGTCGACAGGGAAGCGGTTTTTCGCATGCGCTGAGGTGATCTGAAAGGGACACAAACCCGTGGCCATGTCCGGGGATTGTCCCATCAGGATGCCCTTCGCACAAAACATTCATAGAATATGAATTATAAGGAGATCACCATGACCCACGTCGTGACCGAGGCGTGCATCCAGTGCCGCTACACCGACTGCGTCGACGTCTGCCCCACCGATGCCTTCCGTGTCGGCAGGAACATGCTCGTCATCGCCCCGGACGACTGCATCGACTGCGCCGTCTGCGTACCCGAGTGCCCTGTCGATGCCATTTACTTCGAGGGCGACCTGCCGGCATCGCAGCACAAGTACATCCCGATCAACGCCGATCTGAGCAAGGACTGGCCGCTGATCACCCGCAGCAAGC
>Ga0255210_1000352_pt1 | contig 17901 bp, 20 predicted proteins | sample Miss_Yuk_RepA_8d_FD_188422 | JGI IMG/M metagenome (GOLD analysis project Ga0255210, IMG submission 188422) | Freshwater microbial communities from Mississippi River, Louisiana, United States - Miss_Yuk_RepA_8d | ecosystem: Environmental > Aquatic > Freshwater > River | place: USA: Louisiana...
GCCTGCAGGTCGAGTCCATGGGGGACGGAGAGGCCACGCTGCGGCTGCCGGTCAACGCGGCGCTCTCACGCGTGGGCGGCATGGTCTGCGGCCAGGCGCTGATGGCCGCGGCCGACACCGCCATGGTGATGGCCATCGTCACCCAGCTGGGCAACCGCCGGCCCATGACCACGGTGCAGCTCAACACCAGCTTTCTCAAGCCGCTGTCCGGGCAGGATGCCCTGGTGACCGCCACGGTGCTGCGGGCCGGCAAGAGCCTGGTCTTTGGCGAGATCGACATCCGCGGTGCCAACGACGGCAAAAGTGTCTGTCGCGCCAGCACCACCTACGCCCTGCTCTGAGGCCGGGATGACCCGACTGGCCGTCCCTGGCGCTTCTGGCCTAAAATCCCGTTGATATTTGTCAAATTCACGGAGAGACATTCCATGGCCCACACGCCCAACGACAGCCACAGCGACCAGCCGCAGGACGTGGTGGAGTCCATCACACCGCTGATGCCCATCGTGCTGCCCATCGCCGGTGGTGTGCTGATCTTCCTGCTGGCCTTCATCGCCGTCTTCATGGCCTGATCCGCGGAAAACGTCGCCTCAAAGGGCCGGTTGCGCATGCAACCGGCCCTTTTGTTTTGGCGCGCACTGGTTGTCCAGACAGTCACATACCGCATCAGGTTATGCGGGTTTTGCATGTAACTTGCCGGTAACTGACCCGGTGCTTTCTTAAAATTGGGATATGGCCGACACGAGGATCGACAGCCGGGCAATACCCGCCCGTCTTTGACCTGTCGCGCTGCATCCGCCAAACGCGTGGCAGCCCCGAGCGCCGACCGCCCCGATTCAGCCAGGGGACCCCAAGAAGCCGCCTTCCCACCGCACCGTGGAGGCGGCTTTCGGTGTCTTCTGTGCCCGCCGTTTTCAAACCTCTGGAGTCTTTCCGATGAACTCTCCCGTGATGCAGGGCCTGAACCTCAACGTCCCCGCCTATGTGAAACACGCCAAGCTGGTGGCCTGGGTGGCCGACATGGTCGCGCTGTGCAAGCCCGATAACGTCTACTGGTGCGATGGCAGCCAGGAAGAGTACGACCGCCTGTGCCAGGAACTGGTCGACGCCGGCACCTTCCGCAAGCTCAACCCCGCCAAGCGCCCGGGCAGCTACCTGGCCTGGACCGATCCGTCCGACGTGGCCCGCGTGGAAGACCGCACCTTCATCTGCTCCGAGAAGAAGGAAGACGCCGGCCCGACCAACAACTGGATGGCCCCGGCCGAGATGCGCGCCACCCTCAACCCGCTGTTCGACGGCTGCATGAAGGGCCGCACCATGTACGTGGTGCCCTTCAGCATGGGCCCGCTGGGCTCGCACATCGCCCACATCGGTATCGAGCTGACCGACAGCGCCTATGTGGCCGTCAACCAGAAGCTGATGACCCGCATGGGCAAGGCCGTGTACGACGTGCTGGGCACCGACGGTGATTTCGTGCCCTGCATGCACACCGTGGGCGCCCCCCTGGCCGCCGGCGAGAAGGACAAGACCTCCTGGCCCTGCAACCCCACGACCAAGTACATCGTGCATTTCCCCGAGACGCGCGAGATCTGGTCCTACGGCTCGGGCTACGGCGGCAACGCCCTGCTGGGCAAGAAGTGCTTCGCGCTGCGCATCGCCTCCACCATGGGCCGCGACCAGGGCTGGCTGGCCGAGCACATGCTGATCCTGGGCGTGACCAACCCCCAGGGCAAGAAGTACCACGTCGCCGCCGCCTTCCCCAGCGCCTGCGGCAAGACCAACTTCTCCATGCTGGTGCCGCCCAAGGGCTTCGAGGGCTGGAAGGTCACCACCATCGGTGACGACATCGCCTGGATCAAGCCCCACGCCGACGGCAAGCTCTACGCCATCAACCCCGAAGCGGGCTACTTTGGCGTGGCCCCGGGCACCAACACGCTGTCCAACCCCAACTGCATGGCCAGCCTGGACAAGAACGTCATCTTCACCAACGTGGCGCTGACCGACGACGGCGACGTGTGGTGGGAAGGCATGGAGCAGGACACCGGCAGCAAGCCGGCCCACCTGATCGACTGGCAAGGCAAGGACTGGACGCCCGAGATCGCCAAGGAGACCGGTGCCAAGGCCGCTCACCCGAACGCCCGCTTCACCGTGGCCGCCACCAACAACCCGGCGCTGGACGCCCAGTGGGACGACGCCAACGGCGTGGCCATTGACGCCTTCATCTTCGGCGGCCGCCGCAGCACCACCGTGCCGCTGGTGACCCAGGCCCGTGACTGGACCGAAGGCGTCTACATGGCCGCCACCATGGGATCGGAGACCACCGCCGCCGCCTTCGGCGCGCAAGGCGTGGTGCGCCGCGATCCGTTCGCGATGCTGCCCTTCTGTGGCTACAACATGAGCGACTACTTCCAGCACTGGCTGGACATGGAGCACAAGCTCGAAGAGATGGGCCACACCCTGCCCCCGATCTTCTGCGTCAACTGGTTCCGCAAGAACGCCGAAGGCAAGTTCGTCTGGCCCGGCTTTGGCGAGAACATGCGCGTGCTCAAGTGGATGATCGACCGCATCGAAGGCCAGACACAGGGCCAGGAAACCCTGTTCGGCGTGGCGCCGACCTACGGCGAGATCAACTGGACCGGCCTGGCGTTCAGCGCCGAGCAGTTCAACACGGTCACCAGCATCGACAAGGCCGCGTGGCAGGAAGAGCTCAAGCTGCACGGCACGCACTTCGAGCAGCTGGCCTACCACCTGCCGCCGCAGCTGCTGCAGACCAAGGCATCGCTGGAAAAGCGCCTGGCCGAGATGGCCTGATGAAATGACGGGGCATGGCACGACCTGCCAGCCCCTGACTGCCCCCGGGTGATCGATCCCGGGTGAAAAAAAAGCCACCGGAACCCGGTGGCTTTTTTGCTGGGCAGGCGCCTGGGCGCCCGGCACTCAGATGTAGTACAGGTGCATGTTGCGGGTGCGGCTGCGAGCCATCTGCTCGATGTAGGCGTTCCAGCCTTTGGCAACCGGCTCGGCGGCCTTCACCTGCAGGCCCATGGGGGCCAGGGCGTCATCGAAGTTGCCGTCGTCGCGCTGGCGGGCGCTCACCAGCTCGGCCATCATGCGCGGGTCGGCCTTGGCGATCTCCCAGAGACGGGCCTCGGCACGCTTGTCGGCCACGGACTTGGACCACCGGTCCAGCGCCAGCACGGCGCGGCTGGCCAACTGGCGTGCGGTACCGGCGAACAGCGCGGTGCCGGCAAACACCACCGCCCAGAGGATGACCCAGGCCAGCAGCAGGTGGCCATCGGCCCAGGTGCTGATCAGGCGGTCAGCGATCACGACCAGTGCCGCCACGACAGCGGCCAGCAGCATGGTGGCCAAGCTGCGTGCGCCGTCCAGGCTGCGGCGGGGACGGTAGGTGCCAGCCTCGGCAGCGGCGCTGCCCAGACCGAGGGAACGGGGAGAAGGTGTGAAGATGGTGCTCATGGCGGACTCCTTCGGAAAGGAAAAGTCTTGTGGACAGCTGGATATTAGGGTAAGCCCTGATGTCACGCCAATTTATTTTTATGATGGAATTCATTCACACAAAGCATGAATCTCCGCAACTTCTCCACCCTGGACCTGAACCTGCTGCGTGTGTTCGACGAGGTCATGGCCGAGCGCAACCTCACGCGCGCGGCCAACAACCTGGCCATGACGCAGCCGGCGGTCAGCAATGCGCTGCGTCGCCTGCGCGAGGCGCTGGGCGACGACCTGGTGCGGCGCAGCGGCTACGGGGTGGAGCCCACCCCGCTGGCCCTGGCCATCTGGCCCAAGGTGCGCGATGCCCTGCAGCAACTGCGCGAGACCCTGGCACCCGGTGGCTTCGATCCGGCCCAGGCCCACAACGCCTTCATCATCGCCATGGCCGACGCCACCGCTGCCAAGATCGTGCCGGGGCTGGTCCACATCTTCGAGCACGAGGCGCCGGGCGTGAACCTGCGCGTGCTGCCCCTGACCACACGGGACCCGCGCGACCTGCTGGAATCGGGCAGCGCCGATCTGGCCATCGGCCATTTTCCGGGTGTGGTGGCCGAACTGACGGCTGTGCACCTGCAGGAGACCAGCCCGCGCTTTCACTTCCAGCGCCTGTACGACGGCGAGTACGTGGTGGTGATGCGGCGCGGCCACCCGCTGGCCGGTAAGCCGCTGGACCTCGACAGCTACTGCGCCGCGCGGCACATGCTGGTGAGCTTCTCGGGGCGACCCTTCGGCTTTGTCGACGAGGCGCTGGCGGCCCTCTCCCGCCAGCGGCGGGTGGTGCTGACCGTCAACCAGTTCTTCACGGCTGGCCGGGTGGTGTCGACCACCGACCTGCTGACCGTGCTGCCCCGGCACTTCGTGGGCGCCACCGGCATGGAGCACGAACTGGCCATCTCGGAGTTTCCGATGCCTGTACCGGCGGTGCACGTCGACGCGCTGTGGCACCGGCAGGCCATGCACAACCCCGCCCACCGCTGGCTGAGGGAAGCCGTCGTCCGGGCATCGGCTCAGGGATTCGACTCGCCATGACCATGACCCTGCTTCTGGCCATCGACGGCAGCCACTACAGCCACCGGATGGTCACCTACATCGCGTCCAACGAACTGCTGTTCCGCCCCGAGCACGACTACGTGCTGCTGCACGCCCGGCCGGACACCGGGTTCGGTTCACCGGTGGCGCCCGAAGACGATGTGCTGGACGCGCCGGCGGCCTTTCTGCTCAACCAGGGTTTCGCTTGCCGGACGCTGATGCGGCGCGGTCCCCCCGCCGTCACGCTGATCGACGCCGCGGTGGACCTGCAGGCCAACCTGATCGTCATGGGCTGCCGGGGCCACTCACCCCTGACCTCCATGGTGCTCGGGTCGGTGACCCAGGAAGTGCTGGCACGTTCCCATGTGCCGGTGCTGGTGATCCGCTGACCCAGGCATCGACAATTGCCCCATGCGCATCCAGCTGCTCAGCGACCTGCATCTTGAGGCCAACCCGGACTTCCGCCCCGAGCCGGCGCCGGACGCGGACCTGCTGGTGCTGGCGGGCGACATCGGCTCCTACCAGCGGCGCCGCGATGGCTCGGTCATGCCCGAGCCCGACTGGGGATTGCGGCGCTTCTCGCCCCTGGCGGCCGACGGCGCCTGGCCGGTGCCCGTGCTCTATGTGCCCGGCAACCACGAATACGACGCCATCGATCTGGATGCGGGGCACGCGGCCCTGCGCCAGACCTGCGAGCGTCTGGGCATTCGCTGGCTCGAGCGCGAGTGCGCCGTGATCGACGGCATCCGCTTTGTCGGGACCACCCTGTGGAGCGACTACGACGCGCTGGTGGACCATGCCCATGCACGCGGCACCGATCCCCTGACCCACCGGCTGCGCCAGCGCGAGAAGGCCTACCGTGCCGCCAACTTCTACCTGCGCAAGATGGACGGTCGACGGCTGGGCCGGTTGTTCGATGCCGAGGCGATGCGGGATCTGGGGCTGGCGTGTCAGGACTGGCTGCGTGGGGCGCTGCAGAAGCCTTTCGACGGACCCACGGTGGTGATCACGCACTTTGCGCCCACCCTGCACAGTGCCGACCCCCGCTATGGACTCACACCGGGCACGGCCGGCTTCTGCAATGCGCTGGACGATCTGCTGGCCCACGCCGACCTCTGGTTGCACGGCCATCTGCACTGCCCGCAGGATCTTCAGGTCGGTCGCTGCCGCATCGTGGCCAATCCGCTGGGCTACGCGGACAAGGGCGAGCAGGCCACCTTCAGGCCCACGCTGACGATCGATGTGGAAAACCGCAGCCAGGCAGCCGCGGACAGGGCGTACACTGCAAGGTTGGACCACCCCTCAGGAGATACACCATGAAGATTCTGCTCGCAGTGGACGGCAGCTCGTACACCAAAAAGATGCTGGCCTACCTGACCACCCACCTGGAGGTCTTCCACGCCGAGAACGAGTTCACCCTGTTCACCGTGCAGACGCCGCTGCCTCCGCGGGCCCGTGCGGCCGTGGGCGCTGACGTGGCCAATGCGTACTACGCCGAGGAAGCCGAGAAGGTGACCGCACCGGTGGTCAAGTTCCTCAAGCGCCATGGCATCGAGGCCAAGGTGGTTCACAAGACCGGTGGTCCCGGCGAGCTGATCGCCAAGCAGGCCAATGCCGGTGGGTACGACCTGGTCATGATGGGTTCGCACGGACACAGCGCACTGGGCAACCTGGTGATGGGCTCGGTGGCCACCCAGGTGCTGGCCCATTGCAAGGTGCCGGTGCTGCTGGTGCGCTGATTCCGCCACCTTCCCGGCATCCCCCGCCAAAGACAAAGGGCCGCATCCGCGGCCCTTTGTCTTTGGATCCTGGCAGACCAGGTCAGCGGGTGCACAGGCCGTCGAAGCAGGTGCTCAGCACCATGTCGATGATCTGCTCGTCATTGAACTGTCCGGTGCCCTTGAGGAAGCCCAGCACCGGGTCGCAGGCTCGGGCGTAGAGCGTGTACAGCACCGCGATCGGCGGCAAGGCCGGGTTGATGCCGCCCTGCGCCTGGGCCTGGGTGATCCACTCGCCCAGCCGGTCACTCACGTCCATGAGACCGTCGACATAGGCCTTGTTGGTGGTCAGGGCCGCGCGCAAGGTGGAGTTCTCGCTGGGCAACGAGGGCATTTCTCCCGCCAGCTGCACCGACATGGTCCATCGGGCCACTTCGCGCAGCAGGTCCAGCGGGGCACGGGTGACGTCCAGGCTGTCCAGAAAGGCGCGGGCCCGGTCCATGACCCGCACCATGGCCGCGGCGGCCAGGTCTTCCTTGCTGGGAAAGTGTTTGTAGAGGCTGGCCTTGGCGATGCCCACTTCGGCGGCCACCTCGTCCACCGTCATCGATTCAAAGCCCTTCTCGGCCAGGAGCCGGTTGACGGCCGAAATGATCGCGTCTTCCCGGGCCAGGTGCATCTTCTCGCGGAAGCTGCGCTTGGGCGGCACGGCAGGAACGGGGGCGGCGGTGGTGGTACTGACCATGGCTTGTGATTCTCCAGACTCGCATTGTGCCGGAAACCAACGACCAGGTTGATAACCCCACTGAAAAGTCGTGTTACATACTGATCAGTCGCATTTTGGTCTTTTAAGAATAATATTTAACCAGACAGAATGCTTGTGACTGACCAGAGGGCACTGCCCCAACCGGTCGACTCGCAGGACGGCTGTCTTCCGATCTGGATGTTTTCTCCTTTTCACCTACCGCAAAGGACTTCCCATGAAGATTGCAAGACGCAGCCTGTTGCTGGGCTCGGCAGGACTGGCCGCTCTGGCCATGGCCGGTTGCAGCGACGACGACGAGGATCACGGGCCCGGCACGATCGTGCAGGTCGCCTCCGACGATTCCCGCTTCAGCATCCTGGTCGAGGCGGTGGCCGCGGCCGGACTGGTGGACACCCTCAACGGCGCGGGCCCGTTCACCGTGTTTGCGCCCACCAACGACGCCTTCGCGGCGCTCCTGGCCGAACTGGGCACCACCAAGGAAGCCCTGCTGGCCAACAAGGCCTTGCTGACGGCTGTCCTGACCTACCACGTGCTGGCCGGCAAGGTGCTGGCCGCCGACGTGGTGGCGCTGCCCAAACCCGCGACCGTGACCACGGTGCAGGGCGCCAGCTTCACCGTCGGCGCCGACCTGGGCATCACCGATGCGCGCGGGCGCACCGCCCGCCTGCTGGTCACCGACGTGATGGCCAGCAATGGCGTGATCCACGCCATCGACAAGGTCATCCTGCCGCCGGCCTGAGTGCGCAGCGGCCCCTCTGTTTTCCCTACAACCCTTCAAGCACAGGAATCATCATGAAAAAGACCCTCATCGCCTCCCTCATCGCTTTCGGCGCCATGGGCGCCGCCCATGCCAAGGACATCGTTGACACCGCTGTCGCCGCTGGCGACTTCAAGACCCTGGCCACCGCGCTGCAGGCCGCCGGCCTGGTCGACACACTCAAGGGCAAGGGCCCGTTCACGGTGTTCGCGCCCACCGACGCCGCCTTTGCCAAGGTGCCCAAGGCCGACCTGGACGCCCTGCTGGCCGACAAGGCCAAGCTGACCGCCGTGCTGACCTACCACGTGGTCCCGGGCAAGGTGATGGCCGCCGACGTCAAGGCCGGCAAGGTCAAGACCGTGCAGGGCAGCGAACTGACCGTGAGCACCACCGGTGGCGTCAAGGTGGATGCCGCCAACGTGGTCAAGACCGATATCGTCGCCGACAACGGCGTGATCCATGTGATCGACAGCGTGGTGATCCCCAAGTAAACCCTCGCGAATTTCCTCAAGTTTCAAAGCCCCCGCCCGGGGGCTTTTTCACGCCCTGACTGGCTGCAAACTGTGACCAGCCGCCTCGCGCAGCGCCGTGGTCAGCGCTTCCAGCACATCGGAGCTGAGGTTCCAGCAGTGCCAGTAGAGCGCCACCCCCAGGCGGTGGCGCGGGGCCAGGTTGACCAGCTCCCCGCTGGCGATCAGTTCGCGCACGCCCAGCTCGGGCACCACGCTGGCACCCCAGCCGGCGCGCACGGCGCGGATCTGGCCCTCGCTGGACGGCACGAAGAGCTGCTTGAGCATGACGCGCGAGAGCCCGAAGGCGCGGGCCACGAACTCGTGCTGCAGATGGTCCTTGCGGTTGAAGGCCACGAAAGGCATCCGGTGGAAGTTGTGGGCGTTCAGCCCTTTGGGACAGTGTTCGGCGGCATAGGCGGCCGAGGCCACCGCCACGTAGTCCATGGTGCCCAGCGGCTCCATGCGGCAGCCCCGCAGCGCCTGGCCGAGCGAGGTCACGCAGCCCAGCACCTGCCCTTCGCGCAACCACTCGTGGGTGAACTCCTGATCGTCGGCAATGATCTCGATGGGCAACCCCCCCTGCGCCAGGGGGTTGAGCGCAGGCAGTGCCCAGGTGGCAATGCTGTCGGCATTGATGGCCACCGAGATGCGCTCTTCTTCCCGCCCCCCGCCGGTTGAACTGGGCGCCAGTTCGCGCAGGTCACGCTCGAGGTCGGCCCGCAGCAGGCGCATCATCTTGGCGTGCTTGAGCATGAGTTGCCCGGCCTGCGTGGGCTTGAGGGGACGGCTGCGCACGATCAGCACGGTGCCCACCTGCGCCTCCAGCGCCCGCAGACGCTGTGACACCGCCGACTGCGTGATCGACAGGCGCTGGGCCGCCCGCTCGAAGCCGCCTTCTTCGATGATGGCGGCCAGGCATTCGAGGGCATCGGGGTCAAAGGTGCTCATGTCTTTTATTAGTGATTCTGATGAATCTGATTTTAGTTTAATTTCGCTTCACTGATCGCCGGGTTTTTTCCATACTCCGCTCCACTGGATTTTTCTTGTCTGTCGTCGCAGGAGCGGAACATGCGTGTGGTGATCTTGGGTGCGGGTGTGATTGGCGTGAACACGGCCTGGCAACTGCTGCAGCGTGGTCACACGGTGACGCTGGTCGATCGTCAGGACGATGCGGCGCTGGAAACCAGCTTCGGCAACGCAGCGCAGATCTCGGTGAGCTATTGCGAACCCTGGGCCAACCGCGAGGCTCCGCTGAAGGCGCTCAAGTGGCTGTTCGACCCGGAGGGTCCGCTCAAATTCCGCCCCCAGCTCGACCCGGCCCAGTGGGCATGGGGTCTGCAGTTTCTGGCGCAGTGCAACGACGCCGCCTTCGAGCGCAATGTGGCGCAGCTGGTCGCCCTGGGCAGCTACAGCCACGCGGCCCTCAAGGAGGTGGTGGCCGAGACCGGTCTGCAGTACCACCGTCTGACCAAGGGCATCGCCCACTACTACACCGACGAGAAGTCGTTCGCGGATGCAGGCGCAGCCGCCGAGCTGATGCGCCGCCACGGCGTCAACCGCCGCGTGGTGGATCGCGAAGAACTGCTGCGCATCGAGCCAGCCCTGCGCCAGTTCGGTGAGCGCATCGTGGGTGGCACCTACACCGAAAGCGACGAATCGGGCGACTGCCGGGTGTTCACCCAGGAACTGGCGCGCCGGTGCGAGGCCCGGGGCATGCAGTCCCTGATGGGTCACGACATCGAGCGACTGGAACGCACCGGCGGCGAGATCAGCGGTGTGCAGGTGCGCGACCGCCAGACGGGCCAGCAGCGGCGCCTGCAGGCCGACGCCTATGTGGTGGCAGCCGGTTCGTACACCACGGCACTCATGCGCCAAGTCGGTGTGTCGGTACCCATCTACCCGGGCAAAGGCTACAGCGCCACACTGAAGATTCTCAAGCCCGAGCTGGCCCCCCAGGTGAGCATGCTCGACGACCAGCTCAAGGTCGCCATCTCGCGCCTGGGCGACCAGTTGCGCGTGGCGGGCACCATCGAGCTCGGCGGCTTTGACCTGTCCCTGGACACGCCGCTGGCCCGCACCCGGGCACAGATGCTGGTCAAGCGCGTCGAGCAGGTGTTCCCGGGCGTCTGCGACACCCGAACCCCCGAACAGGGTGGTGATCCGCAGTTCTGGTGCGGCCTGCGCCCGGCCACGCCCACCAACATCCCGCTGATCGGCCGCACCAAGGTCGGCAAGCTGTGGATCAACGCCGGACACGGCACGCTGGGCTGGACCCACGGCGCCGGATCGGGCAAGGCCATGGCCGAGCTGATCAACGGCGAAGTGCCGGCGATGAACTTCGGCTTCTGCGGGATCGATCCCCGATCGGCCAAGGGCAACGCGGGCTCAGGACTGCGCACACCAGCCCGCGCCTGAGCCTGGGAACAGTCACCGGGCCAGCTAGCTGGTCTTGCGCGGCCCGGTCCTAACGGGCATCACGGGCTCGGCCTGGCTGGGCGGCACCACGCGCTCACCCATCCAGCGCAGCAGATCCAGCCACATCTGGCGCATCTCGGCATCCAGCGGCGTGCGGATGGCGCTGGGCAATTCGATGGTCACCACCGGCATGCCCTTGTGCACGCCGCCGTAATTGCCCAGGCTGCCCGGAAAAATACCCACCTGATCCAGGTACAGCCGGCCCAGGCGCCGCGGGGGTGTGACCGGGCCGTCGAAATCCAGCACGCCGTAGGGAGCGTGGATGCTGACGATGAGGTCGGGCTGGAAGCGCTCCATCTCGTCGTGGAAGTACTTCGACTCGGGCTCGGACAGCGGGTGCGGTCCGGGCCAGCGGCGCGGAACCTTGCGGGTGCGTTTTTCCCAGTAGACCTTGGCGTCGCGCGCCCAGTTGGGTGTGGGGAAGTTGCGGTTGAGGTCCACCCCCCTGGCGTTGACCCGTTTGGCCGGACGCATCATCAGGCCGTCCGGGTTGAGCGCCGGGATGAAGCGCCAGTGCGCATCGGCCGGGATCTCCAGCGCCCGCTGGATCCAGTGCAGGGCCACCGCGGACGAGGAGAGTTCATCACCGTGCATGCCCGCCACCACGAGCACACGCACCCGTGGCTCGGCCGCCACCACGTCGCGCGCGTAGATGGTTCGGCCCTGCACACTGCGACCTGGCGTGGGCGTAAGCTCGGCCTGGGCGCACAGCGGCGCGCGCACATTGGGCAGGCGGGCGACGAACTCCACACAGGGATCGGTATGCGGGGTTGACGCCGGGATGTTGGCGTGCGCTGCCGGGCTCATCGCAAGGCACACCACAGCCAGCCCCGCGAAGGCGGACGGGAACTTCATCCCGCCATTGTAGGAAGACCCGTCCCGGTCAGCTGTCCTTCTCGCCCGGTTCGTAGAGGGTTTCGCGCCCCATGCGGTCCATCACCAGCTCGGCCGTCCAGGGCAGCATCAGCGCCCCGCAACGGCTGTCGCGGTACAGGCGCTCGAGCGGCAGGTGCTTGAGCATGCTCTGGCCGCCACAGGTGCGGATGGCCAGACGCGCGATGTCGTTGGCGCCTTCCATGATGCTGTAGTGGGCCGCGTACAGGCGCATGCGCTCATCCTTGGACGGGTTGGGCCGGGCCTCGGTGATGGCTCGCGTGAACAGGCTCTTCATCGCTTCGAGCTGGATGCGCATCTGGGCCACCGCGATCTGCTTGGTGGCAAACTGGCGGCGCTTGACCGGCGGTTCGCCCGGCACCTCGCCACGCAGGTACTGCACGGTGAAGTCGTAGGCGGCATTGGCCACACCCAGGTAGGTGGGCGAGAGCGTGAAGAACATGGCTGGCCAGGTCTGCGCACCCCTGAAGTAGATGCCGCGCGGCATGAGTTGTTCGTCGTCGCTGACGAACACATCCTTGAAGGCCAGGTTCCGGCTGACGGTACCGCGCATGCCCAGCGGATCCCATTCACCGCTGATCGAAAATCCCTCGGACGTGGCCGGCACGCTGATGTACAGGGTGTCGCGTGGATCGGGGTCCTTGCCCTCCACCTCTTCGGTACAGAGCACCCCGTAGTAGTCGGCCGCGCCCGAGAGGCTCGCCCAGATCTTGCGGCCATTGATCAGCCAGCCCCCGTCGACCTTGCGGGCGGTGGTGCCGAAGGGCGCGCGACCGGCCGCCGCCGCCGTGCCTTCGGAGAAGGGCTGCGCATACAGCGCACCGTCCTGCACGATGCGACGGAAATGCAGCTGCCGGCGCGCGGCGTGCTCGGCGCGCTGGGTCTCGTCCATGGGAATGCCGTCGGCCAGCACGCCGGTCCACATGGTGCTGCAGATGTGCATGTTCCAGGTCAGCGCCGTGGCGCCACAAAAACGGCCGATCTCGGCCGCCACCATCATGTAGGTGGGGAAGTCGGCGCCGAGGCCGCCGTGTTCGGCGGGCACACACAGTTTGAGGAAGCCGGCCTCGCGCAGGTCGTCGTAGTTGGCGAACGGAAAGCTGGCCTCGCGGTCCCATTGGGCCGCGCGCGGCGCGAACCGGTCACGGCCCAGCGCATGCGCCTTGGCCAGCAGCTGCCGCTGCAGCGGCGTGAACGCCATGTCACCGACGGCGGGGGTGAACTCCAGGCCGGTGAGCGGGTTGACGGGACGGGTGGTCATGCGGTGTCTCCTCGGGTGTTCTTTGATTCGGGGTCAGTGAAGGTCGATGGCTGGCCTTGGTGGCGGCTCCCGCAGAAAGTCCAGCAACAGCCGGTCGAATTCATCGGGAGCCTCCAGGTTCATGAGGTGACCAATGCCCGGCATTTCCACGTAACGGCCCAGCGGGATCTCGGCCGCCATGCGCTTCATGACCGAAGGCGCGGCCACGCGGTCGAACTCGCCGCCGACCAGCAGCGTGGGCACGCGGATGTGGGCCAGATCGGCCTGCCGATCGAAGCTGACCAGGCACTCCAGCGCACGCCGGTAGGTGGCAGCGGGCACGCCGCCCATGCAGTGCTCTGCCAGACGCACCCCCTCGGGCAGCGAACCCGGACCGACCATCTGCGGCACCAGCTGCGCCGCCATGTCGGCCATGGTCTGGCCCGCATCCAGCGGCGCGGTGCGCTGCCGGATGAACTGGCGTGCCCAGGCCTCGGCGCTGGCCCCGTCGGTGCGCTTGCCAAAGGCCGCCGAGGTGCCGCACAGAATCAGGCGGCTGACCTTGTCGGGACGACGGGCCACGACCTCCTGCGCCACCATGCCCCCCATGCTGTGACCGAGCAGGACCACGCTGTCGCACTGCAAGGCATCGATCAGGTTCACGCACGCCTGTGCCAGCCCCTTGAACGTGTAGGGCTCGATGGGCGCGCTGCGGCCATAGCCGGGCATGTCCCAGGCCACGGCCCGGTAACCCACCTCGGCCAGCGTTTCCACCTGGGGGGCAAAGGCCAGGTGACCGCCGCCGATGCCATGCAGCATCAGCACGGTGGGGCCGTCGCCCAAGGTAGTGAAGGTGGGGAGACTGTTCAAGCAACCACCCTCCCCTGCTCAACCACGACGGCGTCGTCGAGCGTGACAGTGCAGTGGCGCATCGGCCAGTCGAAGTGACCGCGGGTGTAACGGCCGGCCGTTTCGTTGGCGCCGGTGCTGTAGAGGAAGTTGCCGGCGAAGGCGCGCAACTCGGTCCCGTTGAAGTCTCGCTTGTCGTAGAACGCCATGCTGTCCCAGCGGGCGGCCGCATTGAGCCCCCAGCCCACGTGACTGACGGCATAGGCCTCACGCTCGCCCCAGGCCTCGAAATGGGAGCGCAGCAGGTCGGCATCCACCCCGGTGCCGTCGATGCGGGTGACGTAATCGTCCTCGATCTTCAGGGTCACGGCCTTGTCGATGTAGCGCTTGAAGGTCAGGTTCACATCCCCTTCGGCCAGCACCAGCGTGCCATTGACGCTGCCCGCGGCGGGGAAGGCCAGCACCAGACCGCCAGGCCAGTGGGTGAGCGTGCCCGGGCGGCTGGTGTAGCCCCAGTTGCCACCACCCACCGCGCCCTGAAGATCGATGCGCAGGTCGGTGCCGGCGGCAGACGATACGCGCATGGTCCGGGCCGCGCGCAGGCGCTTGAGGTGGGCTTTGACCTGCTGCTCGGTCTGCTCGTCCGGCAGGAGACGGCACAGGGCCTCCGGGTGCTCGTTGCTGACGTAGAGTATGCGCGGCTGGGTCAGCCCGTTGCCCTGGATGATGGCCGGCAACTCGGGCGCGTGCATCAGCCCCTCGACGGTGCAGTCGATGACCAGCGTCGACGCCGCCAGGGCGGCGATCACGGGCGCGCTGTTCTGGATGGCCGGACAGGCCCCGGTGGATCGCGTCAGCGGCTCGCCACGGCCGAGCACCGAGGGCAGCGTCAGCATGAAACAGCGCCCGCCCAGCCGGGTGGCCGCCAGGCGCGCCATCTCCATGAGCACGGGCCGGCTTTGCGTTTCGCCGAGAATGGCCACCTGATCGCCCGGCTGAAGGGCGCAGCGGCGCAGCACGGTCTCAAAGGCGTCGATCCACGCGGGTTCGATCCGCTCCTGCAGCATGTGGTCTCCTCGAAGTCTGACGGCTGACCACCCAGGTCATGCCACTTTCATGAATTTTCATATAAATTAGCGCACATGTCACCCGCCCGTTCCGCCGGACACTCGGCCCGCCCCCCCGACTTCTCGCCGCGCGAGTTTCGCGCGTCGCTGGGCATGTTCGCCACCGGCGTGACCATCGTGACGGCGCGCACGGCACAGGGCGATCTGGTGGGTCTGACGGCCAACTCGTTCAACTCGGTCTCGCTCGATCCGCCGCTGGTGCTCTGGAGCCTTTCCCGTCTCGCCGGCTCGATGAGCGCGTTTGCCAACGGCCTGCACTACGCCATCAATGTGCTGGCGGCCGACCAGCAGGCCCTGGCCGAGCGCTTTGCCGCCCGCGACATCGATCGCTGGGCGGGCGTGACGTTCACCGAAGGGGTCAGCGGTGCGCCCTTGCTGGATGGGTGCGTCGCAACCTTCGAGTGCTTCAACCGCAGCCAGTACGCCGAGGGCGACCATGTGATCTTCGTGGGCGAGGTCGAGCGCTGCCGCCACCGCGACGACGGCTCGCCGCTGCTTTTTCACGGCGGCCGGTTCTACACCGAGCACCCGCTCTGACCATGAAGAAAGGGGCCCCCACGCTCCGCCGCGGCGCGGGTCGCTGCCCCCCGAGGGGGTGCGTTTTGCCTTGGGGCGGCCCGGCGGCAACATCTCTGCCCCTGCGCTCCGCCGCTGGCGCGGGTCGCTGCCCCCCGAGGGGGTGCGTTTTGCCTTGGGGCGGCCCGGCGGCAAAACCATGAGTCCGCGAAAAGAACGGTTCGTCGACGATTACCTGGGCTACCTGCTGGGTCAGGCCAATCACGCCCTGTTCAAGGACTTCGAGGCCACCGTGAAGGCCGCCGGCCTGGGTTCGCTTGAATGGCGGGTGCTCGCCACATTGAGCGATCAGCCCCCCATGGCCGTGGGCGCCCTGGCCCGCGAGGTGCTGAGCCAGCAACCGACCGTCACCAAATTGCTGCAGCGCCTGGCCGCCGACGGCTGGGTCCGCCTGGTCGATGATCCGCAGGACCAGCGTCGCACACTGGTCAGCATCACGGCCACCGGACAGCGCAAAATCCACCCACTCATCGAACAGGCGCGCGCCCACGAGACCCGCATGCTGGCGGGGCTCGATGCCTCGGCCATCCGCCGCCTCAAAGAACAGCTGCGGCGCCTGGCCGCTTCTTCCTGACCCCATGTCCCCTGTCCAACGCAAAGATCATCTCGACACCCTGGCCATCACCCTGCTGGTGGCCTGCTGCGCCTTCTGGGGCTTCCAGCAGATCCTGATCAAGTTCGCCAGCCGCGAGATCCCGCCCCTGTGGCAGGCCTCTGTGCGCATGGCGGGCGCCACGCTGCTGCTGTGGCTGTGGTGCCAGGTGCGTGGCGTCCAGCTGTTCGCACGTGACGGGACCCTGCGCGGCGGGCTGCTGGTGGGGCTGCTGTTCGCGGGCGAGTTCTGCCTGATCTACCTGGGGCTGCAACACACCAGCGCTTCGCGTCTGACCGTTTTCCTCTACACCAGCCCGTTCTGGGTGGCCTTGCTGCTGCCGCGTTTCATCACCGCCGAGAAGCTGCGGCGCATCCAGTGGATCGGCCTGGGCATGGCCTTCGCGGCCGTGGCGGTGGCCTTCAGTGAAGCCTTTCTGCACAGTTCGATGCCGGGCCAGTGGAAGGGCGACGCCATGGGGCTGGCGGCCGGCCTGCTCTGGGGTCTGACGACCCTGGCCATCCGCACCACCAAGGTGGCCAGTGTCAGCGCCGAGAAATCGCTGTTCTATCAGCTGGGCGTCACGGCCGTGGTGACGCCGCTGCTGTCGCTGGCGCTGGGCGAGACCTGGTCGTTCGACTATTCGGCCATGGCCTGGGGATCGGTCTTTCTGCAGACGGCCGTGGGTGCCTTCGCCAGCTACCTGACCTGGATGTGGATGCTGCGCCACTACCCCGCCACGCAGATGTCCACCTTCACCTTCCTCACCCCGCTGTTCGCGCTGGTCTTTGGCGTGCTGCTGCTGGGCGAGCCGCTGACGCTGCAGCTGGTGCTGGCGCTGGTGGGGGTGGCGGCGGGGATTGTGCTCGTCAGCCGCAAGGCCTGAACGCTCAACCCAGCGCGTGCGCCTCGAACACCGGGTGCAGCTGGTCCACCCAGTGGTCGACCTCGGCCTCCCCCACCTGCAGGTGGGCCAGACATTGCTGGCCATGCCGCTCCCATTCCTTGAGCGCCGACGGCTCTTCGTGCTGATGCAGCAGATGGTCGGCCACCAGGGCCATGGCCACCAGATGGCGCACGGTGGGTTCGATGCGCGCATCGTCCAGACAGCTGAAATCGTGGTGCAGGCGGATGGCCTGCGCCACGGCCAGGGGCAGGTGCCAGGTGCGCGCCACGATCGCGCCCACCACCGCATGGTCGGTGCGGTGGTTGGCGTTCTCGGTGGCCACGAAACTGCGATCCTTTCGCGCCAGGGCCTCGGTCAGGGTGCTGGCGTAGCCGCGCACGCCCTGCATCATCACCGGGATGCCCACGTGGCAGAACAGGCCGAAGCTGTAGCCCAGCCCAGGATCCATGGTGTAGAGCTGACGGGCGATGTGCTCACAGGCCAGCGCACGGCGGGTGGAGGTGTCCCAGAAATGAGCCAGCAGCGGCGAATGCGTGCGCAGGGCGTTGCGCGTGAGAAAGCCCGTCAGCAGCTGCACCGACGGATCCAGGCCGAGTACCGTCAGGGCCTGCCCCACGGTGGAAACTGGCGCGTGCAGGCCATGCAGCGGGCTGTTGGCCAGCCGGATCAGCGCGGCCGACATTGCCACGTCGGCCGAGGCGATGCGATCCAGCACACCCGGATCCGGGTCGCCCTGTTCGGTGGCCGCCTGCAACTGCACCAGCAGGTCCGGGCATGGCGGGATGATGATGTCGCGCAACGCGGGGCTGCGACGAGCGACGCGAAGCTCGTCGTCAAAAGGGGATGTATTCACGGCACAGGTTCCTGATCCCCGCATCGTAGCCGGGCAGGCGGAGGGAACCTGTGCGTTTGTCCGGTGAATCAGGATTTTTTGGCCAGCCCCAGCCGT
>Ga0255210_1000356_pt1 | contig 17798 bp, 18 predicted proteins | sample Miss_Yuk_RepA_8d_FD_188422 | JGI IMG/M metagenome (GOLD analysis project Ga0255210, IMG submission 188422) | Freshwater microbial communities from Mississippi River, Louisiana, United States - Miss_Yuk_RepA_8d | ecosystem: Environmental > Aquatic > Freshwater > River | place: USA: Louisiana...
GATTTACCTAATTTTGTAGGTTCATCATATTCTATTGTCAAGGGATATACTGATAGACTAATGCATCTTTTGTATTCAGAATGTACATTAAATGCGCGAATTCGTATGCCAATTACGGATGAAGCTGATAGTCCAAGAAATTTCATTACAAAAATAACAAGTTATAAGAAAGTATGCTCTATACCAAACTCAATGACAGTTTTAGATGAGTTATTGCCAGTTTTAATAGAGATGGCTTTAAATAATCAAGTAGGAACAGTAAATCTAACAAACCCTGGACTAATTTCACATAATGAAATATTAAGCATGTATAAGGAAATTGTTGATCCAAATTTTACTTGGGAGAATTTTTCAATTGAAGAACAGAACCAAATTTTAGCATCAAAACGTTCAAATAATTGTTTAGATACAATGAAACTAATAAATATTTCTTTAGGGCTAAAAAATAAGGTATCAACTATTAATGAAGCAGTTAGAGATGTATTATTAAGAATGAAAAATAAGAAATAATAGAGTTATAAAAATATTATAAGTTATAAATAAATTAATAATTTACAATATAAAAATAAAAGAAATGAAACTTCTTATTACTGGTGGATGTGGATTTATTGGATCCAATTTTATAAACTATTACTTTAAGCAAAATTTAGAAGCAACTATTGTAAATTTAGACGCAATGTATTATTGTGCTTCTGAAACTAATATTGATTCAGAAGTACGTAATTCATCACGATATCATCTGGTTAAAGGTAATTTATGCTCGTATGATCTAGTATCAAATATTTTAAATATTTATCAAATAGATACAATTATCCATTTTGCGGCACAATCACATGTTCAAAATTCATTTGAAGATGCGCTACAATATACACATGATAATGTTCAAGGTACACATACTTTGTTAGAAGCTTGTAGAAAATATGATAGAAATAATAAAAAAATTAAAAGATTTATTCATATATCAACAGATGAAGTATATGGAGAATCAATGTTAAATGAAAATGAAGAGAAGAAAAATGAAAACTCTATATTATGTCCAACAAATCCTTATGCTGCGACAAAAGCAGCAGCCGAATTGATTGCTAAGTCATATTATCATTCATTTAAAATGCCAATTATAATTACACGTGGTAATAATGTATATGGTCCAAATCAGTATCCAGAGAAACTTATACCAAGATTTATTCAACAATTACAACAGGATAAAAAGGTTACAATACAAGGAGATGGATCAAATGTGCGAGCATTTTTACATGTAAATGATGTATGTTCAGCATTAAAATTAGTATTAGAAAAGGGAGAAACTGGAGAAATATATAATATTGGTAGTGACGATCATCATGAATATACTGTGTTAGATATTGCAAAAATATTAATAGAAAAAATTAAGAAAACAATGGACTATGATGATTGGATTACATATATTGAAGATAGACCATTTAATGATAAACGATATTATATTAGTAATGAAAAAGTAAAAAATCTGGGTTGGACAATTGATAAAGATTTTAATAATGGTATAAATGAGTTAATTATTAAAATGGCTGAAGATAATGTATAATACTTATAATAGCTATATTTTTATTTTTTATTTTTATTATTTTTTGATAACAATATATTGCGGTTTGGTGCAACACAAGCCTTTATTTGACCAACAGACTGTCCAGATATTTTTGATAGCTGTGTTATCATATTATCAATAACAAGTTTATTTACAGATTTTTGATTTCTTAACATTTGTTTATGTACATCATTAAGATAATATAAGTTACAATTAGGTTTGTTAAATTTTATATCCTGAAAAGCAAATGAACTAACAAATAGTAAACAAGTTATAAATAATTTACAGAACATTTCTTTATAATTCATAATATTTTGTTTTATAAAGAAAATACAATATTTTCAATTTTAGTAAATATTATTTACAATAATTTATAATAACTAGATAATATAAATAATGTCAATAGAAACAACTACAACAAATACAGAACCAAGTACAATAAATATTACAACAATTAAAACAGATATAAAGATACCAATTAGTTTTTTAATATCAATTCAGGAATTACAACAAACAGGACAAATAGAACAAACAGGACAAATAGAACAAAATTGTAATAATATAATAAATCAAATTGAATCTACTCTATTTAATAATACTATAATGAATAAAAATGTAAATGAAGAAATGAATAAACTAACAATAAAGGGAGGAAAGTATATAAATAAAAAATTCAAAGGAAAAAAATATAAAACAATTAAAAATAAAAAAAATAAAACTAAAAGAACCTCTAATAGAAAAAATAAAAAAACTAAAAAAAATTATAATCAAAAAGGTGGAACAAAATTATTTATATTTTATTTTATAATATTAGTATTTCTAATTTTTAATCCCTTATCATCCGATGCTTTAACACTAACAAAAGATAAAGATGTTTTATCTAGAATAATTAGCGCAGGTAAAAATTCATTAGTATTTGAAAATCCAAAAGGCACATGTGCTTCAAATGTTTTATTTTTTCTAAAAACCATATCACTTGAAACTCATGTAAATAATTTATTAAATGTTGTAAAAATGACTGCTGATACTATATCACAAAATTTAAATATTAATGCTACTTTAGAAACTAAATGGCTAGATTTTTCATTATTTGGTGTAACTAATGCTGAAATACAGGAAAGTATGGGTCCCAATAAATTGATTGATTATCGTGCCAAATTATATGTAACACAATTACAAAAATATTGTTCTAGTATTGGAAAAGGATTTATTACAATATTCTTATATCCAGGTAAAAGAGAAAAACACGCAACAATACTTTGGTATACAGAAACAGGTAATATTGTTTTAATTGATCCTCAATTATTTAGTGTATATAAAAATTATGGTATAGAAATATATTCTGATATAAATGATGAATCAGACAAATATAATGCAGGATCTGGTATAAAAGTTCTCTCTTTAACTAACTATATTAGAAACCATGTTGATTTAGACACAAAATTTGAGCGTTCATGGTTATTAACTTCAAAACATTTTCAACTTAATAATAATTCAACAGAATTATCAGAAGCAAATCCATATTATGAAAAAGGTATAAAATTATTAAAGGAAAATCAAAATAAAAAAGATAGCAATTCTGATTTATAATTTTACTCTTATACCAGAGTTATTTATTTACTCTTATATCAGAGTTATTTATTTTACTCATCATCACTATTATCACTATTATTATCTTCATTAGTATTATTTGTTGAATTACTTGTATCAGCTATTTCAACATAATCAGTTCCATTCCATTTAATATTTGCTGAATTAAATAACATATTCATATTTAATACTTCTGGTTTTTCATCTGATCTAAAACTGGTAAATAATGTCTTAATTTGAGCATCATCTCTAAAGCGGGCACTATATTCTTGCTGAATATTATTACGACCAATTCTACCAAGAGCTTGAATAATTTTCTCTTGTGTCATATTCAAATCCTTACTCAAATAACCATGACAAAACTGATAATTAGTACCATAAATATAATCAGTATCCGCAATAATTAAATATAACAATTGTTTATCAGCTAACTTCTTCATAATTTCAGTATAAGCAATACTTTTATGTTCAGTAAATACACCAATACCAAGAAGAAGTAGAACCTTCCAACTATCATCTACATCCTTTAGTAACATAATAGATGAAATTGTGGCCTCATCAATATTACTAGTAAATGCATTTTTTGTATCAGTCTTCACATTTTCTGCCCATATGCCCAAATGTGCCAATTTATTAGGAACAAATACATCATTAAGTGTCGCACTTTTAACCATCTTTTTAAGTTCTTCGAGTGTGTCGCGCATTTTAACAATATTATTATCATCAGTTCTTTCAACTATATCGAATGCAATTTTGCTCTTACTTTTATTTTTCTTTTCCAATGATTTTGATGTACCACTAGAACCGCATAATTTGTTAGTTATTTTCTCTTCCTCAAATGCTAATTCGCTTTCAATATCATAAATTCTTTCGTTCAATGTATTATTAAACTCTATTTTCTCCATAATATCTTTCATTACACTTGCTGGAATATTTGATTGTTGAATACAAAACTTAGCAACTTTATGAACATCATTTGCTAAGAATATAGTAGGACCATCTGTTAATGTATAAGCATCTTTTGTAGTAACATAAATAGCACAACTGCCCTTAGGAATAGTATTACTTGTATTAATATTAGTTGGAACTGAACCAGTTGATGCCATTCGAGACAATATACCTCCACCTAATGAATTGTTAGAACTAGATTGTTCTACAGCTCCAATACTGCGCATTTTTGTTACTTTATTTCCACTAGGATCAATTGATGTATTTGGCATAATTCTCTGTTTTCTACCAAGTTGAAATGCGTTATATACAGAATTCCATGATTCAGGCAATATATTTTTAAGAACTTTCAAATAATACAATTTTATGCTCTTCATATTAATATCAGAAACATTTGCAAAATTACGTGAAAATTTAGCAGGTGTCTTTATATAATTATTTCGTTCAACATACATAGCAAATAATGCTGTTTCTTTTAGATCAAAATATCTTAAAAGTGTCATATGTTCTTCACAATGATTTACAACTTTTAAAACATCTTCATATTTTTCACTTAGATAATGCGGCATAATTACATAACCATTATTATCAATTAGTGGTATAGTTTTCTTACAATCGTGACTAACAATATTGAAAATACGAGTATTCTTAAATTTTGCCTTAAAATCAGAAATTGTTTGTACAAGTTCATGCTCTTTTGGTAAAGTAGCAGATGATAAAACCATATTTGGTATAAGATTTTCACTCCAGTTTTTCTTTATAATTTTATGAAGTAAATGATTATCATAATCCATTGTAATTGTTGGCTCATCCCATTGAACTACAATCTTTTCAGGTTTATTAAATGCTAGCATATAATACATAGCAGGTAAATAAGAACGTATATCACATATCATAATTTCAACCTTGACACCATTTGAATTGTCAACCTTTCTAATTGCTCCACTACGTCTATCAACTGTATAATCTTTGGCGGCAAAATAATGTAGACGAATATCTTCAGCACTAGAACAACCAAAGGCAAACGCAATTTTCTTATTAGCAGAAATTGCACTTCTTGCTAAAGCAAGCCCAACGTGTCTAGCAGCACATACAAATATAACACGATGCCCTTCAGATAATCCAAGAGGTGTCAATGTTTTACCAGTTCCTGTAGGAGCAATATATAAAACTAATTTAGGTTGTTTACTCTTTACAGAATTAAATATTTCTTTCTGATGATCATACAAAGTTAAATCACTATATTTCAATAAATTGGCATTGCGCTCAATAAATTCATATGAGTTTTGTATAATATAGCCCAAATCAACCTCATTATTTGTTTCATAATACTCAAGAACAGCAATAATAATGCGTTTCAAGTGTATATTAATATATTGAATATTATTATTAACTAAGTTACTAAGAGTATAATAATGAAATAACCAATGTTTATTATTAGCAGTTTTTTCACTTATCATTTGTTCAAAATGTCTGAACAACACAAATTCATATATATTTGAATTTACACTATCAATATTTTCGCTACGAGATAATCTAATTTGATCCTTAGTTTTTAATTTAACATCAGCAACAATATCAATGTAGCAAATATTTTCAGTCTTACTATTATTATCATGCTCAGATAATTCATTTTCAACAGTTTTTTTCTTATCTTTTTTACTCTTATTTTTCTCAAATTTAATAAATGTGTAACCTTGCTTCGATACAATATTTTTTACTTTATCAGCAAAGTATTTATTATATAAATATTCTTCTATTTCACTGCTAAATTCTATCTTTAGAAATGTAAAGAGAGAATCTGTTTTATTAATTTTGATATTCACATCAGAATATCCTTTGATAATTAAATCAAGAACCTCATTTTCTTGACTAGAAACGGGAATTTCAATACTGTCCCATTCAGATTTAGACAATTTAATTTGTTTAAGATCCATTTTAATGTAGGTAAAAGTGTTTATTATAATTAATATTTATTTCTTTAAGTAGCTTTTATAAATCAATTTTTTTGATGTCCAAAATAAAATTGAATTATAAAAACCAAATAAAAATAACATTATAAATAATATAATATAAAATAAAATGTCACTTAACTATTTTGTAAATATCGTTTCTATTGAGGGAAATATTGGCTCTGGCAAATCTACATTGCTAGAAAAATTAAAAGAATTATTTAGAGAAAATAATAATATAATATTTTTAAGAGAGCCAGTTGATGAATGGGAAAAAATTAAGGACAAAGATGGTAATACAATGTTGCAAAAATTTTATGCTAATCAAAAAGAATATTCATTTGCCTTTCAAATGATGGCATATATTTCTAGATTATCTATTTTAAGAGAAACTGTTAAAAATGTTATTAATAAAATTTTAAGACAAAAAACTTCTGATAAATATATAATTATAACTGAACGCAGTTTATATACAGATAAATATGTATTTGCAAAAATGTTATATGATCAGGGCAAAATAGAAGATGTAAACTATCAAATTTATTTAAATTGGTTTGATGAATTTTCAAAAGATTTTCCAGTAAATGAAGTTATTTATGTAAATACTGATCCTAACAAATGTTATGAACGTATTCATAAAAGATCTCGTGTTGGTGAAGAAGTAATTTCATTATCTTATCTTAATTCATGTAATAAATATCATGAAGAATTTCTTAATGAAATATTAGCTATTAATGTAGATGAAGATATGAAATTAAATCAATTAGTTTTAGATGGAAACCAAGATATATTTGAAAATAGTGAAGTAGTTAATGAATGGATTAGATCAATTAAACAATTTTTAAAAATATAATAAAATAATTTATAAATAGCATATTATAAATAATATTGTAAATATATTTATAATATGAATACTAATATTAACAATAGTATAGAAATAAATATTTGTCTTTTTTGTCCTCATTGTAAAGAACTAGTATTAATAGAACAATTAAATTGTTGTATTTTTAGACACGGTATTTTAATTGAATCAGGAAAACAAATAGACCCACATGCATCTAAAGAACTATGTGATTATTATATAGAAAAAAATAAAATATATGGCTGTGGTAAGCCATTTCAAATTATAAAAAATGAAAATAATGAATTAATAGCAGTTATTTGTGATTATATCTAAATTTTTATTAGTTATTTTCTAGAATATAATTTTAAGCATATAGTTTTTTAGCAGTATTAATAGTATTAAATAAAGATGCAAAACTAGGAACTAATGGTCCCTTCATTTCTGGTCTAGACTTTATCTTATCTATTTGCTCATCTAGTTTTTCATCTAATTTTTCATCTAATTTTTCATTTATTTCCTTTATAGATTTTTTTTCTCTACTATTACGGATTTCAAAAAATTTATTTTGTACTTTTTCTGATGTAATATAAAATTCATTATAATCATCTTTTTCTAAATCTATATCTGTATCATATATTGGCAATTCAGATAAAATATTTTTAACAACATTCTTATACAAGCGAAAATTATCTTTATAATTATTTTCTTTATATAGTTCCATTAAAAAATATGGATCTATAAACATTCCATAAAAACTATTATTATATTTTAGATCATTTTTAAATACTTCTTTTAAACATTCGTAATGGTCTTTATCAATCCTACTATATCTTCCACGAGTATATGAATTATTTTTTATTTGTTCTAAAAAAGAATAAGGACATGTTGATACATAATTACCATGTTTATTTATCCAATTAAGAGTACATTTATTACAAAATGATGAAAATTCACAATCGTAGCAACAATTATAACAACCACCAGTATTAATTATTTTTGATATATATTTACTATATACATCATTTGATTGATTTCTAGGAATTAACAAAAGTTTACATCCAGCACATAATACATTTCCTTCAGCGTCTCTTGAGCATTTTAGTCCATTATTAAATCTTGATATTACTGTAGATTGTTTTTTGTGACATGATTTTTCTTTTATACATCCATTTTTAATTAAATTTAAATATTTATTTTTTGGCATTCGTCCATTTTTATAGTTTGACATTTTAGTTATGTTATAAATATAATTAAACTATGTTTATATAATTATTTTGTTAGTTATATAATTATTTTATTAGATATTTTGTTAGTTGTTAGAATTAAAATTGAGAAAATTTGTAAATAAATTAATAATATCTAAATAATAGTCCATTGATGCTAATAAGAAGTCACCATAATATTTTCTTTGTAAAATTTCATTTGTATCATATAAAACATACAATGCAAACAATATTATTCCAAAAAATGAGAGATATTTATTAACTTGGGTCATATGTTGACCTAATACAAAAACTAAACGAAATACAATTAATAATAATAATGACCAAAATAAAAAGGCACCAAACTTGTAGCCTAAATTAATTCCACCAGCAGTTAATGCTATACCAGTTGCTAACATAACGCCAAATACTGACATAGCACCTTGAATAGCAGTATCAATTGCGGTTAAACTATATTTCTTTTTATAAACACTAAGCATAACTCCAAATACATATGAAAATAATGCAAATAAAGCAAATTTCATTATCTTAGGCATTGGAACAAAAACAAATATAAAAATAATTATGAGTAGTGCTATAAATAACGGAATTGAGTTTATCTCAGGATTATTTGTCTTAGTCATTACGTAATATGTAATACATAATTGAATTAATAAATTAAGAAACACCATTACTAAAAAATTACGTTTTTCATACATAGTACTAAAAATATTGACTATATTAGCCATTATATATTATTAAATAATATAATATTTATTAATATATAAGTTTTTTAACTTTTTAAAAAGTTAAATCAACTACTACTGGATAATGATCCGAATTTAATTTATCGCAATATTCTTTATATCCGTGATATATAGATACCTTAGAAATCTTATTAAAAATTTTAGAGCTCATTAGTACATGATCAATCATTGAATAATCTTTTTGAGAACTTGTATCACAATTATTATCTGAGTCATACCAGTCACTATATCGTTCTGATTGCGCTATCTTTGACGCAGCATTTGTAAGTGTATAAGTGCCTTTTTTTGTGCCAAATAGTCCCTTCAATGTATCTAGGACATAAGAAATTGGTTTATCAGAATTAATATCGGGAACTTCTGCGTCAAAATCATTTAAATCGCCTAAAAATATAACTTCGTAACCTTTAGAAATATAGCTGTAAATTACATTTTGTAGTACTTGTGCTTGAGCTTCTCGTTCGGCACATCGTGTTGAATCAGTAGGATATGCAAGTAAATGAGCACCAATAAGCGCCGTTTTTAATCCATTCAAATTAAATTCAGTAATATAATGCTTACTAACACCAGATGTTGATGATGATCCAGTATAACCACATTTTGACCCTTGAACGGGATATGAAATTCTCTCCTCAGTACGATATAAACTAACAAGTGGATCAATTCTAGTTAATATTCCAACATTTTGACCAGTACTTGTATCAGTACCTTGTTTTAAATATGGATTATAACTATTATCATTTAGTTCCGTTTTTAACATATTAAGTTCATCACAACCTTCTATTTCACAAAAATTAATAATATCTGGATTAAGACCTTTAATAACATTTGCTACATATGATAAATGTGTTTTAGCATTATCTGTTGTTGTCCAAGGGCATCCAGTTCCAGGACATTTGGCATTACTATTATAGTCAACAAAGAGCCATTCAACATTGTATTGGATAATACGTAATGAGTTTTTATTTGTTCTACGATCACCAGAAGTTGTTACTGTTGGACATTCAGTATCACCCTTAACTATGAAGATATTTGGTGATAAAAACAAAACTAAACACAATACTAGAAAACTTGTAGGAAGCATTTTTATACTAGAATTATAATTAAATTTATAACAAAAATTGAATTATAAATTAAAAATAAAATAATAAATATAAATAAATATAATGTCTTCAAATAGCAATAAACCTACAAAGCCAAATTTAAATATTATTATACCATTATCATCAGCAAAATATGTATCAACACTTGGAACACCTAGTCCTAAACATAAATATATTGAAATGAGTGTATCTAAACAATTAGAATATACATTAAATTTTGATGGCGCATCAAGAGGCAATCCAGGTCCAGCAGGAATAGGAGCAGTTATATTTGAAAATGGACAAGAAATATGGGCATCATGTCAATATATTGGTATTAAAACTAACAATCAATCAGAATATAGTGCATTAATATTGGGACTAAAAGAAGCATTGTCTAAAGATATTAAATGTTTACAAGTTTATGGAGATAGTCAATTGGTAATTAATCAAATTAATGGACAATATAAAGTAAAAAATCCAGGATTACAGGAACTATATCAAGAAGTTCAACAATTAAAATCGCAATTTGATAACATTATATTTACACATGTATATCGAGAGTTTAATAAACGTGCCGATTATTTATCTAATATGGCACTAGATGTATTAGATGTTAATGAAGATAATGGTAAAAGCGGATTAATGCTTCCTTCATTAAAAATAGCAGATAATGAGAAAGAAAAAGAGAAGATAAGTTCAAAGAAATTATCACCTAATAAAAAGAACCAAATTGAAGGTGTATTATTTCCTGATATTTAATTCTCTAATAGTGATATATTTAATATTGAAGCTGGTTTAAATTTAAGTAAATCTTTTTCTAGTTTTGTACTAGGAAACATTTCTATTCCATAGATATCCTGAAGCATTAACCATTCAAACATGCCACCCTTATAAGCATATACATTATAAAACCCAAGAGTAATCAATTGTTGATATTTTTTATGTATACTATCATCATTACAATTTTTTCCATATATGATAATTTTGAGACCTTTATTTTCTCTAATATATTTATTAATAGCAGTTTCTTCTTGTTCACAACTAACAGTGCCACGTATTAGGCATTGTTGTTCACTTAATGGAAGTGTATTAATAAGTAAGTAAGTTTCAGGGTTTTTTATAACTGTTTGCATATCTTCAAAATTAATTTTTCGCATAGATTGTGTATTTCCCATTTATAGATTATTTGTGTTTAATAATCTATAACTGATTATTTTTAATATGATATTTAAAAAATTGAATTTATAATATAGATTATTTTTATTTACAAAAATAAAGGTAAATAAAAGACAACAATACAAAAAAATATAAAATGAATATGTACCTTCTCTTTATATTTATTCTAATAGCTCTTAAAATTATTGTTATGCTAGATAGCTATTATAATGGTGAAAAATATACTATTACAAATGATGATTATGATGATTACAGTGATGATAATAATTATAAAATATCAACAAATAATCTGAGAAAAATGTATATTAAATCAATTGTACAAGAAAAATATAATAATATTATTAATAAAATTTTAGATGATGAGCGTAATGGCAAACCACATGAATACTTTTCAGTTGTTTGTGTGCCAATAAAAAATAAGACTGAAGATACATGTCAAAAATTTGATGGATATCAAAAATGGTCAAAAATGCATCAGAAATTGTTTCGCAATAAACGTGATATAATGAATTTCATACCATACATAATACGAAATCGTATTTTATATAAAATACAAATGGAATATCCTCAAGTTAATATTAAAAAAATTTACAAAGACTGTTGCGACTATTATACTATATATTAGTTAAAATGAACAACAATCTCAACCTTTTCCTTTTTAATACTCTTTGTTGCTGAAATAGACAACTCTTCGCGCTTTTTTCTTGTCTTAGAATTATCAATGACAGTCTCCTTACGTTTTGATGTACTGTTACGACTATTCATGTCTTTTTCTATTGTTTCATAATTTTCATTAATATAATCAACAACCTTATTTTCTATTGCCCACTTAAAAAAATTTAACTGCCCAATTGTAGTCTCAATTGATGTCCCATTTTTATAAGGAATACTGATACGATCCCAGCGACAAAATGGGTCAAACCGGCGCTTACTATATGCTTTTAGTTTTAATTTATAGTCATCATATACTTTAAATCGGCGGGCAACATTTTCTGCGGATTGCTCAATAGTATATAATGTATAAAATTTCTTAGCATAATTAGTAGCAAACCAGTCAACAATTCGAAGTGATATTTTAGATTCACCTGTAATAATTCGAAGCATATTATCAAGATTATTATTTTCTTCAACATTGTAAAATACTAAAAGATTTTTAAGCAATAAATCATTTTGCGTTGTATAAGAACTATTTGTAGTCATTAATTAAGTTTTGAAAAATATATTTAAGTAGTTTTTTATATTTTACATATTTTAGCAATAAATAAAATAATAAAATCTAGGATTAATATATTAATATGGATAGTTTTATGAACACCTATTTTGGTCCTTTAGGCGAAGAATATTGCGTCTACTTTTATGCTTTGTCAATTTTCTTTGGCATTACATTTGTCTTGAGCGTTATCTCAGTTGTTACCTATATGGTTACACATATGAGTAAGATTGATATCAAATTCCTTATGAATACAGTCTTCTTATTGCTCAACTCATTTTTGGCTTATTTAGCTAACAGATTGCTCCATACCATGTGTATGAGAAGTATTTAAATAACTAATTTAAATTATTTGTTATTATGAAACATATTGTTCTTGATCTTGATTTTGACCTTGATTTTGATTTTGCTCTTGATTTTGATTTTGCTCTTGATTTTGATTTTGCTCTTGATTTTGATTTTTTGTACGACCTTGTGTTGTATTAATTGGTTTCAAAAACATATCACGAGTAACAACATCATTTACATAACTAGTTTGCATTGAATATGGATTAGTTCCGCGTTGACTAATTAATTCACGATCAGACATTTTATTATCAAGAGTTTCACGTCTAGTTTCAGTTCTTGATTCAAAACTGGAAAATCCACTATTATCATTGTCATTATACCCATTATATCCATTATATCCAAAGTCATCAAAATTAGATGGCATATCTTCTGCTAAAGACTGTTCAATCGCATTTACTTTAGTATCATAATTAAGATTATTAGATTGAACATTTTTTTCAGGATATTTTCGTGCACTTTGATAATATTTCTCACCATTACTCCATTTCCAATAATTCATTATATACTTATGATACTTAAAATAATGAATTATTAAACTAAATCATTTTCAGAACAACCTTCTTTTGTTATTTTAAGGTTCTTAGTAAAGAAAAAAGCATCTTTGTTAGTTCGTCTCCTTTTTAAATTACATTCTAAACAGCAAATTACCAAATTATGTTTATTATGACCAATTTCATTGTTAATTCTATCTAATGACCATTGTTTCATTTCTCTAACAATTTCATAAAGCAAATATGTTTCACAAGCACAATAATAACATTTCATATTTGCGTCAATTAATAGTTCTATAACATCATCAAAACTAACAAAACATGTATTATTAAGTTTCTTTTTTATAATATCCTGTTGTTTATAACTAGATATTTTAGTTTTAATATGACTAATAATCATTTGTTGCTGTTTTGTAAATAATTTTTTGTTAGTTGTATCAGATTTTATAAGTGTATTAATTTCTTGTAAAAGTAATAATTGTTTTTCAAATAGCAAATCATCAGTAATTAGTCCCCATGTATTTGTCTCTACACGCAGTTTCTTCTCCTTTTCCTTTTTTTTTATATTTTTAATATCTGCATTTGGATTTGTTAGTATAAACATTTTTTTAGATGTATTTTCTTCATTTTCATTTTCATCCAAATTAGATTTTGAGTTAATATTATTTATTTCAGAAACTATATTTGGTGATATATCTAATAATATTTTTTTTATAGTATTATCTGTATTAGTATCTGTATTAGTATCCATAGTATGAAATAATACAAAAAAGTTTATAGAGTTTCGCACACATTAGTTATTAATTAAATAAATAATATAAACAATAAATATAAATATAATGTTTTAAAAGGAGTTAAACTTAATACGTTATATTATTATATAAACTAACAATGGATATAAATGTATCAACTAAAATAAATAATACAAATGAAACATGTAATGAATTAAAAACAATTAAATATAAGTCAATGATTAATAGTGGAACTACCTGGAATGAGCCAAAAACGGCTACAAATTTATCAGTACTTGATAAGTTCCTAGAAAATGAGAAAAACTGTAATGCAAATGAACCCTGGTCTAAATTAGATAAAACGGCTAAAACAAAAAAATTATTATTTTTTGCTGAAAAATATAAAACAGAACAAGGATTAACAGACCTAGAATATAGTAAGCTTATAGCATTTTTCAAAGATTGCTTAGATAAGAAGAAATTACAACGGGTAAAAGATGTTGTATATGATAAGGACACTGGTGAAATCAAAGAGGTTCCGGCACTACATTTTAATAAACCAACAATTCATTTTACACTAAAAAATATTGATAAGCGTGTATCAACAGTAAGAAGTTTGGCACCAAAGAAAAATGGTACTGCTAAGAATATTGTTACAAAAGATGGGTCTGATACAGAATCAGACTAAATGTAAAAATTGAATTATATGAATATGTATTATTCATATAATATTAGTAATAAATAATTAATAAATAATTGTATAAAAACAACACACTATATTATTAATAAACTATAATGACAACTAAAATACTAAATTTTGCCTTAGAAGAACTAGAAAATATTATTGACCAAATAAAAACAGATGATACACCATATTTTAGTGATAGTGAAGCAATTGAATTATATGATACTTGTTTATACTTAATGGAAGAATTTATAAAAAAAAATCCAAAGATAATTACAGAGCCAGATTTTGAGGATATTTTTGATGATAATATTGAAGAGCTTATGTATGCGCAATTTGAGGATGATATTTTCTTCAATGATGATGCCGAATTAGAATTAGATGAAATTATTCAAGAAGCTACTAAAGATTTCTTTGAAGATTTTATACCACTAAGATCTTATGATGACGCACGTATTTTATTTGAACCTGACTATGACTATATTGGAGAACAAATTAAGAATTTAAGAAGTAAACCTCAGCCAGCACAAAGAACACATGAATGGTATCAGTTTCGTCATAATTTAATTACAGCAAGTAATGCTTATAAAGCATTTGAAAGTCAGGCAACTAAAAATCAATTAATCTATGAAAAATGCCAGCCGCTAACAAATGCTCAATCTTTAAATAATGTAGTAAATATGGATAATGATTTGGTTGAAGAAGTAAAAATGGTAAATGTAAATTCATCATTACATTGGGGACAAAAATATGAGCCACTTTCAGTGAGAATATATGAGTACATATATGAGACTGGAGTAGAAGACTTTGGTTGTATACAAGATGAAGAATATGCATTCTTAGGTGCTTCTCCAGATGGGATTAATACAGATAAAAATTCGCCTCGGTATGGTCGCATGTTAGAAATAAAAAATATTGTAAATAGAGAAATTGATGGCATTCCTAAGAAGGAATATTGGATACAAATGCAGTTACAAATGAAGGTTTGTGATTTAGAAGAGTGCGATTTTTTAGAGACACGATTTACAGAATATGTTGATCAAAATGCGTTTAATGAAGATATAAATGATAATCAAATTCATAAAGATTACAATGGTAATGAATTTGTAAATGTATGTTTGTCAAAGGATTTAAAACATAAAGGTATTATATTATATTTTCATACTAAAGAAGGCAAACCATACTATGTATATAAACCTCTAGATATTATAGAGCCAAACCATATACTAAAATGGGAAGAAACTATGCTTGATTTATACCAGTCAGAAAAATTCAATTACACATATATAAAGTTTATTTATTGGAAATTAGACCAAATGAGTTGTGTATTAGTGTGTCGAAATAGACAGTGGTTTGAAGATAATATTAAAGAAATGGAAGAATTATGGAATACAGTCCTCAAAGAACGTGTTTCAGGATTTGAGCATAGAGCGCCAAATCGTAAAACAAAGAGTAATGCGTTTGATTTGTTAGCTAATTTACAACAAGATCATTCACAATCAAAATCTAAATGTTTACTTAAATTTAATAATATTGTAAAGCTAGATAGTGTTGATGTAACTGAAAATTAATATAATATATTTTCATTATCAGGAATAGAAAAAGCTAATAAATTGGGTTCAGAACGATAATAACCAACACGAGCACCAGGTCCCTCTTCAGCCGGAGGTAATGGTTTTATAATATTAGATTTATTTTTTATTTTTTTGTAAAGAGCATTACACATATCAGCTCTAATACAAGTACCTTCATCGGGATTATTTACATAACGCAAATTATTTGTTATTTGTTCATATGAACTCTTTGAAAATTCAGGATAGTTAAACCAAATTTCACTATAGTCCTTATTAGATACTTCTCCTTTTCCAATTAGGGGAAAACTGTCTAATAATGGTTTATCAACGGAAACAGGAAATATACCAGGTGTTTCTAAATCTTGTTTGTTAGTTGAGAACCCTTCTATCTTAAGTATTGGCGCAAAAAACAATCCTAAGGCAAGTATTGCAAATAGAAATAAATATATGTTCATTTTTGTCATTTATATATAATAATAAATTAATATTATTTGATTTATTATTATTTAATAAATGTTCAATAAATATTTAAAAAGATATATCACAATTTATATATAAATGAACAAAGAACACGTGGCATCTGACAATATGAGAGTAACTAAGAGAAATGGAGAATTAGAAGAAGTTGCTTTTGATAAGATTTTGTCTAGAGTAAAGAAATTAGGTCAAGAAGTAGGAATACAAATTAATTATCAACAACTAGTAATTAAGATTATTGATCAATTATTTGATACCATTTCTACAACAAAAATAGATGAATTATTAGCTGAACAGTGTGCATCAATGTCTACTTTAAATCCTGATTATGGAACCCTTGCTGGTCGTATTATTGTTTCAAATCACCAAAAGAATACTGATCCATACTATAATATGGTTATAAATAGATTATATAATTTTAAAGATATCCATGGACAAAAAACTCCATTATTATCTGATTCTTTATTTGAATTTACATCTAAATACATAGCAGAAATTGAAGAAATGATTGATTATAGTCGCGACTATTTAATTGATTATTTTGGGTTTAAAACACTTGAAAAAGCATATTTATTTAAAACTGGAACAACTATTGTAGAACGGCCGCAGCATATGTGGATGCGCGTTGCGCTTGGTATTCACGGTGATCCAAAAACTGAGAACCCAAATGAGACACTTAGACTTATAAAAGAAACATATAATTTATTATCGCTTAAGTATTTTACTCATGCTACTCCTACACTTTTTAATGCCGGAACACCAAGACAACAATTGTCTAGTTGTTATTTAATCGGAATGGAAGAAGATAGCATTGAAGGTATTTATAATACATTAAAAGATTGTGCTCTTATATCTAAATATTCTGGTGGTATAGGATTACATATTCATAATATAAGAGCAAAAGATTCTTATATAAAGGGAACTAATGGAAAAACTGATGGTATTGTTCCAATGTTACGAGTATACAATAATACAGCTCGGTATGTAAATCAGTCGGGAAAAAGAAACGGTTCTTTTGCTATTTATTTAGAACCTTGGCACGCTGATATAGAAGATTTCTTAGAACTTAAAAAGAACCATGGTGATGAAGAAATGAAAGCGCGCGATTTATTTTATGCTTTATGGATATCTGATTTATTTATGGAAAGAGTAAAAGAAAA
>Ga0255210_1000360_pt1 | contig 17724 bp, 6 predicted proteins | sample Miss_Yuk_RepA_8d_FD_188422 | JGI IMG/M metagenome (GOLD analysis project Ga0255210, IMG submission 188422) | Freshwater microbial communities from Mississippi River, Louisiana, United States - Miss_Yuk_RepA_8d | ecosystem: Environmental > Aquatic > Freshwater > River | place: USA: Louisiana...
AACTGGTGCAACTACATTAAATGATCCATTGACAGTAAATGACACAGCAAGTATTACTGGCAATACTGATATAGGTGGGACATTACAGGTAACTGGTGCAACTACATTAAATGATCCATTGACAGTAAATGACACAGCAAGTATTACTGGCAATACTGATATAGGTGGGACATTACAGGTAACTGGTGCAACTACATTAAATGATCCATTAACAGTAAATGATACAGCGAACATTACTGGCAATACTGATATAGGTGGGGCATTACAGGTAACTGGTGCAACTACATTAAACAGCAATTTATCAGTAGACGGTGATACGTCATTAACTGGCACTCTTGGTGTAAGCGGTGCTACTTCGATAGCCAACACATTAGGTGTGCTTGATGCAGTTAGTTTTGATAGCTCGCTTGATGTATACGGATCAACAACATTACACAGCACATTGGCTGTAACCGGTGCAACCACATTAAATGATCCATTAACGGTAAATGACACAGCAAGTATTACTGGCAATACTGATATAGGCGGTGAGTTACAAGTAACTGGTGCAACTACATTAAACAGTACATTATCTGTTACAAACAATGCTACATTTAGTTCGGACGTCACTGTTACTGGTAACTTAAATGTAATGGGAACATTAACCAGCATCAATACTGCTGACACAACGATCAAAGATAATTTTATTACACTAAATGATGGTGAAACCAATGCTGGTGTTACAGCAGGTTATTCAGGTATTGAAATTGATAGAGGCTCTGAACCAAACGCCTTACTATGGTGGAATGAAGGTAACGATTTTTGGGAAGTTGGTGTAGGTGAAAGTTACGCTAACCTGGCTGCTAATAATTTATATTTGGCAGGATCGGCAATAGTAGAAGGGTCTATTACATCAGCAAGTCTTACAGCATCTAATTTAACAGAAACTCGAGTAGTATTAGCTGGTGTTGACGGACAATTAACTGATAGTAGCCAATTAACATTTACCGGTACAGGTATGTATTTAAGAAATAACCTGTATATAAATGAAGGCAATAATATTATTGCCAGTGGTAATATTGATGTGGTTGGTGAAGTAACCGCAGCTAATGTCACAGTAACTACGCTAGACGAAGACAGAATTCCATTTGCTGATGCCAATGGTAGACTAGTTGATAGTCCAAGTTTAACATTTGATGTTGTAACGGCGTTATTGTCAGTGCCAAACATTTCTGCATCAAATCAAATTTATGCGGTAACGATTAAGGATGAACATTTAACACCTGGTAGAATTACTTTTGCGGGATCAGGTAAAGAGTTAGTAGACAGTGAGTTACTTACATTCGATGCCACAAGCGGTGCTTTAACTGTTGATGGTTTAACATTTGACAATACTACTATCAGCGCAGTTGCCGATGACATTATACTAGATCCCGGTATATATAATATTGATGTAACTAATTCAAGAATAACAAATGTTGCCAATCCAATAGATCCGCAGGATGTAACTACAAAGAGTTGGGTTGAAACCACTATTGAAAATAATTCTAATTTAGCAATTGCTGGTACATTTGGTTCAGGCACAGTTAATCTAGCAACAGAAACATTAACAGTTGCCGGGACTTCAAATCAAATTACTACTATAGCAGCAGGACAAGCAATCACAGTAAGTCTACCCAATGCGGTTGTTATGCCAGGAAGTTTAGAAGTCACTACAACATTGGATGTAACAGCACATACCAATCTCTCAACACTAACTGGCTCGGGTTCAGCAACATTAGACAGTTTATCTGTTACAAATGATTTAAGCGTGGGCGGAAATACCAGCGTAACAGGCGATACAATAATTTATGGTAATTTAACTGTTCAAGGGACAACTACCAGTGTTCAATCTGTAGACACAATAATCAGTGACAATATCATTACGCTTAATGATGGTGAACTTGGTGCAGGAGTAAGTGCTGGCTATAGCGGCATACTGGTAGATAGAGGCACAGAACCCGATACTGTTTTCCAATGGAATGAATTACTCGATCGTTGGGAAATAAAAGAAGGATCAAATTTAACTAACTTTGCAGCACTAGAAGCTGACATTGGCGATGTAAATATAAGTGGAAATACTATTACTACAACAGAACCAAACGGTGATCTTATTATAAATTCAAACGGCACTGGCCAAGTTATAGTAAACGGCGAACCCGTAGTAACTGGTTTGGATAGTATTGTTTATGCAATAGTATTTGGAGGATAACATGGCGACTTTTAAAAATGCTACAGTAGCGATACCCGATGCAAACACAAGTTTTAGCACAGTATATACCGCTCCTGGAATGGCAGTGATACATGCAATGTATATTAGTAATAACAGCATAGGCGGCAATGCAGAAGTAACGTTGGAAGTAGTTGATGACAGTGCAGGTTTTGATATCCCTATTTTAGATAGAGTTCCTATTCGTGCAAATACTACTCTTGTTTTAGAAAAACCTATTAATTTAGAAACAGGTGACAGTATACAAATTAAAAGTGCAACAGGGGTAGCAATTACAGCATTTGCTAGTGTTATGGAAGTTTAATGCTTAAAACAGTTAGTCAAGAAGTTAAGATAGAACGGCTTAACATTTGTCAGACCTGCGACAATTTTAGGCAAAATACAAAAACTTGTAAAAAATGTGGATGCTATATGCCCGCCAAAGCTACATTTGCCACTAGCGCCTGCCCAAAGGGTTTTTGGGGTAAAGAAGCACCCGGTAAAGATCTAATAAATACATTAGAAGAAATGATTCTAGAATCTTGGAACAAACAATAAAATGGCCTATATAGGTATAGTATCGTCTACGGATAGTGAACAATTAAGTCCAAATTATATCGGTTTTCAGCCCACAGTCCAACGACCAGAAAGTGCCTTTGTAGTTGATACATTTACAGGCAACGGTGTACAAACTGTTTTTCCACTAAGTAGTCCCAAGCCGCTGACAAGCAGAGCATTATTGGTCAGTGTGGCTGGCCAACTATTAGTTCCAGTAACAGATTATAATTTAGACAGTACGGGTAATATAGAATTTGTTTCCACTCCCAATGTGGGCGATTATATCACGGTTCATCATTTAATATTTCCTAGAAATGAAGCCACAACAACAATTAGAAAATTAGATGATATAAGCGGTGGCTTTAATGGGGTAACAACTCAGTTTACATTGACCGCTAACGGTGTTACAGCAAATATACTAGGACAAAACGTTTTAATTATCAGCGTTGATGGAGTAATTCAAGAACCAGGTGTAGCCTATACTGTAAGTGGCGATGATATTATTTTTAGTGAAGCACCCAGCATAGTAAGCAGTTTTTATGGCTTGGACATTGGTACTACTGGTATTGGAACTCCAGGTGACGAAACAATTGATCCCTATAAGTTTTTAACAGATAATGATCCCAGCACAGGTAAGGTCCTAGGAATTAATAGCAGCGGTGAATTAAGCTGGGTAACAGTGACAGGTGGTATTGGGGCAACAGATTTAGATGGTTTAAGTGATGTTGCAATTACCAGTCCGTTGGCTGGACAAACATTGGTATACAACGGAACAAATTTTGTAAACACTACATTAGATTACAGTGATTTGAGTGGACCACCAAATTTAGCTACAGTGGCAACAACTGGCAATTATAATGATTTATTGAATAAGCCAAGTATACCAACAGATTTAAACGAATTTACAGACAGCACAAATTTACTATTTGATGGACAATACGGCAGTTTAACTGGATTGCCAAGTATTCCACAAAGTGTTACAGATCTAATTGACACAGACATAGTAAGTTTAGTCAACGGAGACGTTTTAGTATGGAACGGTGTTTATTGGATCAACGATCAATTGAGTTTATTAGATTTAGGAATTAGCGATGGTTCTGCCGGACAGGTATTAACCACCGACGGCGCAGGTGGCTTTACATTCAGCACAGTAGTCGGCGGTGGCGGTGGCGGTGGTGGAGCAACTTATTCGGTAAGTGCAGTAACAGTCACTGGCGGCACAACTTTGCGTTTATCAGGAAGTGATGCATCTGTTGATGATGTTAAATTTGCCAACGGCTCAAATATTGCAGTTACAAGAACAGATGCCAGCACTATTACAATATCTACATCTGGATTACATGCTGTAGCCATAAGTGGAAGTTATAATGATTTAACGAATACTCCATCATTGTTCAGTGGTGACTACAACGATTTGGCTAACAAGCCCACTTTGTTCAGTGGGGATTATAATGACTTAGTTAATGAACCTCAGTTGTTTAGTGGTAGTTATACTGATTTAACTAACAAACCCACTTTTGCCACAGTGGCAACCAGTGGTAGTTACAATGATTTAACTAACAAACCCACAATACCCAGCGCAGTCAGCCAACTTACAAATGACAGCGGTTATTTAACTGCTATACCTGATGAAACTTTAGCAACAAAAACCGGAGCAACCGGCACAGTGGCTCATGACTGCACAACTGATAAGATATTTGTTCATAGTTCTGTAGCAGCTAATTTTACAGTAAATCTAACTAATTTAAATTTAGCCTCAAATAAAGCCACCGTAATTACGTTACTGATAAATCAAAGTTCAACAGCATATATGCCCACTGGATTACAAATTGGCGGATCAACTGTGACAATTAATTGGCAAGGTAGTTCTAGTGCTCCAGCTGGCAATGTCAACAAAAAAGACATTGTAGCATTCAGCATTTTTAACGTAGGCGGGACTTACACTGTTCTAGGACAACTAGTGAGCTTTGGCTAATGTTTAAGGCCATACGATCTTTATCTGGAAGTTTTGGTGCAGGCCGCAGATACTCTGGTAGGATTGATTCTCCCACGCAAATTTTAAGCAATACTTACTGGTTTAGTTCTTATGATAATTCAGCAGTTGAATTTGGATCAGTGTTAGCAAATAATGCATCAGTAACAACTTGGAAGGATCAATCAGGTGCAGCGCACGATTTAAACAAATCAGGTAATGCCAGTGTAAAGCCAATATATCAGTCAAATATTAAAAACGGTCATGGCGCTGTGTATTTTGATGGAGTCAATGACAGTTTAAACTGTAACCCAATTCCTTTTTTGCAAAGCCTAAGTCAATTCACATTGTTTGTGGTGGCAAAGGCAGGCACACTAGCTTCCGGTACAACATTGACCAGCACCGACACTGACGGATATAAAATATTTTATAACGGAACAAACTGGGCTGTAACTGGAGCAGGAGGCATTGCTGCTAGTACCACAGTGCCCGATACTAATATGCATATCTTTACCTTGGTTTTTGATGGATCACAAACCGGCAATGACAATAGATTAAAATTCAATATCGATCGTGTAAGTCAAACTTTGACATTTAGCACAAATGTAGGCACAACAACTTCAGCCAGTGCAGCATATTTTTACACTGGACAAAACAGTGCCAATGCGGGTTTTTTTACAGGTCATATGGGAGAAGTTATATTGTATTCTCGGGCTTTGACATCATCAGAGATCGACAGTGTTGAGCAGTATTTTATAAATCGTTGGGCCATTTGATTTTAAATAAATAATAGCATGGACACATTTAGCAAATTACACGGAACTACAGTAGACCGTTTTCAAATCGGCACAAAAAGTCAACGATTTACACTTACCGGCACAAATTCCGGTGCTGATACTGTGAGTTTGCTAGATCGTGACGGCAATACTTACACAGCTGATGCCACAGTGTTTTTTACTGCTTATATTGTAGGCACAGACACAGCAAATGCAGCATTTTTAATAAAAGGCTGCTACATCAATGGTTCAAGTGGTGTCAGTGGATATGTTACTGATACTTTTGTAAACACCAATGGAATCGCAATTCCTTCAGTATCTTTTAACAGCTCTGGCGCAATGACTATTGCTTGTACGGGCCTAGTAGGGCAGAATTTAACTTGGTCCGCTGCTGTTGACATCGTAAAAATCTAACCAATAACTCAAATTGGTTCGCATTTCCTAATAAATAATACTAGATTAATCACCAATCTTCTTCAGGAGAACCATCGATGGCATTAACCAAGATTAAAAATATCTCAATCGATCCAGATTTTCTAATTACTGGCAATGAGATCAACACGGTGTTCACACTAACAAGTAAAACAGTTACAGTTACGACACCAACACAAAATTTAGAAGCAGCTAACAAACAATACGTAGATACAGTAGTTGCTAATACACACGGATTTAAGAATATTGAAGTATCGGGTCAAGGAACAGTAGTTGCTGACAGCGATACAGACACAGTTACATTTATAAATGGAACTGGTATTATTGTAACCACAAACGCTACAGATGATTCAGTTACCTTTACAGCAGATGCTACCAGTAACGCAACTGGTAATAAGCTAGTTATTAGAGACGGATCAGGTAATTTCAGCGCAAACGTTATTACAGCAACAAGCCTAACAGGTAAATTTACAACGCCGCGTGAGATCGCTATCAGCGGTGATGCAACTGGCGCAGAAAATTTTGATGGCAGTTCAGATATTGATATAGCTTTAACACTAGCAAACACTGGCGTTACTGCTGATGATTATGGTAGTGTAAGTGCCATACCAGTTTTAACAATTGATAGTAAAGGCCGTATTACAAACGCTTCAACTGCCAACGTAACAATTACAAGTGGCAGTGTTACTGATTTCCAAGAAGCAGCTGAAGATTATATTGGTACGATGATAGAAACTAGCACTCACAGTGGTATTAGTTTTAGTTACAATGACGCTAATGGAACTCTAGCTGCCACAGTGGCCAATCAAAATAAATTTGACAAAATTGCAGTCAGTGGAGAAGACACTGTTGAAGCAGATACTCCAACCGACACCGTAACATTTGCGGGTAGTACTGGCTTAGAAATAACAACAAATTCTACTACAGATATTATTACATTTACAAATACAGGTGTAACAAGTGCAGCAGTCAGTGGAACTGGATTAAGTATTAATCAAGCAACGGGCTCCATTACAATTTCAAGCGACGCAACAGCATTGAACACAAATAGCACCATTGTTGCTCGTGATGCCAGTGGGAATTTTGCAGCCAGCGTTATTACTGCTGATTTAGTGGGAGATGTAACAGGTGATGTAACTGGAAATATTACTAGCACTGGTTCTAGCTCATTTAGCAATATTGATGTAAACGGTGGTACAATTGATGACACAATTATTGGCGGCACAATACCACAGGCTATCACTGGTACAACAATTACAGCTAACACACAGTTCAGTGGTGATTTGGTGGGCAATGTTACAGGTGATATTACAAGCGCAGGCGGCAGCACATTTGCCACAGTTGACATCAACGGTGGAAATATTGATGGTACTGTAATTGGTGGCTCAACACCAGCAGCAGCTGACTTTACAAACGTAGTTGTAACTGGTAGTTTAGAAGTTGACGGTGGCGTGCTGTATGTTGATCCAGCAACAAACTTTGTTGGTATTAACGATCTAACACCAGCTGCTGAACTTGATGTAAACGGTGATGCTATTGTTACAGGTAGTTTAACCGTTAACACAAATGTAACAGTTGATGGCAACTTAACAGTATTAGGAACAACAACTACTGTTGAATCAACAGTGACAACAATTGTTGATCCAGTTATTACAGTTGGTCAAGGAACCTACGGCAGCAATGATGGTAAAGCTCGTGGTATTGAATTCAAGTATTACGATAGCCAAAATCGAATAGGTTTCTTTGGTTATGACACTACAGACGGTGTGTTTAAATTACTAAAGAGTGCCAGTAATAACAGTGAGGTATTCACAGGAACTAAAGCTACACTGGAAGCTAACTTAGATGGACATTTTGTAACAGCAAGAACAATTAGCACCAGCGGCGATGCAACTGGTACGACAAGTTTTGACGGTAGTCAAAACGTAGATATTGCACTAACATTAGCTAACAGTGGTGTTACAGCGGGTAGTTATGGTGCAGTTGATGAGGTCGCTACATTTACAGTAGACAGCAAAGGTCGATTAACTGCCGCAGGAACTGCTGCTATTACTATTGACAGTGGTGCAATTACTGACTTCCAAGAAGCTGTTCAAGATGCTGCGGCATTGATGATTACAAGTGCTACACATACAAATGTCAGTGTAACATACAACGATGGTGCAAATACGTTAAGTTTTAGTGTTCCAGGTGCTACATCATTTAGCTCATTTGCAGTAAGTGGTCAAAGCTCTGTGGAGGCAGATCAAGCTAACGATACGATTACATTTGCGGGTAGTACAGGCTTAACAATCACTACAAACGCCACCACAGACACTGTTACATTTACCAACAGTGGTGTTACCAGCGCAGCGGTTAGTGGTGTTGGGTTAAGCATTGATGCTGCTACAGGCGCAGTTACGATTAGTTCAAATGCCACAGACGGCAATAATGCCAATACTATTGTTTCACGTGATGGTAGTGGTAACTTCAGTGCAGGAACAATTACGGCTGACTTGTCAGGTAATGCAAGCACAGCAACAGCACTGGAAACATCAAGAACAATTAGCATTAGTGGCGATGTTGTTGGTAGTGTAAATTTTGATGGTACCGGAAACGTAGACATCGCGGCAACTATCCAACCCGACAGTGTGGCTCTTGGCTCAGACACAACTGGCGATTATGTTGAAGATTTAGTTGCAGGCGTTGGTATTGCTTTAAGTGGTACAGGTGGCGAAGGCTCAACTCCAACAATCACCAATGATGATAAGGGTAGTGATCAAGAAATATTTAAAACAATTTCTAGCTCAGGTCAAGCTAATATTACTGCGGGAAGTAATACAGAAACATTGAACATAGAAGCTGGAACAGGTATTGACATTACAACAGACAATACTACAAAGACACTGACAATTACAAACACAGGTTTGAATGCATTTAAGTATGTTGCTGTCAGTGGCCAAAACACAGTGGCAGCAGATCAAAGTGATGACACACTAACATTAGTGGGTGGCACAGCGATCAGCTTATCAACCGATGACACAACAGACGCTATCACAATTACCAATATGGGTGTGACAAGTTTCAGCACAAGTGGTATTGGTATTAGTGTGAACAATAGTACTGGTGTTGTAACATTGACCAGTGATGCTACACCAAATAATACAGCAGGCACAATTGTTAGTCGAGATATCAATGGTGCATTTAATGCTGGTGATATCGGTGCTGAAGATATTACAGCAGATAGCTTTACAACAACTGGTGCCACAGATACAGGAACGCTAGCAGTTACAACAACCGTTACATTAGATGCATTTACACAGCACAGAGTTCCATTTATTGGTGCCAGTGGTGTATTGTCACAAAGTGCTGATCTAACATTTAATGATGGCACAGATGCACTAACGGTTCCAAATATTACAGTTGGAACACAGGCAACGTTGGCCAGTGCAGCAGTTAGCGACCTAACAGCCACTCGTGTTGTATTTGCTGGTGCTAGTGGTGAACTAACAGATGACAGTGCATTAACATGGAACGCTGCCACAGATACATTAAGCGCAACTAATGTAAGTGCAACTGACGTAGGCACAAGCACATTGAGTGCATCAACAAGCATCGAAGCTCCTGCAATCACTGACAGCGGACTAACAGCAGGTCGTGTAACATTTGCTGGTACAGGCGGCTTACTAAGTGATGACGCAGACTTTACTTGGAATACTGGTACAGATACATTAACTGCTAAGAATTTGGGCGTTACAACTGACGCAACAGTTGGCGGAACATTGGGTGTAACTGGTGCAGCTACACTAAGCAGTACATTGGCAGTTACAGGCACAAGCACATTTACTGGTGACATGACCGCTGGTAATATTGATGCTAGCACAATGGATGCGAGTGGAAATGCAACAGTTGGTGGTACTTTTGCAGTTACAGGTGCTACGACACTGAGCAGCACACTAGACGCAGGTGCTTCAACATTAAGCAGTGCAAGTATTACAAACAACGCTAGCGTGGGTGGTAACTTAAGTGTTACAGGTACATCAACACTGACAGGTAACTCAACAGTTGGCGGTACACTGGGTGTTACTGGTGCTACAACATTAAGCAGCACACTAGACGCAGGTGCGTCAACACTTGCAAGTGCAAGTGTAACAGGTAATGCAACAGTTGGTGGTACACTGGGTGTTACTGGCGAAACAACATTAGCCAGTGCAACAGTTAGTGACTTAACAAGCGGCCGCGTGACGTTTGCTGGCGCAAGTGGTTCGTTAACAGACGATGCAGCACTAACATTTAATGCAGGGACAGGAACATTAAGTACAACAAATGCGATCGTTACAAGCCTAACACCAACTCGTGTTGTATTTGTTGGTGCCAATGACGACTTGGTTGATAACTCTGCCCTGACATTTACATCAGGCACAGGAACATTAAGTACAACAAATGCGATCGTTACAAGCCTAACACCAACTCGTATGGTATTTGTTGGTGCCAATGACGACTTGGTTGATGATGCTGACTTGACATATGACACTGCTACTGATACACTAACAGCAGTAAATGTTACAGTAACAGGCACATTAACAGCACCAAGTATTAGTATCAGTGGTCTAGATGCACATAAAGTCGTATTTACAGACGCAAATGCAGAGTTGATAACAGATGCAGATATGTCTTATGATACAGCAACAGATACATTGACAGTAATTAATATGTTTGTTGATGGTGAAGCATCAATGGACAGTGCCAAAGTTAATGATCTAACAAGCACACGTATTGTGTTTAGCAATGCCACACACGATCTAGTTGATGATGCAGCATTGACATTCAATGCAGGCAGTGGTACGCTAACAGCAGGCGTATTAGCAGTAACAAATGGCGCTACTGTCGGAACTACATTAGATGTTACTGGTAATACAACACTTGGTGGCACCTTAGGTGTAACAGGCACAAGTAGCTTTACTGGTGATATGACTGCTGGTAATATTGACAGCACGACACTAGACACAACCGGCAATGTAAGCATAGGCGGTACACTGGGCGTAACAGGCGCTACAACATTAAGTAGCACATTAAGTGCAGGTGCTTCAACATTAGCAAGCGCAAGTATTACAAATAACGCAACAGTTGGTGGCACTTTAGGTGTAACTGGTGCAACAACTCTAAGCGACAACTTAAGTGTAGCTGGTACATCAACACTAACAGGTGCAACATCAGTTGGTAGCACATTAGCAGTTACCGGAGCTACAACATTAAGCAGCACATTGAGCGCAGGTGCTTCAACATTAAGCAGTGCAAGTATTACAAACAACGCCAGTGTAGGTGGTAATTTAACTGTAACAGGTACAAGTGGCTTTACTGGTGATATGACTGCTGGTAATATTGATGCAACTACAGTTGATGCAAGTGGTGCTGTAACAGTTGGCACTACATTAGACGTAACTGGTGCCGCAACATTTAGCTCAACAGCTGACATCACAGGCAATACAACAGTTGGTGGTACACTGGGGGTTACTGGTGCAACGATAATAAGCAATACATTACACACAACTGGTGCAGCCGACTTTGACAGCACAATGAATGTAGATGGAAATACTACATTAGGTGGTACGCTAGGTGTAACTGGTGCAACAACCTTAAGCGACAACTTAAGTGTTACAGGCACATCAACATTGTCAGGTGCAACATCAGTTGGTAGCACATTAGCAGTTACAGGGGCAGCGACCCTAAGCGACAACTTAAGTGTTACAGGCACATCAACACTAACAGGTGCAACATCAGTTGGTAGCACACTGGATGTTACTGGTGCTACAACACTAAGCAGCACGTTGAACACAGTTGGTGCAGTTGATTTCGACAGCACATTAAACGTTGACGGAAACACCACATTGGGTGGTTCATTAACAGTTACAGGTGCTACAACACTAAATGACCCATTAACTGTAAATGATAACACATCTATTACAGGCACACTAAGCGCAGGTGCTTCAACACTGGCAAGCGCAAGTGTAACAGGTAATGCAACAGTTGGTGGTACACTGGGTGTAACAGGCACAAGCAGCTTTACTGGTGACATGACTGCTGGTAACATTGATTCTAGCACATTAGATACAACTGGTAATGTGTCAGTTGGTGGTACACTAGGAGTTACAGGTGCTACAACACTAAGCAGTACAGCAGCTATCAGCGGCAATACAACAGTTGGTGGTACATTAGTGGTTTCAGGTGCTACTACAGTTAATAACACATTAAATGCAACTGGTGCAGTTGATTTCGACAGCACAATGAATGTAGATGGAAATGCTACATTAGGTGGCACATTAGCAGTTACAGGAACTTCAACACTAACGGGCGCAACATCGGTTGGTAGCACACTGGCAGTTACAGGCGCTACAACATTGAGTAGCACTTTAGGTGTTACAGGTGCTGCAACATTAAGCAGCACATTGGATGTAACTGGTAATACATCAGTAGGTGGTACACTAACAGTTACAGGCGCTACAACACTAAATGATCCATTGACTGTAAATGATAACACATCTATTACAGGTACATTAGGTGTTACGGGTGCTGCAACATTAAGCAGCACATTAGATGTAACAAGTAACACAACAGTTGGTGGTACATTAGATGTTGATGGTGCAACCGAAATTACCGACACATTACATGTCACTGGTGCAGTTGATTTTGATGATACACTAAATGTTGATGGAAATGCAACAATTGGTGGTACATTGGCTGTAACAGGCGCAGCTACATTAAGCAGCACATTGGATGTAACTGGTAACTTTACACTTAATACAGATAAGTTTACAATTGATGCAGCAACAGGTAACACTGGTATTGCTGGCAACTTAACAGTTGATGGTGACTTAACTGTAAGCGGTACACTAACAAGTATCAATACCACAAATACACAGATTACTGATAATACAATCCTATTAAATCAAGGTGAAGCAGGTGCAGGTGTTGCTAACGGTGCTGGTACTTCAGGTATTGAGGTTGATCGTGGTAGTTTAGACAATGCAACGTTCGAATGGAATGATGCTAACGATACATGGCAGTTTGGTGTTGGCGCTAGCTACGCTGATGTTGCTCTAAATAATTTAGCAGTAACAGCATTGGCGGCAGGTTATGTCGTTTATACTGGTGCTGATGGACTACTCAAAGTCGATGATGATGCAACTGCATTTTCTTACAATGATGGTACAAACACATTAACCGTAGAAAACATGATGGTGAATGGCACATTAACGGCAGATGGTATTGGTATAACAGGCCTAGGTAACAACATGGTTGTCTACACAGACGGCACTGGCACACTATCAACAGAAGCAGGCTTTACATACGACGCTGGTACAGATACTTTAGAAGTAGTAAACTTGGATGTAACTGGCAATCAAACTGTAGTAGGTACATTAGATGTAACTGGCGCAGTAACAATGAGCAGCAACTTAGATGTAACAGGCAATACATCAGTAACTGGTACTTTTGCTGTAACAAGTACAAGTACATTTACTGGTGACATGACCGCTGGTAATATTGATGCTAGCACAATGGATGCGAGTGGAAATGCAACAGTTGGTGGTACTTTTGCAGTTACAAGTGCTACAACATTAGGCGATACACTAGCAGTTATCGGTGCCGCAACATTTAGCTCAACAGCTGACATCACAGGCAATACAACAGTTGGTGGTACACTTGGTGTAACTGGTGCAGTTGATTTTGACAGCACAATGAATGTAGATGGAAATACCACGTTAGGTGGCACACTTGGTGTAACAGGTGACACAACAATGAGCGCAAATGCAACAGTTGCTGGCACACTTGGTGTAACTGGTGCTACGACATTAAGCAGCACACTGGATGTTACTGGTGCTACAACATTAACCAGCACATTGGATGTTACGGATGTCACAACACTGCACAATGCGTTGAACACAGTTGGGGCAGTTGACTTCGACAGCACGTTTAACGTAGATGGTGCTGCTACACTTGGTAGCACATTGGCTGTAACTGGCGACACAACAATGAGTGCTAATGCAACAGTTGCTGGTACACTGGGAGTTACTGGTGCTACAACATTAAGCGATACGCTACATACAGTTGGAGCAGCTACATTTAGCTCAACAGCCGACATCACAGGCAATACAACAGTTGGTGGTACACTTGGTGTAACTGGTGCAGCAACGTTAAGTGATAACTTAAGCGTAGCTGGTACATCAACACTAACAGGTGCAACATCAGTTGGTAGCACACTGGATGTTACTGGTGCAGCAACGTTAAGTGATAACTTAAGCGTAGCTGGTACATCAACACTAACAGGTGCAACATCAGTTGGTAGCACACTGGATGTTACAGGTAACACAACAATGAGCGCGAATGCCACAGTTGCTGGTACATTGGATGTTACAGGTGCTACAACACTAAGCGACACATTGCACACAGTTGGAGCAGCTGACTTCGATAGCACAATGAATGTAGATGGAAATACTACATTGGGCGGTACATTGACTGTTACTGGCGCTACAACAGTTAATAACACGCTACACACAACTGGTGCAGTTGATTTCGACAGTACACTAAATGCAGATGGTGCTGCTACACTTGGTAGCACATTGGCTGTAACTGGTAATACAACAGTTGGTGGTACATTGGGTGTTACAGGTAACACAACAATGAGCGCAAATGCCACAGTTGGTGGAACTTTAGGTGTAACTGGAGCGACAACATTAAGCAGCACATTGGATGTAACTGGCGCTACAAATATCAATAACACACTACATGCAACAGGTGCAGTTGACTTTGACAGCACATTTAATGCAGATGGTGCTGCTACACTTGGTAGCACACTGGCGGTGACTGGTAATACAACAGTTGGCGGAACTTTAGATGTTGATGGTGAAGCAACATTAGCAAGTGCCATTGTTGAAGACCTAACAGCTACCCGTGTTGTATTTGCTGGTGCAGGTGGTGCTCTAGTTGATGATGCACAGTTTACATATAACACAGGTTCTGACACAGTAAGTGCTACAAACTTTAGCGCAGTACATGTTGGTGGCGTGGGTGGTGCTGTAACTGGTAAATCAGCTACATTTAGCGACTTGACAGCAACTAGAATCACATTTGCTGGAACAGGTGGTTTGCTAAGTGATGACAGCAGCTTTACATTTGACACAGCTACCGACACAGTAGATATGGCTAACCTAAGTGTAGCAACAGAAGCTACGCTTGCAAGCGCAATAGTTAGCGACTTAACAAACGGTCGTGTAACATTTGCTGGAACAAGCGGTGCATTAGTTGACAGTGCTAACTTAACATTTAACAGTGGCACAAACACACTAACAGTAACAAATGCCACAGTGGGCACACAAGCTAACTTAGCAAGTGCTGCGATTCAAGATATCACAGCTACACACGTTATGTTTGCTGGTGCAGGCGGCGAAGTAACTGGTGATGCTGACCTAACTTGGAATGCAGGCACAGATACACTAACTGCTAAGAATATTAGCGTAGTTACAGAAGCTACTTTAGCAAGTGCTATCGTTAGCGATTTAACAGCCACTCGTGTAGTATTTGCTGGCACAAGCGGTGCGTTAGTTGATGATGATGTATTCACATATAACTCAACAACTGATACACTAAGTGTTCCAAATGTTTCAATGACAGGCGACTTAAGTGTAGCTAACTTAACTGTTACAAGCCTAACACCAACTCGTGTGGTATTTGTTGGTGCCAGCGATGAGCTAGTTGATGATGCAGATCTAACATTTACTGCTGGTTCAAATACACTAAACTTAGTGAATATGAACATTACTGGTAGTGTAACAGGCGACCTAGTTCCTGCTGCTAATGAAGCACAAGATTTGGGTAGTGCTAGTTACAAGTGGCGTGATTTATACCTAAGTGGTAGCAGTATTGAGTTAGGTACACAAACAATCACAAGCACAGCTAGCTCTGGTGGTGCAGATCGTGGTAGCATTAGCTTTAGTGGCGACTTTAGTACATATGCAATCAGTGCTACAAATATCACAAACAGTGCATTGACATCTGGACGTATTACATTTGCTGGCGCAAGTGGCCTGCTAGACGATGATGCAGAGTTGACATATGATGCAAGCAACAATGAAATCAGTGTTCCAAATATTAATGTTGGCGCACAGGCAACATTGGCCAGTGCTGCGATTAGCGACATCGATGCTACTCATGTTATGTTTGCAGGTACAGCAGGTGAAGTAACTGGCAATGCAGCAATGACATTTGATTCTGGCTCAGGTACATTGGCTATAACAAATGTTGATGCCAGCGATGTCGAGGCAATAACAGCTAGTTTAGGCAGTATTAACTTTGCTGGAGACACAATTAGCACAACAAGTGGCGACATTCAATTAGACGCATTTAGTGGCATTATTGATGTTAGCAGCAATACAATTTCTAACTTGGCAACCCCAACAGCTGGTACAGATGCAGCAACAAAGCAATATGTTGATGATTCAACAAATGCCATTGACGCATTAGCAATCGCAGGTGACACAGGAACTGGATCAGTAGATTTAGAAACAGAGACACTAACAATTGCTGGAACAGCTAACGAGATTGACACCGTTGTTAGTGGCCAAACAGTAACAGTGAGTTTACCAGATAATATCCATGTTGATGTAACTGGTGATTTAACTGGTAATGTGACTGGTCAAGTTAGTGACATCGGTAACCATAGCATTGCTGAACTAAATGATGTTGATATCACTGGTATCGCTGACAACGACGTTATTCGTTGGAACGCATCAGCTAGCACATTTGAAGCTAGTCCATTGTCAGGCTTTACAATGCGTCGTCAACGCTTTACAGCTAACGGTAGCAGTGGTAGCTTTACACTAAACGTTGCTCCAGAAAGCAGAGACTATTTGATTGTTACAGTTTCTGGTGTTCCACAACAAGGTGATACTTACAGCGTAGCTGGAACAACATTAACATTGGGTGGTACCCCACAAGCTGGTGAAGTTGTTGAAGTATTAGACTTTAGCTTGGGTGTGTTCAGTCCAGCACCAAATAGTACAGATGACATCAGTGAAGGTAGCACTAATAAGTACTACAGTAACACATTGGTTTCTACATTCCTAGGAAATGGAACATTAAATACAAATATCATCCCAGCAACTGATATCACATACGATCTAGGTAGTGCTAGCAAGCGTTGGAGAGACTTGTATCTAAGCGGTAACACAATTCACTTAGGCAGTGTGAGGATCAAGGATCAGGGCGGTGCAATTAAGTTTGTTGACAGTAACGGTGACCCCTATCCTGTTGACTTAGGTGTAACACTTGATAGTGATGTTCAAATCGACGGTGGTAGTTTTTAATTGAGCGTTGGGGAGCACCACTCCCCAACCTGACTCGCAGGGCGCTGGCACTAAGCCAGCCTGACCCGCAGGGCGACCAATGGTGGTCCTGACCCATCCGAAAGGACAAATAAATGGCAAATACAATTTTACACAAGCGTAGTAGCACTGCAAGTTCAGTGCCTACCGGTGGCCAGCTGACATTAGGTGAATTGGCACTTAATACAACAGACGGCAAAGTGTTTATGAAAAATGGTGCAGGTAGCGTAGTTGAGGTTAGCTACCGTGATGCAAGAGTGGAAAGTTTCTTAGGTGGCGGAACATTGGCGTCCGACATTATTCCAGCAACAGATAATACATATAGTTTAGGTAGTTCTAGTAAGATGTGGAAGGACATTTACGTTGGTCCAGGATCATTATACGTTAACGGTCAAAAGGTTT
>Ga0255210_1000369_pt1 | contig 17446 bp, 21 predicted proteins | sample Miss_Yuk_RepA_8d_FD_188422 | JGI IMG/M metagenome (GOLD analysis project Ga0255210, IMG submission 188422) | Freshwater microbial communities from Mississippi River, Louisiana, United States - Miss_Yuk_RepA_8d | ecosystem: Environmental > Aquatic > Freshwater > River | place: USA: Louisiana...
TCGAAAATAACTCAATTAAAACCTTCTGCTCCTGTGTCCACGTCCACGTCTACTTAATTTTTTCTTTCTTGTGCCTCCATAGGTTGGACGTTTTCGTTTATTTTGCTTATGAGAATAGTCGCGAACACGTTTAAGAGTTTTTGGTGAAAGAGCAGATGCATTTCCAGGTCGTTCATCTAGAGTACATACATTACAAGCATAATCAACAATATTCATATAATCAAATTTTAGCCTCTCACAAAATAATTCACATATCGTTTTTAAATCTGTTTTTTCATCATTATCAATATTTAACATATCTTTTAATGTATCATGCTCATTTAATATATTCATGATTTCTTCTTTATTCGGACAATCACTCGATTCAATATAGTCTTTGAATGTTTGATAATCAGATTCATCAAACAGATTTAGTTTACGATTTGGCATAAAATTTGTAGGGTCCTCTGTATTAACATAATTAACAGTTCCATTACTAGTTTTTTGCAAAGTTAAATCCATAAAATAAATTCCCAACCCGTAATTATCATCATCGTTAAAAATGTAATTTTTATTATATGACACATTCACTATATTTCCACTATTATAATCTGGTATTTCATTCTTCATTTGTATTGTGATTTCGCTTATTTTTACCGCATCTTCGTCGTCCGAGTCAATCTCTTTTTTTAATTCTTCATTCACTTGTTCTTCGGCAAATTTTCCATATTTATTATTTATTGTTTCTAAATATTCATTTAATATATCACGAGTTGACGTTGACGTTGGTTCACCATAATTATGTTGTTCAAACACGTTTCCTAGTATATCAAGCATTTGGGTTACATTGTAAAAATCACCTGATTCTTGTGTTGGAATTAATCCATAAGCACCTAAACCACATAATGTTGTAAGTGTTACATTATCATATTTTTGTTTCTTATTTAGTTTTTGTTTTATGTTACATTCACCATGTCCATAAATTGCGATAGTTATAATAGATTTGGTAGTAGTGTCTTGCATAAATATAATATCATTAGATATTATATTATGAGTCAAGAAGAGAAAAAGAATGCGATAAAAACATTAACTGACCGCGGGTTTACCCAAGTCACCGCAGAGAAAAGTTTAAATGACATTTTTGAAAAAGCCGATGTAGCCGCGATGAATTCGATATCCAGTAAAAAAAATCCGAATTTTATATTTAGGCAACTATTAAACAAATTAAAAAAAGCACAGAAAGTACACCAAAAGCCAACCAGAAAACGAGAGCGTTCAGAAGGTTATGAAACTGATGAAGATTGGTCAACCCTACCTCATGCTAGATTAACTGGAAAAACACCGAATCCATTTAACAAAAAAAGCAAAAATGGTGGAAAAACAAGAAAGAATCGTAGACGACGTAATCGTAAACACTAAAACATTGATGTATTACTTTTACATTTATTGGGTACAACATAAGAGCCTCCTGCACGTACTCTCCTTAATGCTTCTCTTTTTGTATTTGTATCTTTCGTTTCTACAAAAGACATTTGTTTTTGGTCAGTGTTTAGAGAGCCTACGCCGATTTCAGCGACACGGCGTTTACGAATTATATCAGAAGCATCTCTACAACCACCCGTGAATTTTTTCAATTTATAAGTTTGAATTTCTTTCTCTTTATTCTCGGCGACTACAGTGTCCATATATTCGCGTCGATTCATAGCAAATGATGATTGTCCATCACTTGTTAAATCTTTTACAGGCATTCCACGAGGAACATTTGTTGTTCTATATGGATAAAAAATAGGTACAATACCATTCATTTACATAAGGAAACTATTATTCATAAAGGCGGTATCCCCCCTATTAGAATTGATAAAATATTTAGGATTTATATGGAATACGAACATCGTTCAAAATGCTTGGCTTATATGAGAAAACATAAAATCAAAGACCTGAAAGATTGGCGCAACAAAATGCTAGAGATTAAAAGACCATATAAGTTTGGTCTCGATGCTGAAAAAGACCCAGAATTTATTTTATTATCTCAATGTAAACCATATGTAGGTGAAAATACGGATTATGGATTTTTTCGGTCAAACACACCATCTCCACCAAAACCAAAACCAAAGAAAACAAGAAAACGAGAGCCATCGCCTAGATCAAGTTCTCCAAATTCCATTGAATATCCATATCTTCGACGTTGTCCGAGAGGAAGACGCCGAAGTAAAATTACGCACAAATGTGTTAAGAAACCTAAAATCTAAATATTTATTTGCCAGATAATTTCTTGAAAAAGTCCAACATTTCATTTTTATCACAGATTCTCACTGCTGAACAAATATCTCTCACACCTTTTGATTGAAATCCTCTTAATGAATAAAATTCAGGTTTCGACATCAAGAGAGTTTTATAATATAAATAGGGTCCGTGTTTTCCAATACGGACGCTCAAATCATCTCCAAATTCTCTGATTACCGTTTTTGCTAATGGTTTTCGAACCCCATTTCCAGTTCCATCTAAATATCCCATAATATCTTCCATTTTTATCTCTCCTAATGTCTTTGTTGTTTGGATAGCAATCCGTTTGATTTCTTCTTGTCCTGCCGGTGTATATTCTAGATAAGGTCCATATTTTCCAGTTTTTAAATATACAGGAACACCTCCATATTCTCCCAAACAATCGTTATCAATCTCTACTAATTCTGAATAAGTATATTCTCCTCTCTCCAATTTCTCTTTATCAATGATTGTCCCTTTTTTAATACTTTTAAATATTGTTTTCAAGAGCCCTTTCAATACCGGTTGTCCTTTTTGATAGACAACAACATATTCTTCTGTATCGGATAATCGGAAATTCTTTTTCTCTGGATTGATTTTTTTCACTTGTTTTATGAGAGCCTGAAGTTCTTCATCCATTTTTTTACATAAATTCGACATCATAGAATGTGCATCTGATGCCAATTCCGCCTCTGCGATTTTATCCAAATCATCTTCCATAGATTTCGTATAATCATAATTGAAAACAGGTTCGAAATATTCCATTAAAAACTGGATTACATCCGTTCCAATATTCTCAATTACTAATTTCTGTTTCTCTCCACCAATTTCTTTTTCTACAGGTTTGGATACGATTTCTGAATTCCCCGATAGCAATGTATATTCTGTTGTTTTCATTTGTTTTCCAGGAACATCTCTCTTTGTTACATAATTTCTCTGTTGAATCACATCAATTAACATTGACATGGTTGATGGCCTACCAATCCCTTTCTCTTCCAATTGGTCAATTAAACCACCCTCATTATAATGTGATTGTTTTCCTTGAAATGATAATGCCGAATAAATTTTACGATAAGAGGCTTTTATCGGTGTTTTCGACATTGAAATCGTCGCAATCATTGTCGACATATCTGATATTTTTCTATTGTCGGTTATAGCAGTAGTCGCCGCATCTTTTATTTTGACAAGGTCTTCCGCATATTCGAAACCTTTATTTCTGGGAACTTCATAATTCGATTTGTATTGATGATTATCGGGGGCACTAATATAAATCGGTTGAATATCATATGTCGCATCAATCATACACGATTGTATAGTATTTAACCAAATAAATTGATACATTCTGTTGAGTTGAGAGGCATTCTCTACATCGAGAGCCAGATAACGGATTTCGGGATTAGTAACACGAATACATTCATGAGGGAGGTTTGCGCCGGAATTTTCAGCGCGAATGAGAGCCAATCGTTCTTCGGATGCAACCAAATCTTTTTGACCTGGCCATTCTTTTCCTTTTATAAATTCCACGACTTTTTCCATGAATGAACCTGACATCAATGTACTGTCCGTTCTCATATAAGTAATACATCCCATTTGATATAATGTTTGACATAATTTCATGGTTTCTTTCGGACTATATCGCAAATATGAATTTGCCGCTTGTAAAAGTGCCGTTGTTTTGAATGGTTTTGGTGCTTTACGAACACTTAATTTCTTCTCTCCGACAGAGAATGTATGATTATGTTCACGGGATTTTTCCAAAAACGCGGTCACCTCGGATTCTTCTTCAAATGTATGTGTTAATTCCATTGTAATATGAGTAAATTCACCTATGATTTTATGATAGGTTTCCATGACTTTCGCGGAATTCTCTCTCTCGTTTTCATAAACAAGATGGAGAGCCGGTGTTTGACAACGTCCAGCAGAGAGATGTCCATTACTACAAATATATTTCCATAAAAGTGGACTAACACGATAACCAACAAGTAAATCAAGTACTTGTCGAGCATGTTGAGCATAAACAAGACTCATATTTACCGTTCTTGGATTCGCTAATCCGATTTGAATTGCTGGTTTTGTAATTTCATGGAAAACAATACGCGGGGTTGTTTCGAGAGGCAAATCAAATGTTTGACAGATATGCCATGCGATTGCCTCTCCTTCGCGATCATCATCTGTTGCCAATATGATATTTTCTTTTGGATATCTCTCGATAATATCACGCATTTTATCCACATGGGATTTCTTATCCGGGTCTATACTGAAATCAATATCATAGTTTTTCTTGGTTTGAATCGATTTTAATCCGTCAATCATGCGGAAATGACCATTCGACGCAATGACTCGATATTGTTTATCGGGTTCGAGCGAGAGCAAATATCTCTCAATAATCGAACATTTGGTAGGTGATTCGACAATCACAAGAAATGAGCGAGAGAGTGTGGTTTTTGTTTTTTTTGACATATGATAATATAAGTATAAACTTATTTTATAAGTATTATTAGACCAATGAATTATAAAAAAGCATGCCAAATCTTAGAATTAGACCCAACCAAAATCTCTCCGAATCAAATCAAAAAACAATATCATTATTTTGCTTTAAAATATCATCCAGATAAAACGACAGAACCAGAATCTGCTATTAGATTCCTAGAGATAAAAGAAGCGTATGAATATTTAATGAATGATATAGGAACTGTAGAAGAGGATGATAATCACGAATTTGAAGATTGTCCAGATGATGCCGAAAAAATACGTTTCTATAAAGAATGCATGTCTTTTGTCGGGACTCTTTACAACAATGATTTTTTTCAAAGGCAAATATTTCATCCTTTAATGAAGAGAATTCTCTCGTATAGTGAACAAAAAAGTCTGGCATATATTCAAACATTAACTACAAAACAACTCTCCGTGATTCTACAAATCTTGAATAAATACAGTGATGTATTTTATTTGAGTTCTAAATTCATATTACAAATCGAAAAAGAAATCGCATCGAGAGAAAAAAACGAAGAGAATTCATTGTCTCCTCCTGAATATTATATTGTATTAAAACCAACTCTAAAAGAAATGAAAGATGGAATTGTATATCGTTTAGAAGAAGCCGAACAAACTTATCATGTTCCTCTTTGGCATTCTATTCTCTTCTATGAACCAAACCTAATTGTTAAATGTGTTCCTGATATTAATGATGATAATCTCTCCATCGACATCTATAACAATATTCATATCTCCAGGAATTATTCCGCTGTCGAATTGCTGGAAATGGAGTCGCCTCTACATATTGTAGAAGAAGGATGCTTTGATTTTACGATACCTGTTGCTGACCTACATATGAAAAAATATCAAATAATTACTTTTGCGGGTCAAGGGATACCGATAGCAAATGAAAATGCGCCGTTGGATGTGTCGAAAATATCGAATGTTTATTTACATATAAGGATTCAATAATCAACGAATACATTGGACAGGTAAATAAATTGTTTTCCAATCCATAAAGAAGAATGACATGATGATTTCAATTCCGATTTGCGATTTGGAGTATTTGCTTAATACAGCGACCGCAAAATTAGGATTTGGGATTTGTATTAAAGGAATGGTCGGTTTAACATAGGTTTCAGGATTAGTCGGAAATAATACACAACCTCTAGCCCCTATATCGATAATTCTGATTTCTTTCGTGTTTTGATTCCATAAGAATTGTAATTCCCATAAATCACAATCCTCTTCTAATAAAACTGTATATTGAAATTGTTCAGGACAAGAATCATCACGAACACACTGGATGACTTCTACACGGTCGATAGCATTTGTCGACATCAATTGTTTCAGGTTTTCAGGATAAATGTGAGACATACTAGAATCCGATTCTATTATGTAATCATAAATGTATAATACACATGTTTTCAATTTTAGTGGGGAACCCAAAAACTTTGCACCAATAAAGATTCCGCCGTTTACAAGGCGGAATCTGAAATGCGCGGTGCAAAGTAAGCCCCTACGACCCCTCCTTTATACAACCCCTCCTTTATACAACCCCTCCTTTCTACGAATCACTGCAAATTAATGATTCTTTAAAGTAGGGAACACTTATTGGGGTTGTGCATGAGGTCTAATGCCGAAATATCCAGGATAATCATCAGAATAATCAAATTTTATCGGCGGTGACAACGTGATTATTTCGTGGTTTTCAATATCAAATAATACATCAATAAAATAGGCTCCAACTTTAAGAGGATTAATATCATATTGGATTTTAATTCTTGTTAGACAATACAATCGTTTTTCTGTATGGTTAAAAATATCATAAATCATACAATCCAACATTTTTTCATTTTTATTGCCATAATCAAATCCATCGGGTAATTGGATAGTTATTAGAGAGAAACATTTCGAGGTTTGAACACGAAATAATCCCAATTCAATGATAGATGAATCATGACCATACGCATTCGCATAAATCATAAGAGGATTTTCTATATCTGGATACATCATATAAATTTGGTTGAATTCAGGTTCATAGATTTTATTGAATTCAAATCTTGTTTCTGAAATGATTTGTTGTTGATTAAACTGAACACAATGAAAATAATCATAATTGTCCAAATCCCCATAAATAATATTAAAATCGGATAAAGAACTTGATGCTTTAATTGAATTTCTACATATTCTACCTGTTGTATTTCCGATAGAACCATTTGTTTTTATTTGATGTTGTTTTAGATGTTCGATGGATATTTCAGAGTCTGACATATGAATCTTATAAAAATCAATCATAAGAGTTGGCGATGAATTTTCATAACGCAAATGACCCATGAATATGATATCATTTGATATTATTGGTTGCGTTCCGAAATACAATCGCGTTTTTTGCAATTTGTTCGCAATCAATATATTTGAACTTGAGTCGACAATTTCTAATATATAATCCGAATCCGACCAACAATCGAGAGGTTCCGATAGATTCGATATATTGAGAGATAATCCATTTTTCCAAGGAATCATATCCATAATATGTTTTTCCATGTTGAAGAAGTAATTTATACTATATAATTATGTATTTTTATAGTGTTTTACCAATTTAATAACGATAAGTGCGTTATCGGAACATTATTATTATATTATTATTATTATTATTATTATTATTATTTCTTGAATGTATTGGATACCTTGGACTTATTTGATACCTTGGACGTCTTTCTTGAACATCTGGAACACGTACAGTTCCAATTTCATTTATTGAGGTTTTATTTATCATGTCTGGATTCTTTGTACGGATTGATTTTCCTCCTCTGAAACGTTGTCGCCTGTTTTTTCGTTTTAATGTTTTTCTTGGCATATATTATTATTTCTAAAGAAATAAACTCCCACCTCAGATTAGAGATGTCCTATTACCAGGATAAGATTTATAATTTTGATATATAGAGAATTCATATTTTTTATAAGAAATATGAAATCAGAAACATTTATGCTTGATGGAGAGAATTATTCTGTCCGAATAGGAAAGAATGCGGTTGATAATTGGGAAATCATTGATTCTTCTAATAATCATGATTTATGGTTTCATTTAGATAATGCACCCTCTTGTCATCTAATATTATCGGTAAATGATAATCAAAAAATCGATAGAAAAGTAATTCGCAGATGTGCTTATTTATGTAAAATCAATTCGAAACCATCGAACATATCAAATAAAACTGCTGTGATTTATGCACCTATCCAACAAATTGAAAAGACAGATAAAATTGGACAAGTATATGTGAAATCATCCAAATCAGTATATGTATAACACCCTCTAAGAAAATTCCGCATTATTATCAGTATCATCAATACATTCTTCGATTACTTTTGCTTCTTCTCTGCGGAATTCACGGTCATCATCTTCATCACTGCTACTATCCGTTTCATTATAGCCATGTCTAGCACATTTATTTTCATATTCTTTCATATCGAAATGTTTTACTAAAACCCGAAATAATCGTTCGATTTCGTCATCGACTTCTGTGGTTGTTTGTGTATGAGGACATTCTAAATATTTATTGAATATTTCTCGGATTCTATATTTGTATTTTTTGATTTTATCATAAAATAATTGAATACGTTCAGCGTCTTCAGTGTTGGTTTTTGTTAAATATTGATGATAATTGCGCTTGTTTGTAAATAAGCGCAATGTTAACTGGTCTAATTCATTCATATCTTATTCATAGATAGATTCTACGTGTTTATAACGACGTGTTTAAAATCCGAAAATAGTGGACCCCATTAATAAAAACATAAGAAGATAAGGCAAAATTACTAAAAGCCAAGAAAACCAACCGGCCCCTGCCTTACAAAATAAATTTAATATCCAAGTCCAAAAAAGAATTGTCAATATTTTCACAATAAAAATAATATAAAGAGTGGAAACTGCTAATTGATAATTTCCAACAATATACATGTTTGTATTTCCATAATTTTGAAAAACAATAACAAGGATACTAATGATGGATATCACTAAATAAACATAAGCGGGAGTACAAAGTGCCATTATAATATAGCAAACGAATAATTATAAAAAAGGCAACCATGATTTTTTATTTAATTTGTTATATTCAACATAATCATCTAAAAATTGTACCATTCGTTCATCGATTTTTATATTATGTGCTTCCAATTCATGCACATATTTTTCAGGCCACTGATAACTCAATTTTTTTTTGGGACAATAATAATTATAACGTTGCCTGCCATATGGATGAGACAACGCAGACCTATAATTACAAACGTTACATGAAGAAGTATAATCACATAGTTTAAACACGGCTGATGATGAGCAAAATTTCAAATTTTTTTCTATATGACATTGAACTTCTTTGAGTAATTTAATATAGTGATCTTGATTTTCAGTTGCTGAATTTTCAATAAATTCATCTACATGATGATTTCCGCGTCGTTTCCAAAAACCGATAAATATGAAAGAAGGAGGTCCATAGGATTTGCGACTATAAAATTCTTTTGATTGATATAACATTTTATCATGATTCCAAATATCAAATATATTCAATCCAGTACCACTTAAATTGGGACTCAAAAAACATTCATCGCCGCATGTAATTATGCAATTTCTGGAATCATCATCATAATCATCATATGTTTGTTTAGGATAAAGAATTGTGAATTTATTGTAAATGTAGATGCCAAGATCGATTGGTTTTTCTGAAAATTCTAATTCAATGTCAATGTATCTTACAATTCTTCCTATATCAGAAGTTTTGGTTTCATTTAAAAATTTTGCAGATAATGGTATTGCATATAAATTATCAGATATTTTTTCAAAACATGTGTGTATGGCATATTTATCATAGACAGCCTTTTTTTGATTCTCTAATGAAACACAGAATCGTGTTAAATTCTTAACATTTGAACTTAATATATATATATGAGTTGGGTTTGCATATGTATTTATTCTGAATTTGTAATCATTTGAAATTAATGAATTCAAATTTATTTTACCACCTAACCATGAAAAACTTTGGTATAAATATTTGTCCAATGACGGAGATTTGTAATAATAATATCCATGGGGTTTGTCATGTCTATAATTATTGACATAAACAGCACTTTCTACTATATTATTTATTAAATTATCTTCATCAAATTCAATTGTTATATCTTCATGAAATAATAAACACATATATATCGACGTATTTGTATGCAATTTTATGCTAATCGTATTTTCAGATATATATGGAGACGCATATTCAATTAAAAAATTTAAATCCACACAATACAACATTAGGTTTTGGGAATAAATCTTCACATAAATATTATTATTTTTAACAGTTTCCAAAAATAATTTTATATCATCATTCGATTGAAATGTAATTGTCAATGAGTCAAAAATGATTTCATCAACTGTGCGTTTTCTCGCGTCACTAATTTCTCTAGGTTGCACATATTTTTTATTTTCCATTTTTTTCAGAACCATTTCTGAAAATTTAAATTTATAGTCACATGTAGTCATCGAATAATAATGGTTGCATTAATAAATTTTATATGTGACATTCTTTATATATGTTCTATTTCTTTTTTATACACATTATTATATTTTATATTTTATATTGAGCAATAATAGGATGATTCAATTGTGTCAATGGTACATGATTATGAACCGTTCGACTAATCATCTTATAAAGTTTAAAATCAGGATATCTTTCTTCACCTGTTTTTTTATATAATACATTCTTTCCAAAATCATCGAGAATCCACGTGTCAATCAACTGTCGGGATTTCTCATAACGTTCACTTACCATATCATACAAACTACATGCTAATCTACATAAATCAAAACTATAATTCGGCTCTACACGGTCTTTATCCGGATTAAAATATGGTTCCGTATTGTATTGACTATAAGCATCACCGGATTTACTATAACTATCACTACAGAATCGAACCCCTTCATATGTATAAATCGCTCTTCCAAAATCAATTAATTTATAAATACGTCCAAATGTCGGTATTTTATATTTATTACCATCTACATTATAATATAAGAATTCTTCATCTGTATCCTGATACATAATATTACATGTATGTAAATCATTATGTGTAAATTGAAATTGTCTTTGATAAACGATTAAAATCATTACAACTTGAATGAGAGCCGATAATAATTCTTCATCGGTTTTCAATGTTCGAGAGATAATCAAATGGTCTAATGTATCGATGCATCTTTCTTGACATATCATTTGGACTGGAAAATTCTTCAAATATACGAATAATTTTGGGTCTTCTTCGTCTGAATATAATTCTGAACAAGATTCTGAACAAGATTCTGAACCTGATATAGACGCATTCGAAGAAGACGAATCAGACATTTCGGTTTCTGTACTTTCGTAACAGGATGAACTGTTGCATGATTCTTCATCCGGTTCATCATGATTCTCATCAGTTTCTAATGGTTCTGTCGGTAATAAATCATCGAGTAAGTTGTCACCGAGATTCATATCACTTTGAGAAGAAGTTACAGATTCATTGACAGACAATTCTTCGACATCTAAATCAATCGATGTTTCATTTTCAATGATAAGTTCTTTTCTGTTTTTTCTGGAATTATCGGAATCCATCGCCTCTTGATTTCTTAAAACCATTTCCAAATCATCCGCATCCATTTCATATAAATCCGGATTTTCTTGAAAAGATGTTACATCGCGTAAATATTCAATATCATCAATCATATTGTATCGAAATAAGGATTGAATTCCCAAATAAGTTCCATAAAAATCAATACCATGTTTGAATCCAGTTTCCTCCTTATATCGAGATACTAAGAAACTGAAAAAACAATCCACATAAGATGAATTCTGAATATCAAGTAATTTTTCAAAACATTGTTCTTTCGTAGAATCTAATTTGGGTAAACATCGAATATTTGGTTCTTGTAGATATTTTCCAGTTAAAAAACGAAGAGGGTCTAAGAGAGGCGCAAACTTAATAAATATTGATTTGTCTATGTCACCCGATACTTGATTAAATCCAGTCATTTGTTGTGAATGATTGAATGTAATTTGATTATAATTCGAAGAATTCATTTCGAAAAATATCTTATAATGTGGATAATAATATTGAATATTACTCACAGCATAAGGATTGTATTTCACAGAATTCGAATCCGATAAATCAGGAAAAGAGGAAAAATCAATGGGTTTCACACGTTGATAATTAATATTCAATTTATGAATTCGAGGATTCATTTTGGTATTTTTTTTTGATTGAATCATATAATAATATTGTTATTTTTATTGCTTTATGTGAGTTTTAGCGCTTCCATCGTATTTGGAAATGCTCTTTTCCGTTTTCCATATTTTCAGGATAGAGATACGGAATGTCATAAATAGAATACTTTTGTGTTAATATGAATCCAATACAAACATCATCATGCCATTGGTATCCAAGTTCAATCCCCATGGTATAATGAAGTGTTGAGTAATCAGTTGCGAATAATTGTGTTTCCCATAAAACAATCTGTGTAGATTCTTCGCATAAATATTGACATGCGTCTCTCGAGAGAACCATGCCAGAGCCGGAAACAAATGGAAAACATTTCCAGGCAAATTCTCGGTTTCCTGCGTAATCGATGTTTTCCCGTTTCATTTTATCGATGAAATTAATAAAATTGGTTTCAATGATACTGGTCGAGAGATTGGTTCGATAAATATAATCAAATGCGATATTCGATTCAGATAATAAATATTGGATTGCTTTCATTGTTTTCTTTAAAATGCCTGGTATAATCGATTCTTCCTCTTGGACACGAATTGTATAATCATTTTCGGAAATTTCAATTGGGTTTGGAAGAGATGGATTTGCCTCTAAAAAGTAATATCTTAATTGTGGATTTTTATTTTCATGGATTGTGGAGAGCCATCTTTCTTTATATCCTATATATTCAGGTTTATCATATGATGAAATAATCAATATAATTACTGACATAATATATGATTGTGAAAAATTGAACTAAAATTTAACTTAGAAAATAAATAACATAAAAATCTATTCGTAATATAATAGTCGCCTAAAATGAGTGATTCTGAATTTAGTAGCAGTGATGAAAGTTCTGTTGAATCCAATAAGAAACTCGCAAAAAAAAAGATTTTAGCCAGTGTTGATGATGACGATGACAGTTTTTCTGAATCTGAATTATCAATTGATTCTGATACAAATCCCTATAAATCTAAAAATGATGGAGACGATGATGATGATGAATTCGATTATTTCGCTGAACATGAAAAACATGAAAATGATGAAAGTATTCATGGAGAAAGTGACGACGATGATGATGACGATGATGATGACGATGATGAATATAATTTTAGTGATAATTATCTACAAAAATTTGATGATGGAATTCAACAAAATATGATTGCGAAATACCATCCTGAAATGATAAGTCATAATTATCATGAAATCGAAGCTCTTTGTCGTATTGTTAGAGATGGAAATGGAAATATTATTGATCCATTACATCGTACTGTGCCATTTATAACCAGATATGAATATGCAAGAGTTATTGGAGAACGTGCTATGCAAATCAATTCAGGTGCAAAACCAATGGTAGAAGTTCCGGAACATATTGTCGATGGTTATGTGATTGCTGTCAAAGAGTTTGAACAGAAAAAAATACCATTTATTCTAAAACGACCTTTACCGAATGGTGGTTGTGAATATTGGAAATTAAGTGATTTATAAAGGGTCGGTTTCTACCACGACGTCATTAGAACCTATAAAAAATTGAAATCAATAATGATTCATGTCTATAGTACATAAAGTTTTCTCCTATTAAATAAACAATTACAAATGAAGTTTTGTACTCAATGCAATAATATGTATTATATCGCTATCAATGGTGAATCTGGAAATGAATTGATTCATTATTGTCGATTTTGTGGATACCATGATTCCAGTTTAAGTGAAGATGGTATTTGTATTATGAAAACCAATTTTATTCAAAGTGAAACGAAAATTAATCATATTGTAAATAAATATACGAAACATGACCCTACATTACCACGTATTCATGGTGTAAAATGTCCAAATGAACTCTGTGATACAAATACAAAGAATTCAAAACCGGAAATCATTTATATGAGATACAATGATAATGAAATGAAATATTTATATATTTGTGCTACTTGTGATAAAATTTGGCAAACTGATGAAAATGTCGGTGGAAATATTTAGACATGAAGTCGGCAGAAAATCGAGTTCCTAAAAATAATTTAGTGTTTATTTTTACGATTCTTATTCTTGTTTTTTTCAGTCTTATTTCTACGTTTTCCTCCAGTTGCGGAACCAGGTTGTCCAGTTACCGCAGCATTTAAAGCATCAGTTTTTTTTTCAGTTGCCACAGGAGCAGGTGGATTCAAATCATCAGTTTTTTTTTCAGCGACAGGATTTGCGGTCATTGTAGTTGCGGCAGGTTTTGTTGAAAACCATCCTTCAAACCAACTTTTTTTAGGTTCTGAACTAGGAACAGGTTGTTCAGTTCTGCCGAATGGCCATCCATCAAACCAGCCACCACCTCTTAAAGTTCTGTGTTTTCGGTTTCTACGTTGATTTCGTTGACTCTTTTTATTTGTCATAATAAAAAGAATAGCGATAATATTCTACCGCACTATCCCACAAATACTTCCAGATTTTTCACGAATTCTCCCGACATTGTATCATTTATACAAATATACTCAATTAAATCCAACAGAATCTTAATCTTCTCACTATTCCACTGGTCATTTGTCGCAGCCAAAAACTCTTCCGTATAAAAATCAGACATGTTATCTTTCTTAAATAAGTTCGGAATATAAAATTCTTTTGTATAATTTTCCACTAAAGATATATAATGATTCAAACTATGTTGAAGAATCGAACAATCTTGATACGTTTCTTTTAATTTATGTAATCCTAAAATAGCTCTTTCAAAGAGTCTTACAATTCTCGGTTGGCCCTTCACATATTCTTCATTCATAAATGTCCGACAAGCATAATAGATTGGATTGTATAAATAATGCAAATCCGATTTTCGACATTTGAAATATTTGCGAGTAATACCTTGAAATACACCCGGTTCTTGGATATAAATCGTATTATCCATGATTGCTAATTTAGTTCCTATCGGTTTACAACTTAAAATTGCCAATTTTATAATGGTTTTTAATGGGTCGACAACATATAATCGTTCATTGATATCTTTGATATCTTTCAAGTCTTCCACTAATGAGTTCGAAATTTTTGCCATGTTAACTATAAAATCTAATAGGAATATAGTTTTATGTTAATACTAATTTGTCTTTAATTACGGGGTCTAATAATGGCAATAATACTCCTAAAACCTGTTTTAAAAAACTGGGAGGATTCTGAAAATAAATCTTATCCACATAATTCAAAAAATGTTTACCATTTTTAATTCCTTCGTCGGATACCATCAATACAAAATCCTTATATCTCTCAACAGCACTGATTGTAAGTCCTTTTAAATCTAAAACCGCATGAATTTTATTGTATTTTGATAACATTTGTTCAACAACTCCGAAAATATGATAAGTTAAATCATAATAGATTGCGGGAGAGCCGACCATTTTAAATATAGAATAATTCAAAAAAAGCGTATCATTTTCGACAACTACCATACGTTGAAATGCTTGATTCATATCAATATTTTGTGCGATTTGAGAGGCACAATTGAATTTTTCTTGTTTACGAAACAACATATTTTTTGTGTTTGATTCATAGTAATTTGTTTTGAGTTGTTGAAGAGTATTCAAATAATTGTCGTGTTCAGACATTAATATTTGTAACAGAGAATTTTATATATTATTATTCGCATTTTTATTTTTTGATTCAAATAATTCTGATGATGTGTGAGAGGTTGTATAATATTATATAATTATGCTTTTGTAAAATTATTGATATAAACCTTTTTACAAGGAATGCCGCCTTTGGCGGCATTCCCTTATAAAGACTTATTATAAAGACTCTAATTATGGCTCTTCGATAAATAAATAACATTTTCATTTTGTACTATTTTTAACATTCAATCTCTTCAAATTATTAAATACACCACTTTGACTTTTCTGTAAAACTGGTTTGGCAAATATAAAATCATGTTTTACCAATTTATGATTTGCGAGAGGTTCTAAAGAACGAATTAATGGACAAGGAACTCTAGATAATTCACATACAGAATACCATTCTTCTGGTATAGGATTAGAGTCGCTATTATTCTTTTTATTCATTTTAGATTGAACATAAAGAGATTGAAAATACAAAATTGCTTCTTGATAAGAAACATCTCTCACAATAAAAAAAGAAAAGGAATCAAAATATAAAAGTTTCCAACTTGGATTTTTTTCAATTGCCAAGTTTATTTTTTCAACGACTGTCGGAGAGAATAAATCATCAATATCAATATTGTTTTCGAATATAAATACATGAGGATATCCACGTTCTTTTGCGATTTCTAAACAACGGATAATCGATAAGAATGGTTCAGGATTAGATTCTATACTATCCAACCAACAACCGACAGACTCGAATTTATTCATCCAATCTGTTTGAAAATTTGGCCTTAGTGGTATAATCGGTATTGAAATACTTATGGAAAATAAAGATAGAATATTAAGAGGTATCATAATACATTATGATACTTTTTATAGACGAATAATTCAACGAAAGGCTAGAGGCTAGAGGCTAGAGGCTAGAAGACTTGAATTTATATCAATCAAATATAAAGAATGAGTAGTCCTTCAGTTCCTATTAATCCTTGTATAAGACAATTGGCAAGTCCCTATAGCAAGAAAAAATGCAATCCATTATTCGGCGTCGATTTCTCAAAAACAGAAAAAAAAGGTTATACACGAAGTCTGGATTCTGGATATTCTGTTTTAGGAAATAGACGACGTTAGAGTTTTTTCGATTTTTTTGATTTATTTTTTTTCGTCGATTTACTTTTTGATTTGTTTTTTTTCGATTTATTCGAACCTCCCGAATTGTTATTTTCTTCTTGTTCTATTTTTGCTTTTTGTTGTTCTGATTTTTCCAATTCTTCTAATTCTTGTTTGATAGATTTTTCCAAAGTGCGTACCACCTTTGCCCGTTTCATTCGCCGATTATAATCTTCGATAAGTTCTTTTCGTTTTGTTGTTCCTCTATTTTTCGATGTATTGGTAGTGATGATTGGGTCGAAACCAAGAATACGTTGAGTTGGCACATTGCGTATATCTATTTTTGCTTGTTCTCGCTCTTCTCTCGTTTGTGAGTTTTGTTTGTTATATTCTTTTGCGTCTGGAGAAATCACACGTTCCGGTGCTGAATCGCTAAACCGTATTTTTGTCGTTTTTAAACGAGGTCTATGTTCATGAATTGTTCTTGTCCGTTTCATAGGATACGAACTCATATTATTATATTAAAATCGGAAAATTTTTATCGTTTATCCTGATTCGAACTTGTTCACCAATTTCTTTCATTTGTTGTATAGAAAAACTTCCCATAAGCATTTGATTCTCAGTAATTACATCCACTTTACTGGTTCTTATTTCAGAAGGTGCTCTTACAAAATAAAATCGGTCATTTAATTCACCACCCATCACTAAAAATGAATGACTAATCGTTCCTTCCTCCGTAAAATTCAAATCCATTCCACTCATCTTGAAAGAGGATGAAAACAAAATCGCAG
>Ga0255210_1000372_pt1 | contig 17365 bp, 16 predicted proteins | sample Miss_Yuk_RepA_8d_FD_188422 | JGI IMG/M metagenome (GOLD analysis project Ga0255210, IMG submission 188422) | Freshwater microbial communities from Mississippi River, Louisiana, United States - Miss_Yuk_RepA_8d | ecosystem: Environmental > Aquatic > Freshwater > River | place: USA: Louisiana...
TGACTGACGAATAACCACCTGCCAACGCTCCGAATTTGCTGCTCCGCCCATGACAGCCCCCACCTCTAACCCACAACGGCTTGCAAATCTCCGCAAGGAATATGCCCAAGCAGCGCTGGATATCACTGATGTTGCTGCGAACCCAGTATCGCAGTTCGAGCGCTGGTTTCAGGAAGCCACCAAGGCCGAGGTGCTCGAACCCAATGCCATGACCTTGTGCACCGTTGATCCCAGTGGCCGGCCGTCGGGCCGCATTGTATTGATCAAAGGCATTGATGCAGCAGGCATTACATTTTTTACAAACTACGAAAGCCGAAAGGGCCAGGCCTTGGCTGCCCATCCCTATGCGAGCGTGGTCTTTTTCTGGCCTGAACTTGAGCGGCAGATTCGCATCGAGGGCGCTGTTGAAAAAATATCGGACCAAGAATCTGAGGACTACTTTCGATCACGGCCGCTCTCAAGCCGTCTGGGCGCCTGGGCCTCACCTCAGAGTGAAGTGATCCCCAGCCGTGAATGGCTTGAAGTGCGGCAGAAAAATCTGCAGGAGGCATTTCCAGCGGAATCTTCCATCGACCCACCAAAGCCCGAACATTGGGGCGGCTATCGGCTTAGCCCTGATGCATTCGAATTCTGGCAAGGCCGACGCTCTCGTCTTCATGATCGGCTGCGCTATCGTCGGCCGGAGCGCTGGTCATCGGATGCCGACTGGGTGATTGAACGGCTTGCGCCCTAACGCTAGGCCATGAGCGCGGCGAACGCCGCCCGTGCTTTCATGACTTTTGGTGCCACAACAAATGCACAATAACCCTGCGAAGGATTGCGCTTGAAGTAGTTGTGATGTTCAGCCTCGGCTGGCCAAAAACGCGTCTCATTGCCAGCAATCGGCTGGCCAACTTCATCAAAAGTCGCAATCAGCTCGGTCACAATCGGTGCAGACCATTCCGCTGCCGCTGCTGCCATCTTGCCGCGGGCGCTCGCTAGCTGCTCGGTACTGAGCGCGAAAATCACCGAACGGTACTGGGGCCCGACATCATTGCCCTGTCGATTCGGTGTGGTCGGGTCATGAATTGCAAAAAAGACATCCAGCAATTGGTCATAGCCGATGACCGATGAATCAAATTCGATGCGCACCACCTCGGCATGGCCAGTGCTTTTGCCACAGACCTGCTCATAACTTGGGCTGGCCAGGTGGCCCCCCATATAACCCGAGAGCACGGCCGACACGCCGCGCAGATCCTGAAAAACAGCCTCCAGACACCAGAAACACCCGCCCCCAAAAATCGCTGTCTGCCGCTGTGTCATCACCACCCCTTGTCTTAGCAAGATTTCAGATTCTGAATGGGCCCGCATCCAATTTCACGTATCCTCAGACCTGTGTGCCGCGAGTCCCCACGATTCAGCACACATGCCAATATCGTTATCAATGTGAGTCTGCCATGATGTCGCAAGCCGCACTTTTTGAGCCCCTGATGCCCAGCCCCCGGCGCGCAGCCCGTGCGCTGCAGGTGCTGGTGTGCTGTCTGGCAGTGTCTGCGATGCTCTGCTTACACCCTTTCAGGGCCCAGGCCCAGCCGGCCACCGCGGCTGCGGCTGCCGAGGCAGTCGCGCCGATCATTACGCCGGCGTCCTTGAAAGTCCTGATCGATAAAAAGGCCAACCTGCGGATTCTCGATATCCGTGAGCTCATGCAAGGCGATGGTAAAACCCCCAACTACGATGCGGGCCATATCCCCGGCGCGATCGCCGCCCCGTACTCATCGATTCGCGGTCCAGAGAAAAATCCGGGCCGGGTACTCTCGGATCAAGAGCTCACTCAGCTGTTTCGAAAATGGGGCATCGATCATCAGGCCCACATCGTGATCGCGCCGGTCGGATCCGATGCCAGCGATTTTGGCGGTGCCGCCCGACTGTTCTGGACCCTGCATCTGGCGGGCTTCAAGCGCATCTCCATTCTCGAGGGAGGTCTGGGCGCCTGGGGGGCCCTCGGCTATCCGATTGAAACGACCAAGAACACACCGGCCGCAAGCGGCATCTCGGTGAAGCTGGATCGTACGCAAATCGCAACCACGAACGAGATTGCCGGGCTCATTCGCAATCGTGCATCGGGGAAAAAATTCCTGCTCTCCGATTCTCGGCCGGAAGACTACTTTCTTGGCGAAGACAAGCATCCATCGTCGCCCAGAGCGGGCACACTTCCGGGCGCAAAAAACCATGATCATGAAGAATGGTTTCAGCTCAATACCAGCAAGCTCTTGCCACGTGATCAGCTCGAATCAGTTGCCAAAAACGCAGGACTGATCGGCGAGCAAGAAGTCATCACCTTTTGCAATACGGGCCACTGGAGTGCGACCACCTGGTTTGTGCTCACCCAGCTTCTCGGCCAGCGCAATATCAAGCTCTACCCAGAGTCCACCGTATCCTGGTCAAAGAGTCGAAACCCCATGGACAACGAGCCCTCACGGGCTGCGGTCTTAAAGCAGCAGCTTAAAGACTCTGTCGATAACCTGAAGCGATAGCGCTGACCCCGCGCCTGATGCAACGACTGCTGCTCATTCTTCCGGCGCTCTTAGCGTGGCTCGCCATCACTTGGTTTGCCGGGATCCGTGCCGGCCTCCTTTTGTTACTCGGGCTTGGCTTTGGCGCGGCCTTAAGTAGCGCGCGATTTGGATTTGCAACGGGCTGGCGCAAGCTTGTCACTGAACGCGATCCCTGGGGAATGGCGGGCCAGATGCTGTTGCTATCGCTGTGTGCGCTACTGGCTTTTCCGCTTCTTGTCCACGCCAGCGAGGAAATGGCGGGCGCCTTGGCGCCCATCACTTGGAGCCTGATGCTGGGTGCGCTGGTATTCGGTTTCACGATGCAGCTCGCCGACGGCTGCGGCTCAGGCACGCTCTACAAAGCGGGGGCCTCTTCACCCACCTCATGGGCGGTGCTGCCGGCATTTATCGTTGGAAGCTTTGTGGGCGCTTCCCACCTTCCCGCATGGACTGAGCTGGGCGGGCCACTGAATGTCATCGGCCATGCTCAGCCCGATGAGCCCGTTGATTTGATCGCGCAACTCGGTCTTGGCCCTGCACTACTCATCACCATTGGCGTGTGCGCGCTGATTACGTTGGTCAGCATCGCTGTCTCTGCCCATCATCACAAAGCCCGCGGAAGATCTCTGCCACCCATTCCTTCACGCTGGTTCTGGGGCGCCATTGCAATGGCCGTGGTGTACGCCGCGCACCTCATCGTGGCTGGTCAGCCCTGGGGCATTGTGTATGGCCTAGGCCTCTGGGGCGCGAAGGTGGCGAGTGCTCTCGGTATTGACCTAAGTCAGGACGCCTTCTGGGGCATGGCACCACATGCCGAGCGGCTGCTTGAGCCCATTCTCTGGGATGTCACCTCTGTTACCAACATCGGACTGCTGTATGGCGCGCTGATTGCCGATCGGTGGAATGTAAGAGTGGTTGAGAAACCACGCTGGCCATCCACCCCCGCTCTGGCCGTCAGCATTGCAGCTGGCCTTGTCATGGGCTACAGCTCTCGGCTCGCGTTCGGTTGCAACGTCGGTGGCTATCTCGGCGGCATCGCCTCTGCCAGCTTACATGGCTGGGTCTGGTTTGCGTTCGCATTTCTTGGTTCAATGGTCGGCGTTCGTGCGCGGGCAAAGGCTGGCATCGCATGAGCCGCGGCGTCATTATTTTTTGGCTGCTGGCCTTGGGGCTGATCGCACTTGATCTTCAGCACTCACCCTATGGCTATCGGGTCGAACCCCCCGCCTTGGCTCTGGGCAGCGGTGAGGCGGCAAGCGGTGGCCACTGCTCTGGCCGATAAGGAAAATCGTCGATGTCGATTCTCTCAATCCTGATGAAATCCGATAAAGATGAGCCCTCGTCGGCGCCGCGATCCGACTGCGGCTTGTGTGTACCCGAGAAAGAAACGGTGATCTGGCGCGGCGCCTTCTGGCGGCTGATCGATGCCAGCGAGGCGGCTACCCCTGGCACGCTGCGCTTGATTGTGAATCGGCATGTCACTGAACTGTCCTGGCTCGCGAAGCCGGAGCGCGAACAGCTCTTTAGCCTGCTGCAGGTCATTGATGAATCCATGCGCCAAGAGCTCAAGCCCACCAAGATCAATATCGCCAGTCTTGGCAATCAGGTGCCGCACATGCATTGGCACATCATCCCCCGCTGGCATGATGATCCCTACTTTCCGCAGTCGATTTGGTCCGCCGCCCAGCGCGACACAGTCAGTCCAGAGCAGGATGCACGGCGCCAGGCTGCTCAAAGACTCTTTGCAAAGCTTCCTAAACTCTGCGCCAAAGCAGTGTACTAGCGCACTATCCGGTTATCGGGCGGCGCAGGCCCGCGTCAAGCGATCGGCCACTGCTTCCCAACGGGAATCCGATGGTGGTGTCTCGATCAACAAATGCTCGGCACCCGCTGCATCGGCGTCGTGAAAGCAGGAATAGAGCACCCGGGCATAGCCCTCGGGATCCTCTGGCATGGGCCAGATCTCAACTCCAGCAATCGGCGTTACGACAAGGGATCGCCACAGGCCAATGACATGTTGGCCCGGCTGCCTCTCGTGAATCATTTGCGCTGCCTTCGCAAGTTCTCCTGAGGGCACCAGTCGTGCAATTGCGCGGGGCGCGTAATGAGATTGCAGACTGCCCGAGACCCGCGGCACGGTTTCATGGGCCCTTGGCGCATCGCGCAAGGCGGCAGCCGGCAATCCCAACACGTTGGCGACACTCTCCGCAGAGAGCCCTCCGGGCCGAAGCAGTCGAGGTGATGGGCCGCTGAGATCCACAATCGTCGACTCAACTCCGACCTCGCAAGTGCCGCCGTCGAGGATCCGATCGTCCCCGCTCAGCCATGGCCCGATACCTGCAAGCACATGGGCGGCCTGCGTGGGGCTCACTGCGCCGAATCGGTTAGCCGATGGCGCAGCAATCACGCCACTCCCGCAGGCGGAGAACGCCGCGAGCAATGCGCGGGCCGAGGGATGTGATGGCATGCGAATACCAACGGTGTCCTGTCCGCCGGACACCAGATCCAAAACACAATCGGCCCGCTTCAGAATCATTGTGAGCGGCCCTGGCCAAAAGGCCCTGGCCAAAAGATCGGCAGACGCTGGCCAAGATGCACTCAAGGATTTCGCATGGTCAAGGTCAGCCACATGCAGAATGACCGGATGATCCGAAGGCCGGCCCTTGGCTTTGAAAATCCGCATCACGGCCTGCGGGTTTAATCCATCTGCGCCCAAGCCGTAGACCGTCTCGGTCGGTAGCGCCACCAGATGGCCAGCAGCCAATGCCCGAGCCGCCTCGGCAATCGACTCCGCCTGATCCGCCAAGAGGGCCGCAGGCACACCCGAATCAGATTTAGGCAAGGCCATCACCAACATCCAGGCCAAGAATATCCGCCACATTTCGGGCGCGGCCCAAGGCCTGCGGCAATGTTGATCCCAGGCAGGTGACATGGGCCATTTTGCGGCCAGGCCTTGGATCGGATTTTCCGTAGAGATGCAACGCTACATCAGGCTGTGCCCGTACGGCCTGCCAGTCAGGCTCGCTTGGCTGATCGGACGACTTAAACCAGGCATCCCCAAGCACATTCAACATCACCGCTGGTGCCTTCAATGCCGTGCTGCCCAAGGGCTTCTGGACACAAATTCTGACCTGCTGCTCAAACTGGCTTGTGGCACAAGACTCTATGCTGTGATGGCCGCTGTTATGCGGCCGCGGCGCCATTTCATTGGCCATGAAACGCCCGCCCGAGAGAACAAAAAATTCAACGCACAAGACACCCACGTACTCCAGTGTCCGCGCAATTCGGCAGGCTGCTTGATGGGCATGCTCTGCTAAGTCATCGCTGATCGCAGCAGGAACTCGGGTAACAGCCAGGATGCCATTGCGATGAATATTTTCACCGACCGGAAATACCGCCATTTCACCTTGCATATCCCGCGCTACGATCACCGAAATTTCACGCTCAAGCGCGACACGCTTTTCAAGAACACAGGCGACTGATCCCATCGCTGACCAGGCGGATCTTGCCTCTGTCACGCTGTCGACCTTCTGCTGGCCCTTGCCGTCATAGCCCAGGCGGGCCGACTTCAGGATTCCGGGAAATAACGACGCAGGAAGATCATCAAAATCTTCGAGCCGCGTGATGACAGCATGCGGCACCACATCGACCCCGCAGGCAGCGATAAATCGCTTCTCATCAATACGGTTCTGGGCCACTGCCACGCATCGACCATCGGGCCGGGTGGCGCCAAATCGTGCGAGATAACGTAAAGACTCCGCAGGGACATTTTCAAATTCAGTCGTAAATGAAGCACATGTGCGGGCGAGTTGATCGAGACCTTTTGCATCATCATAGTCTCGGGCAATCACCACATCGGCGATCTGCGCTGCAGGGCCTTGGCCGTCGGGGTCAAGTACGGTGACACGCTCCCCCAGGTGATGGGCCGCCTGGATCATCATGCGCCCCAGCTGACCACCGCCCAACAAACCAATCATGTGCGGCCGAGCGAGGCATTCATGGAGTGGGCCGCCTGGGTCTGATCGCGCCGGTAAGCAGCAAGCCGGCTGCGCAAGTGTTCATCCTGGGTCGAGAGCGTAGCAATCAAATGTAAGGCCGAATTGGCCGCGCCCGCCTCACCAATTGCGAATGTCGCCACCGGAATGCCCTTGGGCATCTGAACAATCGAATAGAGAGAGTCTTCTCCACGCAGATATTTCGATGGCACGGGAACCCCAAACACCGGTACGGTGGTTTTCGCTGCAAGCATTCCAGGCAGATGGGCTGCGCCTCCAGCGCCGGCGATGATGCCCCGCAGCCCCCGGGCCTGGGCCGATTCCGCATAGGCATAAAGCGCATCCGGCATGCGATGGGCCGAGACCACTCGGGCCTCATGCGGTATTCCGAATTGATCAAGAATCGCAACTGCATGCCGCATGACCTCCCAGTCGGATTGAGAACCCATGACAACACCCACCAGGGGCAGCCGCACTCCCGCAATTCGAAACAAGGCCTCCCGGTATTTCTCGGCAGTCCGCTCAACCACCTCATCCGGCAGGGCTGGGGCAGGCGGCGCCTTATCCCAATCCAGGGTCTCGAGATAATCACGAACGAATTGCTTATCGAAGCTGGGGGGGCTGGTGCCTTCCACCACGCCATCGGCCGGCCAGAATCGCGATGAGTCTGCCGTCAGCACCTCGTCCATCAGGTGCAGCACACCTTTTTTATCCAGACCAAATTCAAATTTGGTATCGGCAATAATGATGCCGCGTTCCATCGCGTAGTCGCTTGCGGCCTGATACAGCTTTAGGCTGACATTACGAATCTTGGTCGCCAGCGGCTTTCCAATTTGCCGGACCATCTGCTCAAAGCTGATGTTTTCATCATGCGCGCCTGCCTCGGCCTTGTGCGCAGGCGTAAAGATAGGGGCAGGCAGCTGTGCCGCCAGCTTTAGTTTTTTTGGGAGCTGAATCCCGCAGACAGCGCCTGTCTGTTGATAGTCTTTCCATCCCGAGCCAATCAAATAGCCCCGCACGACTGCCTCAACGGGAACCGGCTTTAATCGCTTGACCACCACGGCGCGACCACGAACCTGCTCCACTTCGGCCTGTGTCACCACCGACTCAGGATCGATGCCGGTCAGATGGTTGGGGATGATCTTGGCCAATCGCGCAAACCAGAAATCCGAGAGCCGGGTCAGCACCACACCCTTATCCGGGATTGGCCGGCCCATCACGACATCGAATGCGGAGATCCGATCCGTTGCCACCATGAGTAGCTTATCTTTGCCAACCGCGTAGATGTCGCGGACCTTGCCACGCGAGACCAAGGGCAGGGACCGAATTTGACTCTGGAGTTTTGCTGGAATCACAGAATTCGCCAGGCCCAAGCTACAGCACGGTCTGAGTCAGAGCGCCCGACTGATAACGCTGAGCAATCTCGGAAAGCGGTAGCGGCTTAATCTTGCCAGCCTGCCCCGCAGCGCCGAATTGTTGATAGCGCTCCATGCAGATGCTTTTCGCTGCTGCGCGGGCGGGCTTGAGAAAATCACGGGGATCAAACTTCGAAGGATCTTCGGCCATGGTCTTGCGAATCGCAGCGGTCATGGCTAGCCGAATATCGGTATCGATATTGATTTTGCGAACACCATACTTGATGGCCTCTTGGATTTCTTCCACCGGAACACCATAGGTCTCTTTGATGTTGCCGCCATAACGGCGAATCTCGGCAAGAATTTCCTGCGGCACCGACGATGATCCATGCATCACCAGGTGGGTATTGGGAATGCGCTTATTGATCTCCTTGATGCGATCGATGGCAAGAATATCGCCCGTCGGCTTGCGCGTGAACTTATAGGCGCCGTGGCTTGTGCCAATCGCGATGGCCAAGGCATCGAGCTGGGTACGTTTTACAAAATCCGCCGCCTGCTCGGGGTCGGTCAGCAGCTGATCGCGTGTCATGGTGGCCTCCGTGCCATGGCCATCCTCTTTATCGCCCCGCATGGTCTCCAGTGACCCCAGGCATCCCAGCTCGCCCTCGACCGTCACGCCGGTGGCGTGGGCCAACTCCACGACCGTTTTCGTCACCGCCACGTTGTAGTCATAGCTTGCAATTGTCTTGCCGTCTGACTCAAGTGATCCATCCATCATGACGCTCGAAAATCCAAGGCCAATCGCACCCTTGCAGACATCTGGGCTCTGGCCATGATCCTGATGCATCACGATTGGAATATGTGGATAGGCCTCGATGGCCGCCTCAATCAGGTGCTTTAAAAAAGGCTCACCTGCATATTTTCGTGCGCCCGCCGAGCCCTGCATGATCACGGGCGCGTTGACTTCGGCAGCCGCCTCCATGATGGCCTGCACCTGCTCCAGATTGTTCACATTGAATGCGGGAATTCCGTAGTTATGCTCGGCAGCATGGTCCAACAACTGTCTCATTGATACCAGGGGCATTGGTCTCTCCTTCCTTACCCGGACGTCTTCTTATTCATTCAAACGCGTCTGAAGCCGGCCTTCACTTGCCGGCAGCCTTACTGCCGGCCCGCGGCTTAGCGACCACCCGCACAATCTTCATCGTGTTGGTGCCGCCGGATTGGCCAATCGGCTCGCCAATCGTGATGATCAAGAGGTCATCAGTCGTGACCACGCCCTCATCAACCAAGCGCTGCTCAGCCTCACGCAGAATCTCCTCGCGCTCTCGAGAGTGATAATCAAAAAATACTGGCGTGACATCACGATACAGCGCCATACGACGCCGGCTGGCCGGGACGGGCGTGAGGGCATACACCGGCACGCCTGAGTTGAGTCGAGACATCCACAGCGCAGTCGATCCAGATTCAGTCAGCGACGCGATGGCCTTGACACGAAGATGACGCGCAGTAAACAGCGAGGCCATTGCGATCGACTGATCCACACGATCAAAAGTGCGATCCAGGAAATCGGATTCCAGCGTGATCGGCTCTGACTTCTCGGCCTCCAGGCAGACACGGGCCATCGCCTGCACCGTCTGCACCGGAAAGCTGCCGCTCGCAGTCTCAGCCGAGAGCATCACCGCATCCGAGCCATCCAGCACTGCATTGGCCACATCCGAGACCTCGGCTCGGGTCGGAACCGGTGAATGAATCATCGACTCCATCATCTGTGTGGCAGTAATCGTGACGCGATTGGATTCCCGCGCCATACGAATCATGCGCTTTTGGAGTGCCGGCACTGCGGCGTCACCCACTTCGACGGCCAAATCCCCGCGTGCCACCATGATGGCGTCTGCGGCGTCAATAATGGCCTGAAGGTTTTCGATTGCCTCAACCCGTTCGATCTTGGCCACGATGGCAGCACGGCCGCCTGCGGCCTGCATCAGGCGACGCGCCAAGGTGAGGTCCGCTGCGTCTTTCGGAAATGAAACGGCAAGAAAATCGGCCTCAAGCTCCGCTGCAACGCGGATATCAGCCATATCCTTTTCCGTCAATGCAGGCGCGGACAGGCCGCCCCCCAGGCGATTGATGCCCTTGCGATCCGAGAGCACACCCCCTTCGACCACGGTGCAAGCGATGGTTTTAGACGTTACTTTTTCGACCCGCATCGACATCTGGCCGTCGTTTAAAAGCAGCGTGTCTCCAGTAGCTACATCATTGACAAGCTCTTTGTAATCCAGGCCGACATGCTGTGCATCGCCCAGCTCACAGTCCAAATCAAACGTAAAGGATGCGCCCGACGCAAGCGTGACTTTGCCTTCAGCAAACTTTCCGACACGAATCTTCGGCCCTTGGAGATCGACCAGCACTCCAATATCCACACCGAGTCGCTCTGCTGCAGAGCGCACCAAGGCGGCTCGGCTACGATGATCGTCGGCTGTGCCGTGTGAGAAATTCAGCCGAACCACATTCACTCCTGCCTGAATCAGCTTCTCGATCATCTCGGGCGAGGAGCTGGCCGGGCCAAGAGTGGCCACAATCTTGGTGGCGCGGGGAAGTTTTCCCATCTAGCGCGCCGCCATCAGGGCCACTGTTGTGTCCAACATGCGGTTCGAAAAGCCCCATTCGTTGTCATACCAAGACAGGATCTTGACCAGCCGGCCATCGGGCGAGACCCGGGTCTGGGTCGCATCAAAAATGCTCGATCGCGGATCGTGGTTAAAGTCGACCGATACCAGAGGGTCAGTGTTCACACCCAAGACTCCTTTTAATTCGCCTTCCGCCGCTTGGTTCATCATGGCATTGATTTCATCCACGCTGGTGGCTTTTTGAGCGACAAAACTCAAATCCACTACGGAAACATTAATGGTTGGAACCCGCATCGCAAAACCATCCAATTTGCCATCGAGCTCCGGCAGTACCAGGCCCACTGCGGCGGCAGCGCCCGTTTTTGTGGGAATCATGGACATCGTCGCAGAGCGGGCCCGACGCAGATCCTCGTGGTAGACGTCCGTCAGCACCTGATCATTGGTGTAGGCATGAATCGTGGTCATCAGTCCACTCTCAATGCCCACTCTTTCGTGTAAGACTTTGGCCACCGGCGCTAGGCAATTGGTGGTGCACGAAGCGTTTGAGATCACAGTATGGGCTGCCTTGAGCACCCCTTGGTTAACGCCAAAGACCACGGTTGCATCGACATCTTTTCCGCCCGGCGCTGAGATCACGACTTTCTTTGCACCGCCCCGCAGGTGGGCAGACGCTTTTTCTTTGCTGGCAAAAAATCCGGTGCACTCCAGCACCACATCAACCCCCAGCTCACCCCAGGGCAACTCGGCCGGATTCCGATTGGCCAGCACACGGATGCGATCACCATTGACCACCATGTTCTCGCCCTCGACCACCACCGTGCCCGGAAACTTTCCATGGGCGGTGTCATAGCGGGTGAGGTGAGCATTGGTATTCGGGTCGCCAAGGTCATTGATCGCCACAATTTGAATATCGTGCCGCTTGCCCCCTTCGTAGTGGGCCCGCAGCACATTGCGGCCAATACGTCCATAACCATTGATCGCGACTCTGATCGTCATTGCCTTACGCTCCTTTGTTCATTCCAATAAGTGATGAAATCATCGAGATGGCCGCCCTAAGACAGCCTGCACGGTGGCAACCAGCTCATCGGCCGTGATCCGAAAATACTGAAACAACTCACCCGCAGGCGCCGATTCGCCATAACGATCCAGGCCCAGCACTGCAGCGGGCTGATATTTCCACCAGAAATCCGTCACACCGGCCTCCACCACCACCCGCGGAATTTCCGGCGGGAGCACTGACTGCTTATAGGCAACCGACTGCTGATCGAAGACGGTCGTTGAGGGGACTGAGACCACGCGCACGCCGACGCCCTGCTCGCGCAGCCGACTGGCTGCCAAGACCGCGAGTGAGAGCTCCGACCCAGTGGCCATCAGCACAATCCTCGGCCTTTGATCCGAGGACAGCACATAGCCACCCTTTTCAATCTGCTGCGTCATCCCGGAGTCACTGACTTGCGGCGAGAGATTTTGGCGGGACAGCAACAATGCAGTTGGGCCATTCTGCCTTTGCAAGGCAGCCTTCCAGGCTACTGCCGTTTCGACAGCATCTGCTGGCCGCCAGACATGCAGATTCGGGATGAGCCGCAGGGCCGAGGGATGCTCGACCGGCTGATGGGTTGGGCCATCTTCCCCAAGGCCGATCGAGTCGTGGGTGAAGACATGGATCACCCGTACACGCATCAAGGCCGCCATACGAATCGCGTTGCGGCTGTAATCCGAGAAGGTCAAAAATGTACCGCCATACGGAATGAATCCGCCGTGAAGGGCAATGCCATTCATCACCGCTGCCATGCCAAATTCACGGACGCCGTAGTTAATATGCTCACCAATCGTCATCGCGCCTTTTGCATCGACACGCAGGGCGGCGACACCCTTCCAGTTCGTCAGATTCGATCCCGTGAGATCAGCAGAGCCGCCCAGCATGCCGGGCACTCGTGGGCCAAGATCATCCAGCACGATTTGAGAGGCCTTGCGGCTCGCCACGGTCAGCTTCTCGGCCGCCAATCGTTCAATCAGGGCCTGGGTTTTAGCGGCAAAGTCCTGTGGCAAATCGCCCCGCATCCGACGCTGAAACTCTCTCGCCTGCTCGGGATGGGCGGCCGCATAACGCGCGAAGAGCGCATTCCACTTGGACTCGGACTCCGTGCCATGCGCTTTCGCATTCCAATCCGCCCCCACATCGGCGGGAATTTCAAAGGCCGGATAAGGCCAGTCCATCGACCTACGGGTGAGCGATATTTCCTCTTCCCCGAGCGCCTCACCATGGGCCTTGGCCGTGTTGGCACGGTTTGGCGAGCCCTTACCGATTTGGGTCTTGCAGATGATGAGCGTGGGGGCCAATCGGCCACCCTTGCCCTCGGTGGCCCACCGTCGGGCCTGCGCGATTGCATCACTAACGGCCTTCACATCATGGCCGTCGATCGGACCCAAAACATGCCAGCCATAGGCAAGAAAGCGCTGCCGGGTATCGTCACGAAACCAAGCATCCACTTGGCCATCAATGGAGATACCGTTATCGTCATACAGAGCGATGAGCTTGGAAAGCCCCCAGACACCAGCCAGCGAGCAGGCCTCATGGGAGATGCCTTCCATCAGACAGCCATCGCCGAGAAATGCATAGGTGAAGTGATCCACCAGATCGAAGCCGGGCCGATTAAATTGGGCAGCAAGCAGTCGCTCAGCCAATGCCATGCCAACTGCATTACTGATGCCCTGACCGAGCGGGCCCGTGGTGGTCTCAACGCCCGGCGTGATTCCCACTTCCGGATGGCCGGGGGTCTTCGAATGCAGCTGCCGAAAGCGCTTTAATTCATCAATCGATAAGTCATAGCCCGCCAGGTGCAGCAGGCTGTAGAGCAGCATCGAACCATGGCCATTGGAGACCACGAATCGATCCCGATCCGCCCACTGCGGATTGCTGGGGTTGTGTTTGAGATGGCAGGACCACAAAGCCAGCGCCATTTCCGCCATGCCCATGGGCATGCCGGGATGGCCAGAATTGGCCTTTTGCACAGCATCCATGGACAAGGCCCGAATTGCATTGGCCATTCGAGTCGACTGCAGGGGGAGGTCGCGGGCGGGAAATTGCATGAGGAAGCCTTTCGGGTGTAAGTTTAACCGGCCCGCCTCCCTCTCCCATCGACCCGTGCACCCCCGCCTTCTCTGCGCAGACCTCACCTGCGGCCTGCTGATTCTTGACGAAGAAAACAGCCACCACCTCGCCGTCGTGCTCCGCGCCCAGGTCGGTGATCGGGTGGTGATATTCGACGGCCAAGGCAGGGAGGGACAGGGCGTTTTGCGCACTGCCGATAAGACAAAAGCTGTCGTAGAGATCGAGTCCATCCAGACGATCAGCCGAGAATCACCGCTGCACATCACTGTGCTGCAGGCCCTGTGCACGGGCGATAAGATGGATTGGGTCGTGCAGAAGTCCACCGAGTTGGGCGCAGCCCAGGTTGTTCCTGTAGCGGCAGCGCGAAGCCTGCTGAAACTTGAACCCGGCCGTGCGTTAAAACGTCTCGAGCATTGGCGCGCGATTGCCCAGGCCGCAGCGGCGCAGTCGGGCCGAACAATTGTTCCAACGATTTCCCCCGTTATGTCCTTTCGTGAGGCCCTCCTTGACTGGACGCAAAGACAGTCTCCAAAGACGGGGTGGCTTTTGGATCCCTTTGCTGAGGAGCGATTCTCGACTGCGCCCACTCAGGGTCCGATCGCCATCTGGATTGGGCCCGAAGCAGGCTGGACCGACGAAGAGGAGCAGACGGCTGCAGTCGCAGGAATTCGAGGCCTTAGGCTCGGGCCGCGTATTTTGCGCACTGAGACCGTCGCAGCGGTCGCGCTCACGGCAATCGCGATGAAGTGCGGCGAGTTCTAGACCGAGTCCAGTAGGCCGAGCCCGCCAATCAGAGCACCGGCCAGAATCATGGCCAACGGCGGCAAACGAGTTGTTGCCACGAGCGCCGCACTGGCCACCGCAAGCGCCAAGACACGAAGCTCACCCCACCACTGCTCCGACAGAATCCATGTCGTGGCCAACATCAACGCAATCACCACCGGCGCAAGCCCCTGCCGCAGGGCTCGCATCCAGGCCGTATCGGAATGGTGATGGCTGATGCGGTTGACCATCACCGCGAGTCCTGCAGACGGAATGAGTACTCCGGCCGTCGTGGCCAAAGCCCCCAATGGCCCCATTGCCTGCCATCCCAACACAGTGACAAACAAAATATTCGGGCCCGGTGCTGCTTGTGCAATAGCAATCGAAGCCGTGAATTGCGCATCCGAGAGTAACCCCATCTCTGTCACCATATAACGGTGCATTTCAGGCGCCAGCGTGATGGCCCCTCCGGTCGCGAGTAACGACAGCATGAGGAAATGAATCAATAAATCAAAGAGCGGGCTATGAATCATAAGATGAACGCTGCGCTACATTTTTAAGCTGCCACCAGCGAAGCACCACCGCCGGCAGTCCGAAGGCAAGCAGCACCATGCCCAATGGCTTGTGCAAAATGGCCACCAGCAGAAAGACCGCCGCTCCGATCAGCCAGCCCGCTCGAAAATGACCCTGGGTCCGCGCCAGCCGCAGGCCCATGCCAGCAATCAGGCCGACTGAGACCGCACTCATTCCGAGAAGCATTCGACGCGTGATCTCGAGATCCGCCGTGACCTGATACAAGACCGTCAGGCCGAGCACCAAAACGATGGGAAATAGCATCATGCCCGTCAACGCCATGGCGGCGCCACGCACTCCAAAAAATCGATCGCCAACCATCAACGACAAATTCACGATATTCGGGCCAGGCAAGGCCTGGGCGATTGCCAGGGTCTCGACAAAATCTTTTGCCGTCATCCACTGACGGCGATGCACCAGGATGCGCTCAGCAATGGGCAACACCCCGCCGAAGCCCTGAAGGGCCATGCGGGTGAAGGTCCAAAACAGATCGGAGAGCGAACGTGGAGATTCAGTCACGCGCGGGCATTGGCATCGAGCACCGTCAGCGCTGTCATATTCACAATCCGACGCACGGTGGCCGATGAGGTCAGAATCGCGGCGGCCGCATTACAGCCCAGCAGCACGGGGCCGATCGCAATGCCATTGCCTGCAGCGATCTTCAGCAAGTTGTAGGAGATGTTAGCGGCATCAATACTTGGGCAAACCAAGAGATTCGCGTCCCCCACCAGCGTTGAGCGCGGCATGATGTGCCGACGCAATTCCGCATCCAGGGCGATGTCGCCATGCATCTCGCCATCGATATTGATCCCGGGGGCCCGGGCGCGGACCAGCTCCAAGACCTGCCGCATTTTTTCCGCCGAAGCGGCAGTGCTGCTGCCAAAATTCGAATGTGAGAGCAGCGCAACCCGCGGTGTGATGCCGATGCGACGCATTTCCTCTGCCGCCATCAAGGTGATTTCCGCAAGCTCTTCGGCACTCGGATCAGCATTGACATGAGTATCCACGATCGCTACCGAACGTTTGGGCAGAATCAACAGATTCATCGCTGCGTAGCAGCTCACATCCGGCCGGCGGCCCAACACCTGATCAACATATTGCAGATGCAGGGAGTGGCTGCCGAATGTGCCGCAGATCATGCCGTCGGCTTCACCGAGATGCATCATCATGGCCCCGATCAGAGTATGTCGGCGGCGCATCTCCAGCTTGGCGTACTGCTCAGTCACGCCTTTGCGCTCCGTCATTGCATGATAGGTCTCCCAATACTGCCGATAGCGCCGATCAGACTCTGGGTTCACCAAATCGAAATCCACACCCGCGCGAATCCGCAGCCCGAAGCGCTCGATTCGGCTCTCCAAGACCGAGGGCCGGCCCACCAGAATTGGCCGGGCAAGGTCCTCATCGACCACCACCTGAACGGCGCGCAGCACGCGCTCCTCCTCACCCTCAGCGTAGACGATGCGGTTTTTTGCGGCCCGTTTCGCGGCCGCAAAAATCGGCTTCATGAAGTTGCCCGAGTGGTAGACAAACTCTTGCAGCCGATCCACGTAGGCATCGAGATCCGCAATAGGCCTTGTGGCCACGCCGCTCTCGGCCGCTGCCTTGGCCACCGCCGGCGCAATCTTCACAATCAGCCGGGGATCAAAAGGCTTAGGAATCAAATAATCGGGGCCAAAAGAAAGTGATCCGCTGCCGTAGGCCGCCGATACGACCTCGCTTTGCTCGGCCCGGGCGAGTTCCGCAACCGCATGAACTGCGGCAAGCTCCATAGGACGCGTAATCGTGGTTGCACCCGAATCCAGGGCACCGCGAAAAATAAACGGAAAGCACAGCACGTTATTGACTTGATTTGGATAATCGGTGCGGCCCGTGGCAACAATCGCATCATCCCGAACCGCCTTCACATCTTCGGGAAGAATTTCAGGGTCGGGGTTAGCCAGTGCGAAAATCAGTGGCTTGGCGGCCATTTTCGCGACCATCTCTTTTTTGAGAACACCGGCTGCTGAAAGGCCAAGAAATACATCAGCTCCCTCAATCACATCGGCAAGCGTGCGGGCATTGGTCTTTTGTACGAAACGATCTTTCTCTGGATCCATCAGCTCTTTGCGGCCCTCGTAGACCACACCCGCAAGATCCGTTACCCAAATGTTTTCTTTGGGCAGGCCCAGATCCAGCAGCAAATCCAAGCAGGCAAGCGCTGCCGCGCCGGCGCCCGAGACGACCAGCTTGACCTTTGTAATGTCTTTGCCCACAACCGTCAGGCCATTGACCAGTGCCGCGCCGACCACGATGGCAGTCCCATGCTGATCATCATGAAAAACCGGGATCTTCATCCGCTCGCGCAGCTTGCGCTCGACATAAAAACAATCTGGCGCCTTGATGTCTTCCAGATTCACCCCAC
>Ga0255210_1000382_pt1 | contig 17047 bp, 19 predicted proteins | sample Miss_Yuk_RepA_8d_FD_188422 | JGI IMG/M metagenome (GOLD analysis project Ga0255210, IMG submission 188422) | Freshwater microbial communities from Mississippi River, Louisiana, United States - Miss_Yuk_RepA_8d | ecosystem: Environmental > Aquatic > Freshwater > River | place: USA: Louisiana...
TTCTTCTTCCTCTTCTTCCTCCTCTTCTTCTTCCTCCTCTGATAATGCCATTGCTGGCTCCACGGTGTGCACTGTGTGAACTGTAAACTCTTGTGTGTCATTTAGTGATGATTGTGTTGAAGGTTGTGATGGTGCAACGGTTGCTTGGGTGTCTTCTTCAACCTCGTCATCAGTCTCCACTGCCTCAGACTCATCGCTATCGGTATTTTCAACTTCGCTGTCTTCCTCATCACTATCTTCGTCCTCGCTTTCGCTGTCTGCATCCGCTTGCACGTATGTTTCAAGAGGTGCTTGAACATGTGCTTGAACATGTGGTTGAACAAAAGGACGAGTGAGCATAGCACGGATTTGTTCTTTGACTTCGTTCAACTGTTTGATGTTGAGTGTGTTGGTGACAATGTCAAAACCAAAGGACAAGCCATAGTTGCTTGTTGCAGTAACACAACCGGAAGCCCATTTGTTGTCTTTTGCAACACGCTGGCAGATGCCACGAACAAAAGATGCAGGCATGACATGAAGATCAGCAATTGTGTTGATAGATGAACCATCAGCTGCTGTGAATGTGGAAGCAGAGTTTGCTTGACCAGAAGAGTGTGTGAATGTGTAAATTGATTGCATTGTTTGTAAGTGTGAATGTAAACGTAAATGTAAGTGAATGTCAGTGTGAATGTGTGTTTTGTAAGATGAAAGACAATAAGCAATGGTGTGAAAAAATCAGTTTTTCCATTTTTGCACCCGGTCTTTTTATCCTTCTTGCTATAAAGAACTGGTGACGTGTAGAAAGAATGTGTGCGATGTTTGCTCGTGGATGTCAGTGTGAGAAAGAAGGTGATTTGTTGGAGGCTCGACATTGGTTTAGCTTGTCAGTATTATTGTCAGAAACAGACTTGTCATTGAAGAAATTGGAGTACTTGACAGGAGATGTGGTGAGATATTTGCGTTTGTACATTGATTATTACAAACCCAATAAGATTGATACATCTATTATCACTCTTTTGTGTGATTGGTTTGACATGAACGCAAAGCTTCCCTTTGATGCTCACTTTAACCAACAACAATTGTCACAAACCCAGTTGGAAACGTTACGGCAACGCCTACAACAGCACCTACAACAACAGATGCTGACAGATTTGGATGTATCATCACAACGTGAACATCAACAACCAACATATTTGTGTGAGCACGTGGCTATATTGGTGTCTCATGTACCGTACAGTTCCGCATTTGTGGCATCGTTTGAGTATTTAAAGAACGTCCAGCAACATCTTCCGTCTCATGTTCAAGTGTTTATTCAACTCATAGTAGAGTGTATGAGTGAAATAAACTGATAAAGTGTGGTAATTGAGACTGAGCATGTAAATATCCAAAAGAGTAAGGATGGATGTTCAAACTCTTCTCAATATGGCGTTTACGTTTTATGTTCAGATGAGACATGCATTCTTTGTACATTTACGTGATAATTTTGCACCCATGTTTACATATGCAGAAGAGCCAGTGAAGACTGTGTCTTTTACATCACCAGATGAGGAATCGATGACAATGGAATTTGATACCAGTGGGAGTCCAACGATTGACTTTTTTGTGCAAGAATTGTCAAAGATGGAGGAGTTGGTGTATCACATGACAAGCACAATGCCTGAGGATATGCGAAGTGGTGAGTGGTTCGTCAGAGTGACTCATTGCACGTTTTTGAAGCGTTGTAGAGATTATAGTAAAGAGTTGGAGAATCTTGAACATGGAAAATATGCTTTTCATGTGAGTGTATTGTCATTTGCATTTCATCAAGCCATTGAAGTCTGTGTGGATCGTATGGATGACACATCTTGGTGATGGGAGATCGCCACACAATTGTGTGATGTTGTGTAAAAAATATTTCACATTTATCTCCATCACCACCAGCAGGACGCATCATCGCCATAGATACGGAGTTTCTAGACCCGTTTCTCCAAGAAGAAGATCACTAGTAAGATCTCCATTGAGGGCAAGATCACCTAGACGATGAAGATCACCAGTAAGAAGAGCAAGAAGAAGTCATCCAAGAGCTTAAAAAGCACGATGTAGTACACACATTTGTGTAAAAAACTGTTTTTTTGCACCTTTTACGAGTCGAGTGGTACTTTGACAATGACATCAATGAGAACAAACGCAATGTACGTACAACCACCCATTCCAACATGCACATTTGATCTATATGAGGATTTGAGCATTATTAACACAGTGATATCATCCTTGTGTCCATCTTATGATGAGAACATAACTGATCATATAATGAAAGGCTTTATTTATTCACATGTTGAACTTATCATTGAGACGAATCCACCACAGCATCAGAGTTATCAGACTCGTTTTGACAAACGTCACGGATTGTTACGTGTGAAAGACGATAACAACATGATCAATGAACAGCGATATTACAGAGATGGGATAGTGGATGGAGTGTCTGAGGAGTATATATACGGAAAGATTGTTGAGAGAACAAACTATATCAACACCAAGCCATGCTTATCCGAAACCTTTGATTACAAGACTGGAGTTCTTATCAATAGAAAGCAGTATCACGGGAATAGTGCAACCATTAGTGAGGCCTGGTACACCAATGGCAATCGACGTTGTTTGTCTATATGGGATTATAAGGGTGAGCAACTCTATTATAAACAATGGAGTCCAGATAATCGTGTTGAAAAAGAACGATGCGCACAACGAGACAAGGAACACACTCTTGCACTCGTGCAATCCATCATGAGCAACTAGCTTACATTCATAACCTAACAAAACCCCACACAATTGTGTGACAAAGCAAATAGCTGATTTTTTGTCTTAACAGGGTGGGGTCTTTTATCTTACACCCGCTGGAAAGATAACAGACAACACATACAACACACACACAACAAACATTGATGATATTTGTAACCGATCGGTATATATAATGTGGGCATAATGAAAAGAACAAGAGTACCAGAAAGATACACACATCCAGAGATCCCAGCATGCACATTTTGACATTTGTGAAGATTTGGTCATCATAGACCAGGTCATTTCATCGGTTTGTTCATCATATGATACAGACATGACCAATCGAGAGTTTATTGATGCGAAACGCACACGATTTATGAGCAATTGTGATCCAACAAACAATAATTCAGGTCTTGCATTTAAACTGTGATCCAACGAAGCTTTAAAGACAAACTGTTATATCACACAATTGTGTGTTTTTCACAACAAATATGTCGAATGATATAATTTGGGATGGTGCACTTTGGGACTTTCATGAATGTAACACTGTCTTGCCGGATGATGACATGCTAAAAGCAGTGAATGTGTTTCATCATGACATTATGAGTAAAAAAGACTTCTCAGCTTGGTTACATGAGCATCCACACGCGTTGATTTTTGGACAGGAAGAGAGAGATTCTCATGTGTTTGTGTTATCTATTTATAAAGATGCGTACTGTGTATGGATAACAGGTGATATGAACGCAGCTATTCAAAAGCACATGGAATCTTTGTTCATAACCGATAGTCTTGACAAAAATGTTGCACATTTAATTGATATTGTGCACAGACTGACTGATGTTCAATATGACTACTGTTTTTCACATGAAGAAGAATATTTGAACATTGGTTTGAAAGACAAGAATCCATTTGAGGTGGATGTAGTTGTTTGTCCAATACCTTGTATGCAGCATATGACATACAGAGACTTTTATGGATGTGAACGTGTCTTAACAACAAGTAATCCAAAAAAAGAGATTGCTCATGTTGTTTTGACAATCAACAATCAAAGAAGTTTTTGTGTGCCATTCATGATATATGATTTTGACGGTCGTTGGTACAGGGATAATAAAAGTATTGAGACCTATCAAACAAGATATCAAAACTCAAGGATTTGCTGGTATAAAGCTTTTGATTATCGAAGAGACAACCCACAAATATGTGATCAAGATAAAGAACGTTCATTGCTCATGAAAAAAAACACGTTGATGAAAAGATTGTTTTCTTTTCTTTGTTGTGAATAAATGTCATTCAAATTCATATCAAGCAGAAGACGATCCTATCGACCTTTTAAAGGAAGAAAAAGTAAGTCAAGACCATCTGATGTTAACAAAGAATTTGACTCCATGGTATCAGCTATATCTAAAATAAGTGGACCTATAGGAATTAGCCTTCTTAAACCGACTGCAATTCTGAATCATTACCTGGAAAGAGATGGGCCAATTTTGATCATGATTCATGATTATCATTATGGAAGGATTGGATGTGAACCTTGCAATTCTCTTGCGAATTGTGTAAGCATGCTGCAAAGCAAAGAATCTGAGTTAATACCGTTCTTCAAGATAACACGAAATGTTGCAATTGAGAAAATTGCTGTTGATGTATTTTTGGAAACGTGGAATGAAGATACATCAGCTAGTTTGGTCAAGTCAGCTTTAAATGACATTATCTTAGACGCAAAACAGTGTCTTGATATACATCACCAGTGCAAATATTCACCATTGCGTTTCCACATGTCTGATCCAAGAAATAAGGTTGATGATGCAGATGCAATTTTCAAAGTTATTAAGAAAATGACATATTATGATTTCGATTTATTTGTTTCAAAGAAGTTTCCAGTGGTTTCCACTGCAACTATTATTGATTTACTTGATTCAAGACTCAGACTTGGAGCAAAGTTGTTCTTTCAGAACTTCTTCAGATATCATGATTTCTTTCGTGCATATTCCGCAACTTATAAGCAGCTTGGACAAATTCCCAAAGCATGTAGACAAAAGATTTATGAACATTATCATGATTACCTGGGTCTCATTAGATCGAATAATATCCAAACTGAGAACAAACAATCAAACACGCTTGACGCACTGATTGCAGATACATTTCCAAAGAGTGATGAAACTGACAACTCAATAAAAACAATTCAGCAAGTATATGTTTCATTGCAAATGGCAATCAACAAATCAAAGGTACCAATCACATGGGTTGGAGCAACGGCCAGCCTTGATATTTATTTTTTGTGTCGTTGTTTGAAAACACCAGACAAGGGAGAACCAAGTCAAATTTCCATACTTTACGCGGGTGATAAACATTGTTTACACCTGCTGCATTTCTTGACGAACACAACAAACTATTATGAACTTATTAAGTTTGGATTTCAGTTGCAAGAGATCCCATATATCAAATGCGTTGAATTGAAAGATATTGAAACAGTCATTGACCAAATCTGTTCTTCATTCTACCAAACATTCAAATCAATGATAAATTGCCCAACAGAAGAGGTAAAAGAGTTATTCTTTGCTCAACTCACTCAGATGAGACACTTGATGCCAATATTTCACAAACAAATCGAACGTTGGATAAATACAAGTCCGGCATTACTTGCACCGTATTTTGCTCAAATTCTTCAAGTTGATCAATGATTTTTTTGATTTCACACAATTGTGTGTTTTTCAGATTTGTCAAGACATTGCTCCAATTCCTTTGTGATTTTTGTGATGTGAGACGAAATATCGTTACTGTAATGTTCATTACATCACAAGCTTAAACAGCAATTCTGAGCTCATGTCACATGTTTGCAGTTTATTGTTTTCTTCAGCAATGGCGTTAATGGTTGGTTTTAATGCATCTGGGTTCTTTGACAAGTTGCTTGATGCGACAAACAAATGCACATGCAAATCCGCGAGAATCTCCACGGCGTGCTTGATTGTAAGCATGGCGTGCATTTCGGCAATCATACGCATGAGGCATGTACTGTTCTATGATTGGTGGCCTAATGGCGCTGTTCATAACGCGTTTGCTGTTGAGAATGGCAATGAAGAAACTCCAATGAGATCCAATATGATGGAAGGATGCATGGAAGGTGATCTAGATGCCACAATATATGAGCGAAGGAAAAGACAAGGACCAGCATTATGACAGTGAGGATAATGATGATGAGGATGACAGTGAGGATGACAGTGAGGAGGACGACAGTGATAACAGTGATTATGAATAATGAGAGTGAGAATCAGTGACATGGAAAAACAAAACCTCAGTTTTCACTCGTCGATTGAATACTCATATAATCATTTAAAGACATGTTGTGTAGATGTTATGTTTAGATCGTTTTTGGGATGAGTGTGACATATAGTGAGGAGCAACAATGTGTGATTGATGCTGCTGTCAAGTGTAATGTGATAGTCAATGCTGTTGCTGGATCAGGTAAAACCACAACCATATTTGGCATCATTAAATCAATGCCTTCATCCATGTTTCTTGTCTTGACATACAACCAGAGGCTCAAGGGTGAGATGCGCGCAAAATGTGACAAGGAACGTGTTAACAATGCACATATTCACAATTATCACAGCTTTGCCGTGCAATACTTTGGAACGAAATTCAATGATCTTCGACCTGCATTAACCTGCAAGTGGAAGAAGCCTGTCCCTCAATGCACTCATATAATTATTGATGAGGCACAAGATATGGAGCATGACTTTTTTCTTCTTGTGAAAAAGATTGCTTCTGCAATGACATCGATGCCATTGTTTGTTGTCATGGGAGATAAACGTCAATCGATTTTTACATACCGTGGTAGTGATCATCGTTTTCTCACCATGGCAGATCGCATCTTTCCATCCAATGATCATCCATGGATATCACTCTCACTTTCCACAAGCTATCGTTGTACAGAAGACATGGCAGCCTTTGTAAATCATTGCATGAAAACACCCTTACTAACAGGAAGGAAAAAACATCAAGATGAGTGTACATCTGATTTTGATGTTGAGCTTGTCACATGCAACATGTTTGTTCATCCTGCAAGGTACATTGAACACTATATTCGCTCTCACAATCTCAAACCACAAGATGTATATGTGATATCTCACAGTGTTTCAAATGGTCCACCAAAAACATGTGAGAATGCATTAAAGAGCAACAATCCATATTTGCCCATGCTTGTCGCAACCAACTCAGATGATAGTTCAAAGGATGATTCTGTCTACGATCACAAGCTTGTTTTCAGTACGATTCATCGAACAAAAGGATTAGAAAGAAATGTTGTCTTTTTTCTTGGATTTGATGCATCGAATTATACATACTTTGCAAAAGGAGAGGATCCAGAACGAATGACAAATGAGTTGTATGTAGCATGTACACGTGCAAAACAAAAACTCGTATTATTCAGAAGCGACAAAGAAGAACTATTATCATTTGCAAATCCTTTACAAGCTTCCATTCCACGCACATCCATCCTCAACCTATCAAAACCTCGACACCACGACGAAGATGATGGTTCTGATGCCGGTTCCGGTTCTGCTTTGTCTTCATCTTCATCTTCATCTTCATCTTTATCGTTGTTACATGACAAACGTGGAACAACGGTGACATCTATCACAAAGTTTCTCAAAACAGATGTGATTGAAGAAGCAATGAGTTTTTTCAGCGTCAGGATGTTAAGTGAGCCTCAATCATTGTTACAATTTCCATCTGTGGTCAAGTTTGGTAAGATTACGGAGGATGTTTCACCCATCATTGCCACTGCAATCAATCTTTGTTTTTTTCATCGAACGTTTGATTTGGATCAAAGGTGTACTATGACGCAGATCAGAGAGTTTGTCAAGACACAGAATATTGACAAGGTATTAGTTCCTTTGTCCACGTCATCGACAACCACTTCAGCTACAGGCATTGCGACTGCAACAACATGGGAAGAATGGTTGTGTCATGCGAACCTCAAGGTAAGTTATGTTGAAGAGGTATTGAGCAAGGTGTTTCAGGTAACACGTCATGATTATGTAGATGAGAAAGAGTTGGAACAAGGAGTGTCACGGTTGCATTCTGTTGTTGAACAATGGGGTTTGGAGAAGAAAGGTATGACGCGTATAAAGCGTCAATATGCCACTGATTCGAGTGAGATGGACCCTAGCATAATTCAACAGTTGCCTGGAATGTTGAGTGGAAACGCGGAGATTGTGACGGATGATGTGTTAATGGAGGTAAAGTGTGTAACTACGTTGACTGTGGAACATCAGTTGCAATTGGCATTATTGGCATTATTGACAAAGTGTGTAAAAGATGCAAATGAAAACATGAGATATTTACTGTTTAACGTAAAAACAAATGAATGCTTGGAACTCTTTATAACACTGGACAAAGGTCTTGCATTGTTTGATTATCTTTGGAAAGCAAAACATGACAATATACGAATCACAGATGAACGTTTCTTGCAAAAAGCTCTCCACTCATCAACGTTGACTCCTGTATCAACACACTCTACATCCACCACTCTCAGTCTAATGCAACTTCTGAGGAAGCAAACATCAACAACATCAACATCAAAAGCGCAAGAGCAGGCGACGTTGGCTGTGTCGGATGTGAATGATGATGAGAGGTTTTGTATCAAGCGATTATTCTGTGTCACGGAAACAATCAAGTGCGATCACAAGTAATGCTGTCAAGTAGACGTTGATTGAGATCATAAACAAACTACACAATTGTGTGAGGGTGTGAAAGTGTGCGATATGTTGCGATCTTTCCTTTAAACATTTGAGTCGTGCTATGTATGTTGATGGTTATACATTGAGAGCATTGAGAATGGAGGAGCGATTTATGGTAAATGCATGGTTATATGTACGATCACGTGATGCCCTACTTTTGACCATTTGTTCATCATGTCCTGATGCGATGTTTTCAAGATCATTGAGTGACACAAAGCATTATCATGTGACGTTATCAAACAAGAAGCACAACGCGAGGGGGCGTTTTATTAGGCGTGAGCACAGCATAACAAACAATGCTGATATGATTGAGGATCTCGCAGAGTTACAGAAGTTTGTGGATGAGTGTTTACAGAAGATTGTAGTGTTTGATATCATAACAGCATTGCGTATATTACAATGCTGTGTTCTTTTTTTGGATGATTTGAGCAATCGTTTGGTTCCAGGTTTATATCCCGACATGTCACATCCGGTGGTACACTGGTTGCAAATCACACTTGATGATTGGAACATGACAATAGAAAAACTCAACAGAATTGTACAGTCGGATGGGTTACTCAACTAGTACTTAAGACAACCAAAGTAAACAGATGTGTGGATTCTTATTTCTTGTTCTTTGGTGATAGGGAATAGATATAGCTTATGATCTTCTGTTTGTGTTTCTGACACGGGGTTGTAATATTGACCGTCGGGAAATGCTCTGCAATGTAAACAAAACATGTAATAGGACATTTGAGTTCCAAACACAAATGATTGGCATGCATTGTACATTTGATCATTATATTTGATGGTGCGATACATCTTGAAGATATTTTGACGTAAAGCTTGTTGAATTGTGCAAACATGCTGTGTAAGCTGAGCCCTGAGGTTTCCTTGTCTATCATAACACATCATTTTGACATAACAAGTGCAGCATGGATCAGTGCTTACTTTATTGTGATGTTTCCAATCTGTGACTCTTGCTTCTGGGGTTGGTTTGAATACGTGCAACATTCTGACATACGAAATAAAACACAGTGGAACAATGTGAGAGCAAGCTCCTAATAAGTCAAAGGTTGGGTCAAGAATATTGTGATACCCACAAACACTCATGATGTTTCTTTGGAATGGAATTCCGTCATCTTCAAGAGGATTGTTTGGTGGAATATTCTGTGGACCATAACGATTGAGTGCATAGACACAACAGTTTTCTGGAATGTGTTTGTATAATGTATTGTCTTTATGTTCCCAAACAGGTGACTCCCTTGGTGTATTGCTTAATTCCCATGCAGGCATACAGTTAAATACTTCTAGTTGATGCTGTGGTGTAATGGGGTATTCGATTGCTTTTTCTGGTACAAGATCTTGGTCTATACATTGCGACTTGGTTGAAAATGTTTGTGTATGTTGATGAATAAATTGAACTTTGGTGTTGGGATAAAGAGGATGTTGAGAGTATAAACACTCCTCTATGATTGAAAAGATGTGGAAATCAAACAATGGGATGTTTGTCACGACTTTGGCAAAGATGCGTAACTCGGGTGACATCAGTGACAAAGAATAGAGTGTGTTGGATAAAATAGTGAGTGACATAATATAGAGTATACAATGATGTGTTACTACTGATACAAGAAGTAAATCTGTTTTTAAGATCACACAGTTGTGTGGGGTTTTTTGTTTGTTTTTAGTTTGTTTTTGTGGTGTTGTTTTTGTGGTGTTGCTTGTTGTGGTGTTTAAAAGACAAGTGGTTTCATTGGGTTTTGTCTTGCAATGTCACGACGTTTGAGCATTGTTTCTTCATCAACAGGATACATGAGTGATAAGCTGCTCATCATAGTCAAGACTTGCTCAATCAACTCATCATCCTCGCAGTGCTCTTCGCACTCCTTCTCTTCTTCTTCGTCGTCTTCCTCATCATCGTCGTCAAAGACAATGGTGTATTTCTTGCTAAGTCTATCAGCCTCTTCTTTTGCAGCACGTGCAAGACGTTGCTTATAGTTGGTGCATTCAGCTCCGTGGATGCAGAAACCCATTTCTTTGATATGGATACACATACGACCTGATGTTTTTGCTTCAAGTCGCATGATTGCCTCATCACAAGACGCACCGTGTTTGCACTTGCCACGAGTTGCCTCGTGAGAGCACTGTGCTACAATCTTGCCTCTGTTTAAGAGTAAGATTGTTTTAAAGTCAGCCTGACGTTGGATGTAGTCTTTGCATTGCTGACCGTCAATGCAATAGTTGTATTTCTCTTCATGACAGCATCTTGCCATGACTTTCTTACCATTGCTTGCTGCTTTTGCTCGACGCTCTTCTGTTTCCTTACGAGCAGCTGCGTCTCTGCAATACTTGCCATCACGGCAACGACCATATCTTTCGACATGGATGCAAGCGTATTGAAGCTTCTTTAATGGGATTTGCTTTCCGTTGTAACAAGTCATGATTGTAAAAGTGGTAATGTAGAGTGAATAAAGTAAATGTAAAGTGTGTAGTATAGCTAGTAGTGAGATGCAAAAACAACTCATTTTTGTCAAAAAAATCAGTTTTTTCTCATACATCGTGGTGCGCGTTGCTTACCCGCGAGTCTCGTAGCATGTTTGGGTTGTGCTCTTCAGTGTCTTTGGGTTTGTGATGTAGCGACGCTAATAACTGATAAATTGCAGGGTTGTGGGTTGAGTCAATATCTTTTTTTGTAACACATATATATATAACTTGTATATTTAGTATGAATCAAACACACACACCACTTTTTGACATTAATCAAGCCGCAGGTATGATCCGAGGCAAGCTTCGTCTTGGTCTTTGTTGCATCAACAATGGGTTGAGCAATCGTAAAAAGGACAAAATCACACTAAATCGCACATGTATTCGTCGTACATTTACACCTGAGATTGCGTTGGAAAAAGCACTTGCAAATGTATCTGACATTATTCCTATGCTTGAGTGGAATGAAGATCATAACATTCGCAATTTTCGTCTTAGCAGTGATATGTTTCCACACATAAATGACCCTGAGGTTACACCATACCAAGTCACTCCAGAGATTGTCTCCAAGCTTGTTGAGGCAGGTGCGTTGGCAAACAAGCTGGGTCATCGTATTACAATGCATCCAGGTCAGTTTAATGTTGTTGGTACACCTGTCAAAGCAGCGTTTGAGAACACGGTGCGTGACCTTTCTCATCACGCGTGGATACTTGATACGATGGGTATTGGTGACGAGGGTGTACTGTGCATTCACCTTGGTGGTGCATATGGAGACATGGAATCAACGTTGCGTCGTTGGATTGATCAGTTTGATGATCTGCCTTCAGCTGTCAAGCGTAGACTTGCCATTGAGAACACAGAGCGAAATGGTTCTGTACGTGAGTGTTTAACAATTGCTCAAGAGTGTAAGATACCCATGATCTATGACAGTCATCATCATGCTTGTCACTGTATGTTGCATAAGGATGTGGAGCAGGAGCCTATTGATGACATGATGGATGAGATTTTGGACTCGTGGCAAGGTAAACGTCCTGTTATGCACATTAGTACACAAGACCCAACCAAGCGTGTCGGTGCCCATGCTGATTACATTGATCAGTTGCCAATGGAGATACTTACAGCGTGTATTCATCATGATGTTGGTATTGACATTGATGTCGAGGCAAAGGCTAAAGAGGCTGCAATCTTTGACCTGTACAGCAAGTATCCCAAGTTTTTCTAACATCGCACTCGCACACGCACTCGGACTCGCACTCTTTGCACTACTCACTCTCACACGCGTCGCATATCATAAAACAAGACACAATTGTGTCGTTACTCATCACATACTACTGTCATCATGTCATGAGATCTTTACATTTGGGAGAGGATACCACCTTTTAATCGAAGCACTAGATGAATCGTTGACTCTTTGGATATGTTATAGTCAGCAAGTGTTCTATCTGGTTCAAGTTGTTTGCCTGCAAAGATGAGGCGTTGTTGATCTGGAGAGATACCTTCTTTGTCGTAGATTTTCGCTTTGACGGTTTCAATGGTGTCGCTGGATTCTGCGTTGAGTGTAATGGTTTTGCCTGTGAGTGTTTTTACAAATATTTGCATGTCGCACGGTTTCCTGTCATTTTCCCCTCCTTTAAATGGCAATTAAATCTTTTTTGAAAAGCCGGTTTCGGAAAGTGATGATTTCGCGCGTTTACTTGCTTCGCGCAAGAACATAATTTTCCGCGAGAACTCTCGGCGGATGCAGGCAGAAGCCCGGCGGAACATGTGGATTGCAAAAAAGTGATTTTTTTGACATTTCTGATAGGTTTTTGTAACTCACTTTATCATGTCTAGTGTTTCAAATTATCATCGTAAGCGTTGTATTACTTCTGGCTGCAAGAGATTTGCTGTTACAAAACTTCCTATCGTTGGTGGTGAAGTCAATGTAATGTGCAAGCAGTGCAAGCAGTGCCAAGATGTCGAGCCGAAGCGTGAGCTAAAGCCACATCCAGTTGATGAAATGGCGCAAGGCGAGTGTATGTTGTGTTGTGATGAGTTTAGCGATAGTAAGAAACCATTTTATCTTTCTTGCTGCAACAAGAGCGAGTGCTGTGAAGCATGCATTGTGGCATCAGGAAAGCATACTTGTCCTTTCTGTCGTCAAGCATTTACCATGTCAGATAAACTTCACAAGGCAATTGATGTGTCAAAACAAAAATTGCACAGAGCGCGAATGGATGAAATTGCGCGTGAAGACGCAATTCTTTTGATCAATCATCCATTGCTCTCTGAACCACAACAACAACAAGTTCGCCGTAACCCAAATGTTCAACCATATCAAGGCACATATGTTTTACCTGAACCCCACTTGATTTCATCATCATCAAATATCACTTCGTTCTGCTTTAGCTCTGGTGTAAGAAACTTCTCTTCCTTCGGCTACCACCGACACCACTTCTAATAACAAATCAAAAACCAAACTCAAAAAAAACAAACAAAAAACAAACAAAAAACCCACACAATTGTGTGATTACTTATTTATTGCCTTCTCATAAAAACCAAAAACCACACAATGGTGTGATGATGAAATACTTAAACTTATTGCGTTTTGACTTGCTTCATGTATCCAAAGAGATCCTGTGTATATTTTTCAGGTGCAATGTTGACCTTCAATGTCAATGTTTAAATCACTTTATGATCACACAATTGTGTGGGTTTTTATGGGTTTTCTTTTTGCTTGCTGTTTGCTGTTTTGTGGGGTGTTTCTCCTTTACTTGAGGAATGTCATGAGTGTTTGATATGCATTTGGTGTGCAAAGCATGTCGTATAGCTTTCGGTTGTCTAATGCAGCTTGTCTTAACGCTCGCAATGCAGGCTCAAGATCAGGATGGATTGGTTGTATCTTTTGATCGACAATCTCTTCCCACTCTTCTTCAAAGAATGTGGTAAATGAGTAGAATGGCTCAGAAGCATCCGACAGTATGTCAAAGTGTAAGATCTGTGGTGTCAAGCCTAATGTGTTGATATTAGCATGCTTGTGTTGCAATCTTTCCTCTAGCATTACCGTTGGTACTATGTCAAAAAATGATCCAGCTTGTTCCTCAACGCCATGAATAAACATGTGAGCGGATACAATCTCTGCAGCTTGCTTAGCGGATTCAGCAACCACAAGCATGTTGTAACAATAGTAGGATCCAGCGTCAGTCTCGCCTGTTATACGTGCATAGTATGCTAGTAATGGCATGATGGCAAAGTCAGCAATAATGTTGCTTAGGTGTTTGTCAAAGGAGTTGGAATAATGCTGTGCTACTGTTGTTAACTGTTGGCTAATTTGTTGACGAATTTGTTCAATGTTCATCTTTGTTGATGTACTTTTCCTACCCACAACAAGTCAAAAAATCAGTTTTTCACACAATTGTGTGGTGTTTGTGTTTGTGTTAGTTGGTTTTACGTTTGATCATCGATGAAAAAATCGCGAGATAGAGATACTCTTCTTCTGGTTGCATGATATTTTCCAATCCTAATCGTTTCATTATTTCACGCAAGTTCTCCATCTTTTTCTCCTCATCGTCTTCTTGTACGTGCATGTCAATCAATCCTGCGTCGATGATGTCATTGATGGCAGTTTTGACACCACATGCCATGGCAATAAGCTTAGCTTGACGTGCAATACCTCCTGGAAGTGCTTCACCGTTTCTTCCAGCATCAATCGTCCATGAAATGACGACGATTCGTTCAATAAATGCGCACATAGTTGATACCAATGCGTCTCTTTGACTGTCTGACATCCTCTGCTTCTTGTGTTTCTATCGAGTGTACACGGATGACAGAATATCACTTTGAACAGCATATGTAATGTATATGTACTGAAGAAATTGATTTTTTCACATGTGATCACACGTCCAGTCATTCATCATATCATGCATTTACTTAGTCTCAACGTCAATGGAATCAAGCATTTGTGTGTCAAGCAGACATCTGTCAAGCACAAACCTCAGCCATCTATCACACGTTTTTTCCCATCAACCTCCACTAGCCATGTCAAGGAGGAAAAAGAGTCAGAGTCACCATTGTCATCTACAACATCGCTGCATACTCTACTAGCAGAAAGCAACGCAGATATTGTCTTCCTGCAAGAACTCAAAACAAACAAAACCGACGCACACAAGTGTTTAGACCAGTTTAGCGATCTCTACGCGCATCGTTTTGTTCATGCGAGTGTGAAAAAGGGCTACAGTGGTGTCGCCACTCTTTGCAAGGGAAAGCCTTCCGCTGTTTGGGTTGATTTAACACTTCTTCAGAACAGCTCCAACAGTCTCGATGAGTTTTGTGTGAAGCAATACACCGAACAAGGTCTAGCTGACGAAGGTCGAATCCTTTGTGTTCAAATGTCTGATGTCATATATATCAATGTGTATGCTGTCAACAGTGGAAAGGGTGGTATACGTATCAGTGAACGTACTTGCTTTGAGTTTTGCCTTTTACGCCTTGTTACTTACATCCAAGACATCATGCAGTGCCATGTCGTACTTGGTGGAGATATGAATGTTTGTCCAACTCTAACCAAGCTGGATTGCACTGCTCCATCATGGTTCTCTAACATCCCAGGTGGGTTTGACAACGAGCGTCAATGGTTGTCACAGTTGTGCACAGCAACTAGATTAACAGACACCTATCGCCATCAACATCCAAAAGAAACCAAGTATACCAACACTTGTGGTCGACATAAATGGAGGCTTGATCTATTTCTTGTTTCCTCACACCTTCTCACAAAGGTTTCACATGCCGATATCATGGAAGATATTTCACTATCAGATCACAAACCCATCACTCTTACATGTACATTGTGATTGTGAATAGAGCCGCGATCCAACCAACCAGCAAACCGACACAATTGTGTCAAGTGTCAAGTGTCAAGTGTCAAGTCGAAAACTGAAAAACTGCTGAGCTGTAGCTTTCTTTCATAACTATGAACAGGTTTATGATTAGATCATATATTAAGGAACCAAACAATGGCGTGCGTGATCTTTTTATTCTTTTGGGTGTTGATACATCACGCGACTTGCGATGTCGATTAGCAGAAGAACTCCGCGCAGAACCACTGGATTCTCCATTTGTGGAAGCACTTGCTGAACAAGCCATGATGGTAAATATCACCACCTTGGAAACATTGGATCTTGGCGTAGGCGTGTGGAGTGTGATCATCAATTGCTTTAGCGACAATATACATCGTTTGTTTGTACCTCGTGAACGCTTTCCAGTTTTCAACGCAGCTGTTCAAGATATTTACAAGCTTGCCAAGGAATGTTATGTGCAAGACAAACTTAAAAAGAATCCTTGGTGTATTCTTGTGATGGTTATGTGTTGCAAAACTGACGACTGGTTGCGGTTTGTCAATGTTTGTCTACAGACATACTCTTCAGATTGGTTGTATTTTTTCACATTTCTGCTTTCCACATTTGATGTCAACAACCTCCAGACCAATGAGGACCAAATCAAACAAGCTCTTGACAACCTCCTTGTCATGTGCTTTGATGAGATTGACCCACATGCCGTGCTTTACAGTGCCTATCACTTTATCATCAATGTCTTGGAAGATGATGCAAGATATGACTTTCTAAGCTGGTTTGCAGCAAATAAACCTCGTATCATTGCTATGCGTAAAAAGTATCTTCAAGTCGATCCAATAGAGCGGTTATCCGCTCGTTATGAAACAATCTGTGAGGTGCTGCAACAAGAAACTAACCTCGCTCATGACATCAACAACATCATCTTAAAAATGATGTGAGCAAAAACGCATGTCTTTAGACCGTTTTTGGAATTAAGATTAACAACACAAATGTGTTTGTTTCGTCTTTGGTTTACACAAAAGCAAATTCACATTTTTTTCAGTCATCATTTGTAAACAACATGTTAGGAAAACTCCTGAAAGTTTTGCTATGGCTTATTGGTATCGCGTTGGTTCTGTATATACTTTTTGTTGCTGCAGTTGCATCATTATTCACTTATGTTGCAAATCATCCGTCTCCAAACCCTGCAAGTGTAACAGGGGTGATCGTAGTTGAAGAAGCACCCGTTGTCAAGACATCAGTGTGAGCAATAAAACTTCATACCTTTAGACCGTTTTATTACGG
>Ga0255210_1000384_pt1 | contig 17033 bp, 17 predicted proteins | sample Miss_Yuk_RepA_8d_FD_188422 | JGI IMG/M metagenome (GOLD analysis project Ga0255210, IMG submission 188422) | Freshwater microbial communities from Mississippi River, Louisiana, United States - Miss_Yuk_RepA_8d | ecosystem: Environmental > Aquatic > Freshwater > River | place: USA: Louisiana...
CGATCTTCGGCAGCCATGACAGCTTTGCCATGATCCGTGGCGGCAAGATCAACCTGTCCATCCTTGGCGCCATGCAGGTGACCGCTCAGGGCGATCTGGCCAACTGGATGATCCCCGGCAAGATGGTCAAGGGCATGGGCGGCGCCATGGATCTGGTGGCCGGCGTCAAGCGCGTGATCGTCCTGATGGAACACGTCGCAAAGAAAAAAGACGGCACCGAAGACCTGAAGATCCTCCCTCAGTGCACCCTACCGCTGACGGGCAAGGGTGTGGTCGACCGCATCATCACCGACCTGGGCGTGATGGACGTGACGCCCGAAGGCCTGAAGCTGGTGGAACTGGCCGACGGCGTGACGCGCGAGTTCATCCAGAGCAAGACCGGTGTACCGCTGATCTGACCGGATCCGTGCATCGAAAAGCAAAAGGCCCCGTGAGGGGCCTTTTGCTTTGGTGCGATTACGCTGCGAATTCTGGAGCGGGTGAAGGGAATCGAACCCTCGTATGAAGCTTGGGAAGCTGCCGTTCTACCATTGAACTACACCCGCACAGGTGCATAGTTTACTTGAGGATGTCGCCCATGCAGACGTACTTGATCTCGACATAGTCGTCAATGCCGTGGTGTGAGCCCTCGCGGCCCAGGCCGGACTGCTTGACGCCGCCGAAGGGCACGTGTTCGGTGGCCAGGATGCCCACGTTGACGCCCACCATGCCGTACTCCAGCGCCTCGGTTACGCGGTAGATCCGGCCGATGTCGCGGCTGTAGAAATAGCTGGCCAGACCGAACTCGGTGTTGTTGGCGGCATCGATGGCCTCCTGCTCGGTCTTGAATTTGAAGACCGGCGCGAAGGGTCCGAAGGTTTCTTCGCGGGCGCACAGCATGTCGGGCGTGGCATCGGCCACCACGGTGGGCTCGAAGAACTGGCCACCCAGTCGCTTGCCGCCCACCAGCACCCGGCCACCCTTGGCCATGGCGTCCTCGACGTGACGCTGAACCTTCTCCAGAGCGGCTTCCTCGATCAGCGGGCCCTGGTTCACCCCGTCCTCGAAGCCGTTGCCGACCTTGGCGGTCTTGACCTTGGCGGCGAACTTCTCGACGAAGGCGTCGTACACGCCTTCCTGCACGTAGATGCGGTTGGAGCAGACGCAGGTCTGGCCCGCGTTGCGGTATTTGCTGGCGAAGGCGCCTTCCACGGCAGAGTCGATGTCGGCGTCGTCGAAGACGATGAAGGGGGCGTTGCCGCCCAGTTCCAGCGACATCTTCTTGACCGTGGGCGCGCTCTGCGCCATCAGGATGCGGCCGACCTCGGTAGAGCCGGTAAAGCTGATGTGGCGCACCACGTCGCTGGCGCACAGCACCTTGCCAATGGCGATCGAGTTGTCGCTGTCGGCGCTCAGGATGTTGAGTACACCGGCCGGGATGCCGGCCCGGATGGCCAGTTCGGCCGCCGCCAGGGCGGTCAGCGGGGTCAGTTCGGCCGGCTTGATGACCACCGGGCAACCGGCGGCCAGCGCGGGTGCGACCTTGCGCGTGATCATGGCCAAGGGGAAGTTCCAGGGGGTGATGGCCGCGCAGACGCCGATGGGCTGCTTGAGCACCATCAGGCGACGGTTGTTGTCGAACTGGGGCAGGGTCTCGCCGTTGACGCGCTTGGCCTCTTCGGCAAACCACTCGACAAAACTGGCGCCGTAGGCCACTTCGCCCTTGGCCTCGGGCAGTGGCTTGCCCTGCTCGGCGGTCATGATGCGGCCCAGGTCGTCCTGGTTGGCCATCAGCAGGTCGAACCACTTGCGCAGGATGATGCTGCGTTCCTTGGCGGTCTTGTTACGCCAGCCAGCCCAGGCTGCATTGGCCGCGGCAATGGCCTTTTCAGCGTCGGCGGGCCCCAGATTGGCCACATCGGCCAGCTTCAGGCCTGTGGCGGGGTCGTGCACGTCAAAGCGGACACCACCCTTGACCCATTCGCCGTTGATCAGGCCGTCGGTCTTGAGCAGGCTGGGGTCCTTCAGCAGGGCCAGGGGAGAGGTCTTCATGTCCATGGTGTCTCCAGAGGAAAATGATTCGGGAAATTATTTAACTTGTTAACCAATTGTGCCCGATGACGGGCCGCCAAGCTGTGCAGGCCGTAGCTTATCCCCTGGATCGTGCCGCCGCAGTACCGGCGGCGACGGCTGGCGCGGAGCCAATGGGCTGCCGAAAACCAACAAAGCTGGGCAGAGGGTCTCGGCATGATGGAAAATGGAAGGTTACAGGCGCCAGACCGGCGTCCTCCGACTTTCACGATCCAGACCATGACCCGTCCGATTTCCGTCGCCGACATCCGCAAGTCCTTCCTGGACTTCTTTGCCTCCAAGGGCCACACCGTGGTGGCATCCAGCCCGCTGGTGCCGGGCAACGACCCGACGCTGATGTTCACCAACTCCGGCATGGTGCAGTTCAAGGATGTGTTCCTGGGCACGGACAAGCGCAACTACGTGCGCGCTGCGTCCGTCCAGGCCTGCCTGCGTGCTGGTGGCAAGCACAACGACCTGGAGAACGTGGGCTACACCGCCCGCCATCACACCTTCTTCGAGATGCTGGGCAACTGGTCCTTCGGCGACTACTTCAAGCGCGAATCGCTGAAGTGGGCCTGGGAACTGCTGACCGAGGTTTACAAGCTGCCGCCCGAGCGCCTGCTGGCGACGGTGTACGCCGAGGACGATGAGGCCTACGACATCTGGACCAAGGAAATTGGCCTGCCGCCCGAGCGCGTGATCCGCATCGGCGACAACAAGGGCGGCCGTTACAAGAGCGACAACTTCTGGATGATGGCCGACACCGGTCCCTGCGGCCCCTGCTCGGAGATTTTCTACGACCACGGCCCCGAGATCCCCGGCGGCCCTCCGGGCAGCCCCGACGAAGATGGCGACCGCTTCATCGAGATCTGGAACAACGTGTTCATGCAGTTCGACATGAAGGAGGACGGTTCGGTCACGCCGCTGCCCGCCCCCTGCGTGGACACCGGCATGGGCCTGGAGCGCCTGGCCGCCATCCTGCAGCACGTGCACAGCAACTACGAGATCGACATCTTCGACGTGCTGATCAAGGCCGCTGCCCGCGAAACCGGCACGACCGATCTGGACAACCCGTCCCTGAAGGTGATCGCCGACCACATCCGCGCGACCTCGTTCCTGATCAGCGACGGCGTGATTCCCAGCAACGAAGGCCGTGGCTATGTGCAGCGCCGCATCATCCGCCGCGCCATCCGGCACGGCTACAAGCTGGGCCAGAAGACCCCGTTCTTCCACAAGCTGGTGCCCGATCTGGTGAAAATGATGGGCGAGGCCTATCCCAACATGGCCTCGCAGGCGCAGCGCATCACCGAGGTGCTCAAGGCCGAGGAAGAGCGCTTCTACGAAACCCTGGCCAACGGCATGGAGATCCTCGATGCCGCGCTGGCCGACGGCGCCAAGGTGCTGCCGGGTGATGTGGCCTTCAAGCTGCACGACACCTACGGATTCCCGCTCGACCTGTCGGGCGACGTCTGCCGCGAGCGTGGCCTGACGGTGGACGAAGCCGGTTTCCACGCCGCCATGGAAGCCCAGAAGGCCAAGGGCCGCGCAGCCGGCAAGTTCAAGATGGACAAGGCGCTGGAGTACAGCGGCGCCGGCAACACCTTCGTCGGTTACGACCGGCTTGAGGCGCCTGCCAAGGTCGTGGCCCTGTACCTGGACGGCACGCCCGTGGCGGAACTCAAGGCCGGCCAGCAAGGCGTCGTGGTGCTGGACACCACCCCGTTCTACGCCGAAAGCGGTGGCCAGGTGGGTGACGAGGGCGTCATCACCAGCGGCTCGGCCCGGTTCGCCGTGGGCGACACCCAGAAAATCAAGGCCGACGTGTTCGGTCACCACGGTGCCATGGACGAGGGCACCCTGGCCGTGGGCGACACGGTCACCGCCAGTGTGAACCTGGATCAGCGCGCGGCCACCATGCGCAACCACTCGGTCACCCACCTGATGCACAAGGCCCTGCGCGAGGTGCTGGGCAGCCACGTGCAGCAGAAGGGCTCGCTGGTCGACGCCGAGAAGACGCGCTTTGACTTCACGCACAACGCCCCGGTCACCGACGAGCAGATCCGCGAGATCGAGCGCCGCGTGAACGCCGAGATCGTGGCCAACGCCCCGACCCAGGCGCGCGTGATGGACATCGAATCGGCCAAGGCCACTGGCGCCATGATGCTGTTCGGCGAAAAGTACGGCGACACCGTGCGCGTGCTGGACATCGGCACCAGCCGAGAGCTCTGCGGTGGCACGCATGTGAAGGCCACCGGTGACATCGGCTTCTTCACCATCACGGCAGAGGGTGGCGTGGCGGCGGGCGTGCGCCGTGTCGAAGCCACCACCGGCCTGAACGCGCTGCGCTATGTGCAAGGCATGGAAGACACGCTGGGTGGCGTGGCTGGCACGCTGAAGGTGGCGCCCGGCGAAGTGCCGGCCCGCGTGGGTGCGCTGCTGGAGCAGATGCGCGAGCTGGAAAAGGAAATGAACGCGCTCAAGAGCCGCCTGGCGTCTGCCCAGGGCGACGAGCTGGTGAATCAGGCGGTGGACGTCAAGGGCATCAAGGTCCTGGCGGCCACGCTGGCCGGCGCCGACGCCAAGGCCCTGCGCGAGACCATGGACAAGCTCAAGGACAAGCTCAAGACCGCCGCCATCGTGCTGGCCGCCGTGGACGGTGGCAAGGTGCAGCTGGCGGCTGGGGTGACGGCTGACAGTCTGGGCAAGGTCAAGGCTGGCGAGCTGGTCAACTTCGTCGCCCAGCAGGTGGGCGGCAAGGGTGGCGGCAAGCCCGACATGGCCATGGCAGGAGGCACCGATGCGTCGGGTCTGCCCAAGGCGCTGGCCTCAGTTCAGGGCTGGGTGGAAGAGAGGCTGTAAGCCTTACGGCGGGCTCGGCCAGTCCAGGCTGAGGCCGCTCTCGAATTGCCTGCGCTCGCCGGTCACCGGATCGGTGAAGGCGATGGCCCGCGCCAGCAGGCGAAGCGGGTCTGCGTAGTCCTCGGTTTCGCCCGGTCCCCGGCGAACCACCGGGTAGAACTGGTCACCGCAGATGGGCAGGCCCAGCGCGTTCATGTGCACCCGCAGTTGATGGCGCTTGCCGGTCACAGGCTCCAGGCGATATCGGGCCCATCCATTGTCCTGCTCCGTTCGGTCGATGCGGGTGTGGCTGTTCGGTTCACCCTCGGTTTCGATCATCCGGTAGAAGGCCTGCGGGTCTTCCACGATGCGGCTGCGATGGGTTCGGCTACCCGTCCAGGCACCGGTCGAGGGAGCGATGGCCTCGTACAGCTTGTCCACCTGACGCTCACGGAACATCGCCTGATAGGCGCCGCGATCCTGTGCCCGGGTACTGAAGAGCACCAGCCCGGCGGTTTCCCGATCGATGCGATGCACCGGGCTCAGGCTCTCGATGCCGGTGGTCTGTTTCAGCCGCACCAGCAGCGTCTCGCGCACGAAGCGTCCGGTGGGGATCACCGGCAGGAAATGGGGTTTGTCGGCCACCAGCAGGTGCTGATCCTGGTAGACGATCCGGGCTTCAAAGGGAATCCTGGGTTCGTCGGGCAGGTGCCGCCAGTAGTACAGGCGCCGCCCCCCGGCGTAGGTCGCGTCCGGTGGCACGGGATGACCTTGCTCGTCTAGCACTTCGCCGCGCGCCATGCGCTCGATCCACTCTTGCCGGGTGACCGCAGGCAGACGTTCGGCCAGGAAATCGGCCATCCGGGGCCATGGCGAGTGCACGCCCGTGGAAGGCAGGGCCACACAACTCGCCGAGACACCGTCGCGTGAAGGAATGGTCGTTTGGCGGGCGGGACGGGCCATGGCGGCCCGGCTCAGCGGCGCACGAACACCAGGTCCCAGACCCCGTGACCGAGTTTCAGGCCACGGTTCTCGAACTTGGTCAGTGGCCGGTAGTCGGGCGTGGGGGCATAGCCGTCACTCCCCTCAGGTGCGGTGTTGGCCAGCAGCGGTTCGGCCGACAGCACCTCGAGCATCTGCTCGGCGTAGGGCTGCCAGTCGGTCGCCAGGTGCAGATAGCCACCGGTCTTGAGATGCCGCGCCAACCGGTTCACAAAAGGCCCCTGGATCAGGCGGCGCTTGTGATGGCGGGCCTTGTGCCACGGGTCAGGAAAGAAGATGTGCACGCCGTCCAGGCTCTGCTCGGGCAGCATGTGGTCCAGCACCTCGACCGCGTCGTGCTGGAAGATCCGGATGTTCCCGATGTTCTGTTCACCGCACAGCTTGAGCAGCGCCCCCACGCCAGGTTCATGGACCTCGCAGCACAGGAAGTTGTCGTCCGGGCGAACCTGGGCGATCTGCGCCGTCGCACCACCCATGCCAAAGCCGATTTCCATGATCAGCGGCGCGCTGCGGCCGAAAACGGCCACCGGATCCAGTCGATGGTTCGCGTCGTAGGCCAGCAGAAACTTCGGGCCGAACTGTTCGAAGGCCCGCTGCTGGCCGGGGCCCACACGTCCGGTGCGCAGGACATAGCTTTTGACCTGGCGCATGTAGGTGCCCGCGTCGGGTGGTGGTCGGTGGGCGTGACGGGGATCGGTCATGGCGGTGCCGTGGGACAGGTTGGGGCGCCGATTGTAAAAGCCCAGGCCCGCACCCACGCCGCCAGTGCATCGGCGATGGAGGTATGGGCAGGCATTGCAGGCAGGCCGAGCATGGTCGCCGCATCGTTCAGTGCTGCGAGCGGATCCTGCAGCGAAAGCGCCTCTGCCCCGTTCTGCTTGCTCAGCTTTTCGCGGTTGGGGCCGAGCACCAGGGGCGTGTGCAGGTAAGCGGGCATCGGCAGTCCCAGCGCGCGCTGCAACAGGATCTGGCGCGGGGTGTTGTCGGCCAGGTCCATGCCGCGGACCACGTGGGTGATGCCCTGTGCGCCATCGTCCACCACCACCGCCAGTTGGTAAGCCCAGAGACCGTCGGCCCGGCGCAGCACGAAATCGCCCACCTCATGTCCGACATCCTGTGACTGTGGCCCCAGCCGGCGATCGATCCAGTCCACCCGTGAGAGCGAGCCGCCGCCGACGTGAAACCGCCAGGCCCTTGCCGAGCGGTCCTTCAGGCCGCCCTGTTCGGGCCGGCAGGTGCCCGGGTACACGGCCGCGTGGTGCCGTTCACGCGGCGTGCCCTGGCGACACAGCGCTGCCTCGATGTCCTTGCGGGAGCAGGCACACGGGTAGGCACGTCCGATAGCCACCAGACGGTCCAGTGCCTCCTGGTACAGCGCACTGCGGGCAGATTGCCACACCACGGGTTCGTCACTGACCAGCCCGCAGCGGGCGAGCTGATCCTGAATGAACCGGTCGGCGCCCGGGATGCAGCGCGGCGTGTCCACGTCTTCGATGCGCACCAGCCAGGTGCCTTGGTGGGCCCGAGCGTCCAGCCAGCTGGCCAGCGCGGCCACCAGCGATCCCGCGTGCAGCGGACCGGTGGGCGAGGGCGCAAAGCGTCCCCGGTATCTCACACCATCGCCAGGGCCAGCTCAAGACCCGAAACAAATGCGTCTTCGACACGGTGCCCCAGGCACCAGTCACCGCACAGGCCCAGACCCGTCGCCTCGTCGAACAGGTGGCTCTGGCCCAGCGGTGTCTGCGTCTGTGCATAGCGCCAGCGGTGCACCACCGCGTGGGCGGGTGTGGCACGGATGCCGGTGACTTCGGCAAACGCCTTGAGCAGCTTGGCCTGCACCCGGTCCTCGCTGTCCTCCAGGTGGCGGGTCGACCACTCGGGGCTGGCGTGAACGGTCCAGCGTTCAATGCTGCCCCGGCCGGGCTTGCTGCCCTCGCGCGCCAGCCAGCTGATGCGGTGATGGGTGCTCCGGGCGGCGTTCCAGTGCGGACCGAAGCTCTTCATGCCCGGTTGCGAGGCGTTGGGAAACGCGACCATCAGGGTCCAGCATGGCGCGACGGAAACCTCCGCCAGACGTTTCTGGAAGGCGGGTGCCAGCGACGAGGCCTTGAGCAGATCGGCGGCCTGCGGATGCGGCATGGCCAGCACCACCTGGTCAAAACCGCCCAGCACCTCCTGCCCGGCTTCACCATCCACCGACAGATCATCGGTGCGAAGTTGCCACTTCGTGCCGTCCAGCGCATCGCGCTCGATCCTGACTACCCGGTGCTGCAGCAAGGTTCGGGCGTTGAGGTCACCGAAACGTTCGGGGTGGGCCAGGGGTTCTGCCCAGTGGCCCACCAGTGCGTTCATGCCGGGTTTGGCCACGTAGTGCGGCTCCTTGGGCGGCGGCGCGCTGGCCAGCACATGACCCAACTCATCCAGGATACGAACCGTGCTCACGCTCCAGGGACGGACCACGTCCTGGGCGTTCAGAAGCACACGCGCAAAGCGGCTGTCCCGCGCGGTGAAGTACTGGGCCCCGTGGTCAAACCCACCGAACTCGGTCCGTCGGGTGGCCATGCGTCCCCCGAACCCCCGGCTTTTCTCAATGAGGGTGACGTGGCAACCCGCCTGGACCAGGGTGCGTGCGCAGGCAATCCCGGCCATGCCGGCGCCCACCACCGCCACGTGGCGCACATGGGGAGATGCCGTGCCGGTGTCGGCAGCCTGGCGGGGGGAGGGGCGACGGGGGCGTGCGTTCTGGGTGGTCATTGGGGGCGGCCCTTGCTTGCGTGGAAGATGGCAATCACTGTATCAGCGCTGAAAGCGCTTGCGTTGACGAGGGTCAGGTCTGGTGGTGGTGGTGCAGCAACGCGTGCTGGGTGGTCGGATGTTGAAGACGGTCCAGCCACCAGCGCAGGGCGCGTCCCTGGCTGCCGGCGTTGCGCGGCTGGCGCCACGCGTAGTGCATCCGGATCTGCCGGCTGGGGGACTGCACTTCCTTGACCACCAGCCGTCCCGCCGCGATGAAAGGCTGTGCCAGCGGCAGCGGCAGGAAGCCCGCCCCCAATCCGCGCAACTGGGCTTCGAGCTTGTGCTGCATCGAGGGCACCGTCAGCACGTCCTGACCAGGCCCGATGTTGTGCGACACCCCGCGGCCGCGCTGGGTGGTGTCCGCCACCGCCACCGCCCGGTAGCGCTGGCGTTCTTCGTCGCTGATCGCCTGCTCGGCGGCAGCCAGCGGATGGTGGGGCGCGACGGCAAACACGAAGTCGATGTCGCCCAGCGGCGCGGTCTGGATGTCCGGTCCCATGGGCGTGACATTGGCCGCCACTCCGATGGCCAGGTCGGCCTGGCCCGCCTGCAGCACCTCCAGCGTCCCCGACAGGGTCTCTGCGCGCAGCCTCAGCCGCGTGGGCGCCGCTTCGGCATAGAAAGCCTCGGCCAGTTCGAACAGGGTGCTGCGGGCGATGACCGCATCGGCGGCGATGGTCAGCTCGGGCTCCCACCCGGTGGCCACGCGCTTGACGCGCCGCGCGACGGCGTCCAGCTCTTCCAGCAGGTAGCGACCTGCCCGCAGCAGCTCGGCCCCGGCAGGCGTGAGCTGCGCCCGGCGTGCGCTGCGGTCGAACAGCAGCACGTCCAGGGCATCTTCGATCTGACGGATCCGGTAGGTCAGGGCACTGGGCACCATGCCCAACTCGCGCGCAGCGGCGGCCATGCTGCCCAGGCGCGCCACGGCCTCGATCAGGCCCAGGTTCTCGGGTGACAGGGCAGCTCGCGTCGCAGAAATGGCCATAGGGGCTCCATTCGTTCAGTCTGGATGAATGATGCCATCAAATCCGTGCAAACCACATGCAGTATTAGTTTTCGACAATCAGGTCATGCCAGTCCGATAGTGACTGCCTGCTCTCACCGGAGAAACCCAGATGATCCAGATCCGTCGATCCAATGCCCGAGGCTACGCCGACCACGGCTGGCTCAAGAGCTTCCACTCCTTTTCCTTTGCCGACTACTTCGACCCGGCCTGGATGGGGTGGGGCAATCTGCGGGTGATCAACGAGGACCGCATCGCTCCGGGCACGGGCTTCGGGACCCACGGTCACCGCGACATGGAGATCATCAGCTACGTGCTGCAGGGCAACCTGGCGCACAAGGACAGCATGGGCAACATCAAGGGCATCCCCCCCGGCGATGTCCAGCGCATGAGCGCGGGCACCGGGGTGCGCCACAGCGAGTTCAACCACGCGCCCGAGAGCGTGACCCATTTCCTGCAGATCTGGATCGAACCGGACGAGCGCGGGATTGCGCCCAGCTATGAGCAAAAGAGCTTTGCCCAGGCCGACAAGCGCGGTCGTCTGCGCAAGGTGGCCTCCCGCGACGGGGACCAGGGCTCGGTCCGGATCCATGCCGATGCCACGATGTACGCCGGGCTGTTCGACGCCGGAGAGTCCGCTGAACTGGATCCCGGTCGCAAGGCCTACGTGCATGTGGTGCGCGGGCAGTTGCAGGTCAACGGTCAGACCCTGGCGGGTGGGGACGCGGCCGTCATGGCGCAGGAAACGCTCATCCGTCTGGAGCAAGGACAGGATGCCGAGGTGCTGGTGTTCGACCTGGCTCCTTGAACCCCTGACCAAAGTTCTTTTTTTCGTCAAACCCGGGCAGCCACTGCCCATCATCAGGAAACAACATGGCAAAAATTGCAGTCGTCTACCACTCCGGTTACGGTCACACGCAGCGCATCGCCCAGACGGTGGCCGAGGGCGCTGACGCCGACCTGCTGGCGATCGACGCCGATGGCAACCTCAGCGAAGCCGACTGGGCCACGCTGGGTGAGGCCGACGCGATCGTCTTCGGCACGCCCACCTACATGGGCGGTCCGAGCTGGCAGTTCAAGAAGTTTGCCGATGCCTCGTCCAAGGCCTGGTTCACCCGCGCCTGGCAGGACAAGTTCTTCGCCGGTTTCTCGGTCAGCGCCAGCCTCAATGGCGACAAGGGCCAGACCCTGGCCTACCTCAACACGCTGGCGGCCCAGCACGGTGGTCTGTGGATCAGTCTGGGCATGCTGCCAGCCAACCAGCTGGCGGCCACCCGCAACGACGTGAACAACCTGGGCGGGTCGGTGGGTCTGCTGGTGCAGGCGCCTTCGGACGCCGGTGCCGACAAGATTCCTCAGGGCGACGTCGATACCGCCCGCAAGTTCGGCGAGCGAGTCGCGGCCGTGGTGGCCAAGTTCAAGGGCTGAGCCTTTCGATGGGTTCATGGCCGATTAACATCCGGCCATGAAGATCATCAGCATCATTCCCTGGGCAGACTGGCTGGCGCTGGTCTGCTTTTTTTCGTTGTGGGTCGGCTATGCCTGGTTCGCCAAGGCCTGGGGCCGCCGGCGGTCCTCGTTGCTGGTGACCACCAACCGGTATCGTGCCTACTGGATGATGCAGGCCACCCAGCGCGATCCGCGCATGCTCGATGGGTTGATCACGCAGACCCTGTCGAATACGCCGGCCTTCTTCTCGTCGACATCCATCCTGGTCATCGGCGGTCTGTTTGCCTTGCTGGGCACCACCGAAAAGGCCACCGAACTGATGAGCGAGATCCCGTTTGCCCAGGCGACCACGCTCATCGTGTTCGAGTTCAAGATCCTGGTTCTGATCGCGATCTTCGTGTACGCGTTCTTCCGCTTCTCATGGTGCATGCGCCAGTACACCTTCGTGGCGCTGGTGATCGGTTCAATGCCACCCCCCGAAGATTTCGAAGCGGGCAAGCACGACCGGCAGAAGTTTGCCGACCGCGCCGCCGCCATGGTCGGGTCCGCCGCGGAAACCTTCAACGACGGGCTGCGCGCCTACTACTTTTCCTTTGCCCTGCTGGCGTGGTTCGTGTCACCGCTGGCCATGGTGGTGTCCACAGGCATCGTCGTGGCCATCCTCTACAGCCGTGAATTCCGCTCCGACGTGCTGCAGGTGCTCAGGGACTGAGCTTCACATCGGCTGCACGCAGGGACAGCAGCGCAAAGACCCATCCCGCCAGGGCGCCCGCCAGCGCATCCAGGGCCACGTGCTGCAGGGTGGCCAGGGTGGACCAGGCAATCGCCACGCAGAAGAGGTTGCTGGCCCAGATCCATCCCTGGGGCGCCCTCATGGCGGTCAGCAGGTGGTGCATCCAGTAAGCGGCAAAAACCGCCGAGGCCACATGCAGGGACGGGCATGCGTTGCCCGAGGCGTCGACACCCTTGAGGAATGACAGACTGGGATGCTGGGACCAGTCGATGGGAAAGTCCGGCACCTGCGTCGGAAACACCCAGAAGATGACCAGGCAGACCAGGCAGAGCAGGCTGACCCACAGGCCGAATCTCAGCAGACCACGCAGATTGCCGATGAGCGCCGGTGCCAGTGACACATAGACCCACAGCGAGGCATACACCGGAAAGGCCCATGGTGTGAACGGCACCCAGTGATCGATCCAGATCTCGGGCATCACCCAAGGTTCCCGGCTCGGGTTGCGCAGGATGGAGAAGTAGGCCCAGAAGAACAGCACCATGAAAGAGCTGGTGCCGACCGCCTTCAGCGGCCACAGGTACACCAGGCGCAGATACAGCTCCCGTTGCCAGGACAGCGGTGAAATGGTTTTGTCAGATGTCGGTGGCATGCGTGAGACGGTTGGCTGGAACCGATGATATCGAGGGCACGCCCTGTGACGGGCGTTCGCAGGCCGGCAGATACAATAAAAGGTTTTCCAGGGACGGCATCAGGGAGCCGTCTGGCCCTTGTCTGCGTCGATAGGCCCACCATGAATTCCAACGAACTGATACAGAACTTCCTTCGGGATCGCCTGGGTGTGGAGCCCGAGCGGGTGGTCGAGGAGGCTGAGCTGGCAGACCTCGGGGTGGACTCACTGATGCTGGCCGAATTGATGTTCGAGGCGGAGGACCGTCTGGGCATTTCCATTGGCTCCGACGAGGGCGTCCCCCGGACAGTCGGGGACATGAAGGCAGTCATTGAACGCCTGCTGGCGGCCAAACAGGCGAGGGCATGATGCACCGCCGCGTTGCGGTCACTGGTCTGGGGGTGGTGAGCCCCTACGGTGGCGACCTGAATGATTTTTTCGACAGGCTGGTCAACGGCGAGTCGGCCGTCGGGCATCTTCAGACGCAGGACGTGCCCCGTCCGCTGTCCATGCCCTTTGTCCGCTGCACCGGCTTCGATGCCGATGCGGTGCTGGGCAAACCGCTGGCCTCGATGATGGAGCGTTTCTCACACCTGGGTCTGGCCGCCGCCTTCGATGCCTGGGCGGATGCCGGCCTCGAGCGTCAGGTCGACAACCCCGACGCCCGCGAGAACTGGGGTTGTGTGTGGGGAACCGCCCTGGGCGGGATTCTGGCGTTTGAACGTGGCTACAAGGACATGTGGCTCAATGGGCGCGAGCGCCTGTCGCCCCTGGCGGTGGTCATGGGCATGAACAATGCCGTCAACGCACATGTGTCCATGCAACTGGGCCTGGGCGGGGTGAGTTCCAGCCACACCGCCGCCTGTGCGTCCTCGGCGATCGCGATTGGCGAGGCCTTCCGGCGCATCCAGGCGGGCGATGCCGATGTGATTGTCACCGGTGGTTCGGATGCCTCTCAGACCTATGGCGTGGCGCGTGCCTGGGAGGCCATGAGGCTGATTGCTCCCGGAGAAGGCGATGCGGCCGCGCAGGCCTGCCGGCCGTTCGCCTCAGATCGTCGAGGACTGGTGCTCGGTGAGGGCGCAGCGGCCCTGGTGCTGGAGGACTGGGATCATGCCCAGGCGCGCGGTGCTCGCATCCACGCCGAAATGGTGGGCTACGGGGCCAGCTGTGACCACAGCCATCTGGTTCGACCGGACGCCCGGGGACAGATCCGGGCCATGCGCTCGGCCCTCATGCAAGGCGCGCTGGCGCCGGAAGACATTGATTACGTCAACGCCCACGGTACCGCCACGCTCGAGGGCGACCCGGTGGAGATCCGTGCGTTGCGCGAGGTCTTCGGCGAGCATGCGCCTCGTCTGCCGGTCAGTGCCACCAAGTCCATGCATGGCCACCTGCTCGGTGCGGCCGGTGCCATCGAGGCCTTGACCACCGTGATGTCGCTGGTGCGTCAGGCCCTGCCACCCACGGCACACCTGGCGGGTCGGATCGACCCGGCCTGTGAGGGGGTTGACCACCTTCTGGACGGCCGTCGTGATGTGCCCGTGCGTGCGGCCCTGTCCAACTCTTTTGCGTTCGGTGGCAGCAATGCCGTGCTTGCCTTCCGTGCCACCAACCTCACCAGATCCATTTGAACGACATCATGACGCAAGCCCAAGCCTTTCCGTCGCCCGAACAGCTCATGCCCGAGGTGGCCGCCCTCATCGTCGAGGCCCTGAACCTGGAGGTGCAGCCGCACGAGATCCAGCCCGATGATCCGCTGTACGGGGAGGGCCTGGGGCTGGATTCGATCGACATGCTGGAAATCGCCCTGGTGGTGTCCAAGCGCTACGGCTTCCAGCTGAAGTCGGACAACGAGAACAACCACCGGATTTTTGCCTCGCTGCGCGCCTTGAGCGAGCACATCGCCAGCCAGCGCACGCAATGAGCCATTCGGGTGGGGCGGCAGCCTGGCGCACCGTGCTGGCGGTGCTGCTGGTGGTGGGCTGGGCCGTCTCGGCACACCTGGCCAGTGCCGGCATCGGACCCGCCGACCTGCACGCGGTGGTGGCGGTGGCACCGCTGGTCGCGGCCGCCCTCATCGCCGCCTGGCATTCCCCATGGCGCTTTCCGTCGACCATGTTGTTGGCCCTGGTGTCGATTGGCGCGCTCGCCTGGGGCTGGGCATGGCTCAGCAGCCATGTGGCGTGGCTCTACTACCTGCAGCACCTGGGGACGCATCTGGCGCTGGCTGCCTGGTTCGGACGGTCACTGGCCAGCGGGCGTGAACCGGTGGTCACGGCCATGGCACGCATGATCTTTGGCGACACCTTGTCCGAGCGCAAACGTCGCTACACCCGGGGTGTGACCCTGGCGTGGGCGCTTTTCCTGCTGGGCAACGCGCTGGTGTCCACCCTGCTGTTCGCCTTCGCGCCGCAGGAGGTCTGGTCCGTTCATGCCAACCTGCTGACAGGACCGCTCATCGGGGCCTTCTTCCTGGCCGAGATGCTGGTGCGGCGCGTGGCCCTGCCGCCGCAGGAGCGTCCCGCGCTCGGTGACATCGTGCGAGCCTATCGGGCACGCAGCGGCTCGGCAGATCTGTCGTCCAAGCCCGGTGCGGGATCGTGATGAGCGTACTGCCCCTGATCAGCCACCGATCGCCCGATGATGTTCTGGCGTGGCGCCCCAATGGACCGGTGACCGTGGGTCTTTACCTGTCTCAGGTGCGGTCGCTGGCCGATCGGCTCCCGGACAGCCAGTGGATCGTCAATCTGTGTGAGGACCGCTACCACTTTGCGGTGCTGCTGGGGGCCTGCGCACTCAGCGGCCGGGTGAGCCTGCAGCCTTCGTCGCAGTCGGCGCAGACACTCCAGCAACTGGAGGCCGCCTACCCGGGTTCGATAGCGGTGACCGACGACCCCGGCGTCTCGAGCGCCTCGCGGATGATGCCGCTGCCGGCACTCGATGCGCTGCCGGTTCACACCGACGCGAACATGCCCCTCATCCCGGAGGACCGCACGGTCGCCATTCTCTTCACCTCGGGTTCGACTGGCTTGCCGCAGCCGCATGCCAAGACCTGGGGCAAGCTGGTGGCCAACGGTCAGGCCGAGGCCAAAGCCTTGGGTCTGATCGGCCAGCCGCGGGTTCTGGTGGGCACGGTGCCTGTCCAGCACAGCTACGGTTTCGAGTCCACCTTTCTGCTGGCCCTGCATGGGGGGTGTTCCTTCTGGAGTGGCAAGCCGTTCTACCCGCAGGATCTGGCGGACGCCCTGTCCAGGGTCCCCGCGCCGAGGCTGGTGGTGACCACGCCGTTCCATCTGGCCAGTGTCATGGCTTCAGAACTGCCCATGCCCCCGGTGGACCGGTGGCTGTCGGCCACCGCGCCCCTCAGCGCCGAGCTGGCTGCCCGGGTGGAGGCGGCCAGCGGCGCGCCGGTGCACGAAATCTACGGATCGACCGAGTCCTCACAGCTGGCCACGCGTCGAACCTGTGATGGCGCGGCCTGGACCCTGATGCCCGGCGTCCGTCTGGAGCAGGAGGGCGACATCACCTGCGCCGTTGGTGGGCACGTGGAGGGCAGGGTGCCTTTGTCCGACCTCATCGAGGTGTTGCCCGGCGACCGTTTCGTGCTTCACGGACGACACGCAGACATGGTCAATCTGGCGGGCAAGCGGACGTCGCTGGCCTACCTGAACCACCAGTTGTGTGCCATCGATGGGGTCAGGGATGGGGCTTTCTTCCTTCCCAGGGATGACGCGGAAGACCGGGTGGGGCGGCTGGTGGCCTTTGCCGTGGCGCCGGGACTGGACCGCCAGAACCTGCTGGCCGCGTTGCGTCACCGGATCGATCCGATTTTCATGCCCAGGCCGCTCATGCTGGTCGACGCGCTGCCCCGCAACAGCACGGGCAAGCTGACCCGGCTGGCGCTGGAGCAGCTATTGGAGGCACGGGCACCCGCCCGTGAGGCCGATGCAGGCTGAATGGCAGGTGCCGGCGGACCATCCGGCCTTCGCCGGACACTTTCCTGGCCGGCCGATCGTGCCCGGCGTGGTGCTGCTGGACCGTGTGTTGTGGATGGCCGGGCGTGAGCGAGGCTTCACCGGGTGGACGGTGGCCCAGACCAAGTTCCTGCGCCCGGTGGCGCCCACGGAGATGCTGGCTTTCCGGTTGATGGACACCCCTCGGGGAGCCCTGGGATTCGAGATCCGCTGTGGTGAGGAACTGGTGGCCACCGGGGTGCTGCAGCAGGAGGTCCGGTGACCAGCACCGACGCGGCCTGGAGGCACCAGAAGGAGCGCAGTCACGCCTGGATGCTGCGTTTGATGGTCTGGTTTTCGCTGCGCGCGGGCAGGCCGCTGGGCCGGCTGGTGCTGCGGGTGGTCGCGGCCTATTTTGTTCTGTTTGCGCCGACAGCCCGCCGGGCCAGTCGCCTGTACCTGGGTCGCGCGCTGGGTCGTCGTGCCACATGGCGGGACATCTACCGGCATGTGCTCTGGTTCGCCTCCACCATCCAC
>Ga0255210_1000385_pt1 | contig 17011 bp, 17 predicted proteins | sample Miss_Yuk_RepA_8d_FD_188422 | JGI IMG/M metagenome (GOLD analysis project Ga0255210, IMG submission 188422) | Freshwater microbial communities from Mississippi River, Louisiana, United States - Miss_Yuk_RepA_8d | ecosystem: Environmental > Aquatic > Freshwater > River | place: USA: Louisiana...
GAGTTGGTGCTGCTCGTATTGGTGCCGCTGCTGTTGTTGGTGCCAGAGCCGGTGGTCGTGGAGCTGCCGGAGCTGTTGGTGGTGCTCGTGTTGGTCGAGCTGCCATTGGTGGCGCTGGAGCTGCTGTCGCTCTGGTTGAAGCTGGAGTTGGTGGTTGTGCCACCTGTGGAGGAGCTGCTGGTGCCAGAGCTGGTGCCGCTGTTGGTGGTCGTGCCCGTGTTGGTGCCCGAGCCGGTGGTGGTGGATGTGCCGCTGTTGGTGGTGGTGCTGGTGTTGGTATTGCTGCCCGTACTGGTGTTGCTGCCGGTGGTGTTGGAGGTTCCGGTGCTTGAGCCGGTGCTGGTGTTGGTCGAACTGCCGTCGGTGTTGCTGGTGCCCGTGTTGGTGCTGGAGCCGCTTTGCTGGGTAGTGCTGACCGTCACACTTCCCCCACCACTGGAAGAATTGCTGTAGTTCGTTCCAACCTCTGCGAGGTTGTAGACCTGAAACGCATTGGTGGTGGTGGTCACCGGACTGGCGACACTGCCCACGCTAAAGAGCAGGCCCGGAGACCAGCGTCCGCCGTTGAAGCTGCCGCCGCCCTCATCAGCGACCAGGTCAAAGATCAGTGCAGCACGTTTGCCCTTGAGCGGGGTGACATCAATGTCCTTGAGCGCTGCGCGGATGCTGGCTGACACCAGACGCTGCTCGGTGGCAAAGCGCTTGCCACCACCGTGAGCGGGGATGCCTGTGAGTGTCCCGCAGGCACTCAACGAACCCAAGGCAATCAGGCCCAAGCCCAGAGCGGCAAGACGTTGAACTGACGGCTGGCGCGTCGACATAACACTCCCTTGAAACTGCAGAGAGTTCTACGATGCCCAGTCGTGAAAACTGAACTTTTGCTTGCAGAGCCGAAAGCTTTGCCTCATTGGGTGAAGCCATTCGAGTCGTGTCAAATTGCGTAGAAGAGTTGCTGCCAGCGGACAAAGATGCTCCCCAAAATGAGGGATGTAGTGGTGACCACTTGATTTCACATAGTTGCAGGAGCGCTTTGAGATCCGAGGGAAAAACGCTCTCTTTAGGGTCTTGATCTGTACCAGCAATAGCTCATAGCGCTAAGTCTCAGTACGCGAAGCTGTGTTTTCACCGGTGAAAAATCGGGCAGTGCATCTCACCGGTGAAATCTGGCATGCATCCAGATGTGCGCTCTCATGGACGTGCAAGCGAGTAACCAGGCCATGAATGACTGCACAAACGCACGCAATCCCATGGGCTCGCACCTGTGCCCTGGAAATACGCGACCTCCAACTTGTTCGGGGAGCTGACCACGATCACCGTACTGAAAGGACAGATTGATGCCAATCGGTCAATCTCAGCGATCAAGGTTCATCAGTGGTTTATCCGCTGGATAACGAGGAGTGCCGAGTGACTATGCCTTAGGAGCGAGCCGGTTGGCATCCGCACAGCGTTTGCTACCATGGTAGTACCACGACAGAGTACAGATCAGGGAAAAAGATGGGCAGACTTGTCGAAGGCGATGATGGGCTTCCGGTGGAGGAAGTCGGCTCTTGGGTAAAGGAGAAGCACGAATATCTTTGCAGATATATCGACATTTCCAGAAAGACACGGGCCAAATACATTGCACCGAATCCAGGTGGAGCGACCTACATCGACCTGTTCTGCGGTCCAGGCAGATCGCGTATCCGGGAGACAGGTGAGTTCGTCGATGGTGGTGTTGTTGCCGCTTGGATGAAGAGTCTGGTTGGCGGCGCACCATTCTCTCAGGTGTTCATTGCCGATCTGGACCCCGAGCGGCGAGCAGCTGCCGCCACGCGACTTCGACGATTAGGAGCTCCGGTCACTGAACTCGATGGTGGTGCCGTTCAAGCGGCGGCTCAAGCTGTGTCCGCAGTCAATCCCCACGGCCTGAACTTCGCGTTCCTTGATCCGTTCGATTTGGCCAATTTGGACTTCAAGATCATCCTCACGCTTTCAGCGCTCAAGCGAATCGACATGCTGGTCCACGTCAGTCAAATGGACTTGCAGCGAAATGCGGTGGCATATGCCACAGGCGAAATTTCTCCATTTGATAGCTTTGCACCTGGTTGGAGAGAGAAGGTCAAAATCGAGCAGCCTCAGCACTCACTTCGTCAGCAGGTTTTTCAGTTTTGGCGTGACAAAGTTTCTGGTCTTGGCGTGTGGACCTCAACGGACATGAAGCTCCTTAAGGGCGGTCGCAATCAACCGCTGTACTGGTTGTTGCTGGCGGCCAGGCATGACCTTGCCCATGCGTTCTGGGCGGCCGCCAGCAACAACGAGGGACAGGACAAGCTCCCCTTCTAAAGGGGGGAGACGGTCACAGGATATGCGTCCCAGGTTCGGCCTCGCAATACGCGGCCGTTGGCCTTTTTGTGCCGTTTGACTCCATCGGCCCCCCATCCTCCCCATTGCTTGAAGAAGAAAGCCGAGCCAGCCGCTTGAGCTTGCACCTGGACGTTGACAGCCCACTCTTCACGCATGGGCCGGGCCTTGTGCCCCGACTCACCACCCACAATTACCCAGTGAATGTTCTGCAGGTTCATTTCACCGAGGTCCTCCAGAAGCGGCTCTACCGACAAGAATCTGATGTGTGCATTCACCCGTCTGAGATGATCAATGCGCGGCACACCGTACTTGCGGTCCTCAACCGACACCCCTAGCCATACATTCTGCGGACACGAGCGCTTGCCAAAATACTTTGGCAAGCGCTCCGCCCGTTTCGTCAGTATCTGATAGGTGTGGTGCGGTGTTGACTCGATCACTGTGAACACCCGGTCCAGAAACTCGTCCGGCACGTCTTCGTGGAACAGGTCGCTCATGCTGTTGACGAAGTAAGTGGTGGGCTTCTTGCGCGCTAGAGGTTGCTCAATCCGTGATTCGTGTATCGCGAGCTTGAACTCCTGCTCATAGCCAGGTGCACCCATGGCATGCAGCCGACGAGCCATCACCTCCGCATAGCAGTTCTTGCAACCGGGTGAAATTTTGGTGCACCCTGTCGTTGGATTCCAAGTTTGCTCAGTCCACTCGATGGTCGATTGTGTGGCCATAGTCTCTCCCTTTCAGTGCATTTGACGATCAGTTTGATCACCAGGTGACATCTGGCGTACTGCATCCAACAGGCTTGACAGGGCCACTCGGACGCCAGCCATTCCAGGTTGATCAAGTTCGACACGAAGCCTTCGCGCAAGCTCTTCTGCTGATGGAATGTCCGGTACAGAGTCCGCATTCACCAAATGCATACACCGGTTGATGACCTCGGTTGAGGGACTGCTCCTGCCGCTTTCATACCTGCTGACAGAGGATTGCTTGACTCCCAGCCAAGAAGCAAATTCCTTCTGACTGCGGTTCTTTCTGGCTGCTCGAACCAGCTCAGCAACGCTACGTGGTGTCATTTGTTTTTGACTCTATGTATGCCGTAAGAGCATTTTAAAGAATACTAATGCAGATCGTGCATCATTCTTGATGAACGGCCAAAGATGCGCTGTGAATCGCCCCGGGGCGATTCAGTGATCAAGCGCCCGGGTGATTCCCTTCGGGACGAAGTGACCGGTCACCTGACCGCTCCACTTCTTCAAGAAAAGTTGACGTGAATCTTGTTGTAGGCATCAAGCTTTCCACGACGCGCGCGAACTCGCTCGAAATAGGCCAAAGCTTTCTCGCTCCACAGGTACCGGATGACCTCATTCGTCACAAGGCCGGGAGCCACCTCGCAGTTTTCTGAGAACCACGAACCATACTTTTCGGACATGATGTCGCGCATCTGCTCCTCCGACGATGCATAGCAGATACAGGCCGTGATAGTTCGACCTTCCCCGGTGGCTTCGTAGTCGAGCCACCCGGTCCAAAGCTGACGATCGTCTTCTGGTCGCATACGCCTCCTCGCCTATTGAAAGGGCACTTTGAGAAGCGGCCTTACGGGGTCACTGCCACGATGATCCATTCGACTCCAGCGCTGCACAATCGTCAAGGTGCGCGTTCATAGGTTGAAGGCATCGTCGGTGGTTCGTATGGATGTTCTCACTTACCTCTAGAATTTCTCAAATATCAAAGTCATTTCTCGAACATCTTGAGTTCTGCCACGCCGCCCACCAGGGCCACCGCACTGGCACTGTGGTGCGGCGCCGCCGTCGGGCGCACCCCCCAGCGATCGAGCCGGAATCGGCCCGCCAATGAGGCCACTGCCGCCGCCTCCAGCGCCTCGTCGGTGGACAGCGGGGGCAGCAAGCCGGCAAAGCGCTGGGCCAGCATGGATTTGCCGGAGCCAGGCGGTCCCATCATCAGCAGGCTGTGACCACCGGCCGCGGCAATCTCCAGCGCGCGCCGGGCGGCCGCCTGGCCTTTCACGTCGGCCAGGTCGGGGTAGGGTTCGGACGTACCCAGTGCCGATGGGGCCAGCCGCAGCCAGCCCCCATCGTCGATGGGCTCGGGCAGTGGCTCACCAGCCCGCTCGGGCAGAAATCGCTGCACCACGTCCAGCAGGTGCCTGGCCCGGTAGACCTGCGCCATGGGCACGAGAGCGGCTTCCTCGGCGCTGTCCGGTGGCAGCACCAGCCGCGCGGGTGTCTGATCGCCGGTGGACCCGCTGTGCAGGGCCAAGCTCATGGCCAGGGCCCCACGCACCGGGCGCAGCTCGCCGCCCAGTGACAGTTCGCCGGCGAATTCCCACCCCTTGAGCTTGGCGGCATCCACCTGGCCGCTGGCCGCGAGGATGCCCAAGGCAATCGGAAGGTCAAAGCGGCCCGAATCCTTGGGCAGGTCGGCGGGAGCCAGGTTGACAGTGATGCGCTTGTTGCTGGGGAACTCCAGCCCGGCGTTGGCGATGGCCGAGCGGACCCGCTCGCGCGCCTCCTTCACTTCGGTGTCGACCAGACCGACCAGCGTGAAGCTGGGCAGGCCGTTGGCCAGGTGCACTTCCACCTGCACCGGGCGCGCCTGAAGACCCTGCAGTGCACGGCTGTGCACCAAGGACAGACTCATGGTGTATTCCTTCCCTGTTTCGGTGCATTTGTCGGCCATGGCTGGCTGGGCGACCTTGTTGCACCTGTTTTGTGCATGCCGGGGCGTCGGAACGGCCGCCGGGCTGGGGATCATGGCACGCGGTCCACCGCGCACGCACCCTCAGGCGAGGGAAAAGCGGCATTTCCACGACAGTGCCGGGGCTGGAGAGCATCCATGGTGGAGGTGACCTGGCACGTTCCCTGCTAGACCCTTGGGGCGAACGTTTCGAAACATTGGAGTGCCCATGAACACCGTCGCATCCAAGGTGGCCGTCGTCCTCAGGGGCGCTGCCATGAATCTCAGCCCCGCGGCCGGCCTCACCGCCTGAACCGCAACCATCGACAAGAGGGAACAGCACATGAAAATGGTCTCCGCCATCATCAAGCCGTTCAAGCTGGACGAAGTGCGTGAAGCACTCTCCGGCATGGGCGTTCAAGGCATCACCGTCACCGAGGTCAAGGGCTTCGGTCGCCAGAAGGGCCATACCGAGCTCTATCGCGGCGCCGAATACGTCGTCGACTTCCTGCCCAAGGTCAAGATCGAGGCGGCCGTGGCCGACGAGCTCGTCGACCGGGTCATCGAAGCCATCGAAGGCGCTGCCCGCACCGGCAAGATCGGCGACGGCAAGATCTTCGTCTCTCCCCTGGAACAGGTCGTCCGCATCCGCACCGGTGAAACCGGCAAGGAAGCCCTCTGATCACGACCCCGTCACAAGAAAGATCACGGACATGAAAAAGCTCATTGCTTCACTGCTCCTGGGACTTGGACTGGCCTTTGGTGGCCTGAACGCGGTTGCCCAGACCACCACCGAGGCGCCGGCCGCTGCCGCTGCGCCTGCGGACGCCTCGGCCGCTCCCGCCGCCGTGGCGGCACCCGCTGCTGCTCCTGCCGCTGCGCCCGCCGAGGCCGCTGCTGCCGAAGCCCCTGTCAAGGAAACCGTCGACAAGGGCGACGTGACCTGGATGATGATTTCCACCATCCTGGTGATCCTGATGGTCATCCCCGGCCTGGCCCTGTTCTACGGTGGCCTGGTGCGCAGCAAGAACATGCTGTCGGTGCTGATGCAGGTCATGGTCGTCTTCTCGCTGATCTCCGTGCTGTGGGCCGTCTATGGCTACAGCCTGGCGTTCGGCGGCGAGGGCCTGATCATCGGCGGCCTGGACAAGGTGTTCCTGGCGGGCGTGACGCCTGAGTCGCTGGCAGCGACCTTCACCCCCGGCGTGATGATCCCCGAGTACATCTTCATCGCCTTCCAGGCCACGTTTGCCGGCATCACCTGCGCGCTGATCGTGGGTTCGTTCGCCGAGCGCATCAAGTTCAGCGCCGTGCTGCTCTTCTGCGCCCTGTGGTTCACCTTCAGCTACCTGCCGATCGCCCACATGGTCTGGGGCGCTGGCGGCTACCTGTTCGACAAGGGCGCGCTGGATTTCGCCGGCGGCACCGTGGTGCACATCAATGCGGCCATGGCCGGTCTGGTGGGTGCCTATGTGGTGGGCAAGCGCATTGGCTACGGCAAGGAAGCCATGGCCCCGCACAGCCTGACCTTGACCATGGTGGGTGCTTCCCTGCTGTGGGTGGGCTGGTTCGGCTTCAACGCTGGATCCAACCTGGAAGCCAACGGCGGCACGACCCTGGCGTTCATCAACACCCTGGTGGCCACCGCGGCCGCTGTGCTGGCCTGGTGCATTGGCGAGTCCCTGTCCAAGGGCAAGGCCTCGATGCTGGGTGCGGCCTCCGGTGCTGTCGCCGGTCTGGTGGCCATCACCCCGGCCTGCGGTACCGTCGGCCCCATGGGCGCCATCGTCATCGGTCTGGTCTCCGGCTTCCTGTGCCTGTGGGGCGTCACCGGTCTCAAGAAGATGCTCGGTGCCGACGACTCCCTGGACGTGTTCGGCGTGCACGGTGTCGGCGGCATCGTCGGTGCCCTGCTGACCGGTGTGTTCTCGGCCGCTTCCCTGGGTGGCGTCAAGGCCGACGGCTACTCCATCGGCAGCCAGCTGCTGGTGCAGGCCGAAGGTGTGGTCATCACCATGGTCTGGTCGGCGGTGGTGGCGTTCATCGTCTACAAGATTGTCGACATGGTGCTGGGTCTGCGCGTGAGTGAAGAAGCCGAGCGCGAAGGTCTGGACATCAGCTCGCACGGCGAGACGGCCTACAACCGTTGATGCCGCAACCCGCGTGGTGAGCAGCACGCCGAGAGGAATGATGCTGCCACGCTGTCTCTGAGAGTCTCCTTTGGATGTTCACCCCGCGTTGCCGGAAGGCACGCGGGGTTTTTTTGTCCCCCACGCGGGGGAGGCGCGATCGGACATCCCTCGCTAGCATCGGCGGCCAACAGGCGAAGAAAGACCGTGAGGAGAAGAGCCATGACCACGCGCGACCGGCGTTGGATTGTTCTGGCGCTGGTCGCGTCGCTGGCCATGCCGGCCTGGGCGGGCAGCGCCAAGGCGCGTGAGGCCGCCCCGCGCGAGGCCGCACGCGTGAAGTTCCTGGACAGTGGCAGCGGCGAGACAAAGGCGGCACGGGAAAAGCGCTTGCGGCGGGAGTGCCGAGGACGCCCGAATGCCGGCGCCTGCCTCGGGTTTACCCGCTGACCAGCAGCCTCGGGCAGGGCTCTCTCGATGGGTAGGCGGCCGCGATTGCAGCGCGGCGTGCAAAAAATTCAACGGCGCAGGTGGGCCCGGTCGCTACCATCACGGCCATGAGCGACATCCCCACGAACGATTCCCCCCAGGGTCTGATCGACCAGGTGCGCACGGCCATGGCCGACCGGACGCCGTTGCGCATCACCGGCGGCGGTACCAAGAACTTCTATGGCGAGGCGACGGCGGGGCGTCCGCTGGATGTCGGTGAGTGGACGGGCATTGTCAGTCACGAACCGACCGAGCTGGTCATCACCGTGCGGTCCGGCACGCCGCTGGCCGAGGTGCAGGGCGCGCTGGCGCAGAAGGGCCAGCATCTGCCTTTCGATCCCCCGCGTCTGGGGGCCGGCTCGACCATTGGAGGGGTGGTGGCTTCGGGTCTGGCCGGTCCGGCGCGCGCGACGGTGGGTGGCGTGCGGGACTTTGTGCTCGGCGCCCAGTTTGTGGATGGCCAGGGCCACTGGCTGACCTTCGGCGGCCAGGTAATGAAGAACGTGGCCGGCTACGACATCAGCCGTGCCCTGGCGGGTTCCATGGGAACGCTGGGGGTGATCACTCACCTCTCGCTCAAGGTGCTGCCCGTGGCACCGGCCGAGGCCACGCTGGTCTTCCGACTGGGCCAGCACGAGGCTCTGGAACAGCTGCACCGCTGGGGCGGGCAGCCCCTGCCGCTGAACGCCTCCTGCTGGGTACGCGACGAGACGGCGCCGGATGCGCCCGAGTTGCTGTTTGTGCGCCTGCGCGGCGCGGTGGCGGCGGTTGAGGCCGCTTGCGAACGCATGCTGCGTGAGGTGGCGGGCGGCCAGCGCATGGACAACACCCAGGCCGCTGCGGACTGGGACGCCTGTCGCGACCATGCCTTGCCGTTTTTCCGGCCGGTGGCACCCGACCTGTGCCTCTGGCGCCTGTCGGTGCCACAGACCGCCCCGATGCTGGAGCTGCCGTACCCACAGCTGGTGGAATGGCAAGGCGCCCAGCGCTGGCTCTGGGCCCCAGCCAGTGCGGCACCGGCCCTTCGTGCGGCCGCCGCGGCGGTTCAGGGCCACGCCACCCTGTTCCGCCCCGGCGCCGATGGCGCGCCAGGCGTGCGCCGTTTTGATGCCGAAAGTCCTGCCCTGCAGGCCATCACCCGCCGCCTGCGCGAAGCCTTCGACCCGCACGGCATCTTCAACCCGGGCCGGATGGGATAAGTCATGCAAACCAACCTCGCCCCCGAATTCAAAGGCACCGCCGACGGCATCGCCGCCGAAGCCATCCTGCGCAAGTGCGTGCACTGTGGCTTCTGCACCGCCACCTGCCCGACTTACCAGCTGCTCGGCGACGAGCTCGATGGTCCGCGAGGGCGCATCTATCTGATGAAGCAGGTGCTTGAAGGCGCCGAGCCCACGCGCGCCACCCAGATGCACCTGGACCGCTGCCTGACCTGCCGCAACTGCGAGAGCACCTGTCCCAGCGGGGTGGACTACGGTCACCTGGTCGACATCGGCCGCAAGATCGTGGACGCCAAGGTGCCTCGCCCGGCGGGAGAGAAGGCGGTGCGCTGGCTGCTCAAGGAAGGCCTGACTTCGCCCGCCTTCGGCCCCGCCATGAAGCTGGGTCAGCTGGTGCGTGGCCTGCTGCCCGAGACGCTGAAGAACAAGGTGCCCGCCAAACAGGACGCCGGCCGCTGGCCGACGGCCACGCATGCGCGCAAGGTGCTGATGCTGGCGGGCTGCGTGCAGCCGGCCATGATGCCCAACATCAACACCGCCACCGCGCGGGTGCTGGACGCCGCCGGTATCCAGACCGTGGTCGCGCCCGAGGCGGGCTGCTGCGGCGCGGTCAAGTTCCACCTGAACGACCAGGACGGCGGCAAGGCGCAGATGCGCGCCAATATCGATGCCTGGTGGCCGCACATTGAGCAAGGGGTGGAGGCCATCGTGATGAACGCCTCGGGCTGCGGCGTCACCGTCAAGGAGTACGGTCACATCCTGCGCGATGATCCGGCCTATGCCGCCAAGGCGGCCCGAATCAGCGAGCTGACCAAGGACCTGAGCGAGTTGCTGCCGGCGCTGGTGCCGGTGCTCCAGCCCAAGCTGGCTGCCAAGCCCGACGCCAGGAAAGTCATCGGCTTTCATCCACCCTGCACGCTGCAGCACGGGCAGAAGCTCAAGGGCGGCGTCGAGACGCAACTGGCCGCGCTGGGCTTCACCGTGCAGGTGGCGCGCAACGAATCGCACCTGTGCTGCGGTTCGGCCGGCACCTACTCGGTACTCAACCCGGATCTGGCCTATCAGCTCCGTGATCGCAAGCTCGGCCACCTGAACGAGCTGCAACCGGCGGTGATTGCCAGTGCCAACATCGGCTGCATCACGCACCTGCAAAGCGGCACCGATACCCCGGTGCGGCACTGGGTGGAGCTGCTGGACGAGGCGCTGGCCTGACAGCGGCAGGCATTTGTGCACGCCGGATGACCGGACTGGGCGGACGTGCACAAAAAGTAATGCCTTTGTCGTTGGTTGGGGGTAAGCTGCCATGGTGCTGACCGGGGCGTCCGGTCGGTGCCGCTTAGCCACTTGACGCAACCGGAGGAGAGCACCATGGGATTTTTCAGCAACATTCTTGAGAAGCTGGGCATGAAGGAAGCGGCGGCGGCGCCGGTCATCACGCCGCCTGCGGCCGTGGCCCCGGCAACACCTGCGCCCGCACCCGCAGCGGCTCCTGCGGCACCGGCCGAACCGGTGGTCCAGCCCATCGCCATGGTCGATGTCATGACGCTGCTGGCCGAGAAGGCCGCCAAGCACCCCGAGAAGCTCAACTGGAAGACCTCCATCGTCGACCTGCTCAAGCTGCTGGGCCTGGACAGCAGCCTGGCGGCGCGCAAGGAACTGGCCAAGGAGCTGTACTGCCCCGATGAGCTCATGGGCGACTCGGCCAAGATGAACATGTGGCTGCACAAGAATGTGTTGGGCCACATCGCCGCCAATGGTGGCAACATTCCCGAAGAGCTGCTCTGAGGGCTGCGGGCCTTTCCGTGGGCCTTTTTGGCCCGCCCCTGCGGGTGGCATCGCCTGAATGAGGAACCATGATCGCTGCCCTGGCCACCCTGTTGGTTTTTCAATTGCTGGGCGAGGCGCTGGTGCGCACGCTGGGCCTGCCGGTGCCCGGCCCTGTGCTGGGTCTGGCCCTGCTGCTGCCCGTGCTGGCATGGCGGCCGCCGGTGCTGGCGATGGTCCGGCCTACCGCGCAGACCCTGCTGCAGCACCTGTCGTTGCTGTTCGTGCCGGCAGGCGTCGGCGTGATGCTGCACCTGCAGCGCCTGGGTGACGAGGCGCTGGCCATCGGTGTGGCACTGGTGCTCTCCACCTGGATCGGCCTGGTGGTGGCGGCCCTGACCATGCAGGCCCTGATGCGGATGACCCGTCGCTCTGAACCCGACGCCGCCTCGTCGGAGGGGCGGTCTTGAACGCCGGGTTGCCGCTGGCCGAAGGCGCGGCCGGCCGATTGGCCGATGTCTGGGTCTACCTGTCGGCCACGCCGCTGCTGGGTCTGACGGTGACGCTGCTGATGTACCAGGGCGCGTTCCTGCTGTACCGGCGCAGCGGCTTCCATCCCCTGGCCAATCCGGTGGCGTTTTCCGTAGTCGGTCTGGGGCTGCTGCTCTGGGCGACCGGCACCCCTTACGCCACCTATTTCGAAGGCGCCCAGTTCGTGCACTTCCTGCTCGGGCCGGCCACGGTCGCGCTGGCTGTGCCCTTGCTGGAACAGCTGCCGCGCCTCAAGCGCCTGTGGCTGCCCCTGCTGGGTGCCCTGGTGGCCGGCACGCTGGCCGCCACCATCAGCGCCATCGGCATCGGCTGGTTGCTGGGCGCCTCCAAGGCCACGCTGGCCTCGCTGGCGCCCAAATCGGTCACCACCCCAGTGGCCATGGGGATTGCCGAGCAGATCGGGGGGTTGCCCTCGCTGACGGCGGTGCTGGTGGTGAGCACGGGCATCCTGGGCGCGGCCACCGCGCGCTACCTGTTCGATGCGCTGCGCATCACCGACCCGGCGGTGCGGGGCTTCGCGCTGGGCACGGCCGCGCACGGCATCGGCACCGCGCGGGCTTTTCAGGTCAGTGAGGAAATGGGGGCCTTCGCCGGCCTGGCCATGGGCCTGTCGGCCTTGTTCAGTGCACTGGTGCTGCCGGCGGTGGCCGGTCTGTTGTTGCGCTGGGTCTGACCACCCCGTTTCAGGCGCGGCGCAGTCCGCCCAGGCCCAGCCGGGGCTGCAGCCAGCGCCAGACCGGTTGACCATAGATGATGCAGGCCAGCGCCAGCAGGATCAGCGGCAGCGCGATGAACACTTGGCCGGTCAGCACCTCGCCACCCAGGGCCACACCCACCCATAGCGCCACCACCGGGTTGACGAAGGAGTAGCTGCCCGCCAGCGCGGGCGAGGCATTCTTGAGCAGCCACAGGTAGGCATTGAGCGTGACCAGCGTGCCCATGACCACCAGGTACAGCCAGGCCAGCGACGACGTCAGGCTCATCTGCAGCGGGCTCCAGCTGTGCGAGGCCGGCTCCAGCCACCAGGCGGTGACGGCGCCCATCAGGCCGCCCAGCAACCACTGCGCCGCCGACGCCATGGCGGGGGCGGGCAGGTCGAGCTTGCGCGAGGCGTAGGAGCCGATGCTCCAGCACAGGGGTGCACCGAAGGCCAGCAGCGCACCGAGCCAGGTGGCCGAGAAGTCCCCTTCGAGCGCCAGCACGGCGGCACCCATGACCCCCAGGGCCAGGCCGATCCAGCTCGTGACCGGCACCCGCTCGCCGCCCCAGCGCGTCCACAGCGCCAGCCACATCGGCATGGTGGTCACCACCGTGGCCATCAGGCCCGAGCCGATGCCCATTTTCTGGGCCATCACGACCATGCCCATGGCGCCGAAGACCATCAGGCCGCCGATCAGGGCCGAATGCCGCCACTGGGCTGGTGTGGGCCAGGGCAGGCGCTGCCAGCGGGCAATCGCCAGCATCACCGCACCCGCGACCAGGAAGCGCGTGCCGTTCATGAACAGCGGCGGCATGGTCTGCATCGCCAGGTTCAGGGCGTGGTAGGTCGTGCCCCAGACGATATAGACGATCAACAGCGCGGTGATCAGGCGCATGCGGTCGTCGCTGGCGCCGGGCAGTCGGAAAAAGATTGGCATTTCGGGCCTCAGGGCGGAAAATGTTCGGTACCGGTTAGGTGAAGCCGAATGTATCCGAAGATTTGACCCAATGCAAGATAATTTCCAGACGGACGACCTTGACAGAAGAATTCTTACGGCCCTGGCCGTTGACAGCCGCCGTTCGTATGCCGATCTGGCCGGCGAAGTGGGCATGTCGACGGCGGCGGTGCACGAGCGGGTGCGCAAGATGGTCGACCGGGGGGTGATCGAGCGCTTCTCGATCAAGGTGGCGCCCGAGGCGCTGGGGCTGCACCTGACGGCCTTCGTGGCGATCCGCAACGACGGCGGTGCCCATTGCCGGGAGATTGCGACGCGGCTGCGCGAACTGCCCGAGGTGGTGGAGGTGCACAGCGTCGCCGGCGAGCACGACTCGCTGGTCAAGGTGCGCTGCGTGCATGCACGGGCGCTGGAGGATGTGCTCTACGCCATCAAGGCGATTCCGGGGGTGCTGCGCACCACCAGCACGGTGGTGCTCAACACCGAGTTCGAGCGGTGAGGTGTGGCCCCCACGCTCCACCGCTGCGCGGGTCGCTGAGCAGGGCGCAGCCAGAGTCTGCGCTACATCGGGCTGTCCAAGCCTGCGCAGGCAGGCTCGGAGCCGCAGCCCTCTGCCCCTCGGGGGCTGATCCGGCTTGGGGCGGCCCGGCGCCGGATCGTGGAGCCCCCGCACCTTAGTTGTGCGGGTCTTTCAGGCGGCCAGCGCGGCTTCGATGTCCTTGGCCAGCTTTTCGGGGGCGTCCTGGGGTGCGTAGCGTTTGATCACCCGGCCGTCCTTGCCGACCAGGAACTTGGTGAAGTTCCACTTGATGGCTTTGCTACCCAGGAGGCCCGGGGCCTCGGCGGTGAGCCAGCGGTACAGCGGATGGGCGTCGGCGCCGTTGACCTCGATCTTGCTCATCATCGGGAAACTCACCCCGTAGTTGCGCTGGCAGAACGCGCCGATTTCCTCATTGCTGCCAGGGTCCTGACTGCCGAACTGGTTGCACGGAAAACCCAGCACCGCCAGGCCCTTTCCGCCGTAGGTCTGGTGCAGTTTTTCCAGGCCCGCGAACTGCGGCGTGAAGCCGCAGGCGCTGGCCGTGTTGACGATCAGCATCGCCTGGCCGCGAAACTGCTCAATGGAGACGGGTTGGCCGTCGATGGACAAGGCCTCGAAGTCGTAGATGGTGGACACGCGGACATACCTCCGATGTGGGATGGTTGGTGATCAGCGATGAAAACTATCACGATTTGCGCGGTTGAATGACGATCGCATTGGGTGACCTTGTAAACCCGATGAGATACTCCCGACCGTTTGAAGTACAACAAAAGGTACCGCATGGCAAAGGCAGAGCAGGCATACACGGTGGCCCTGGTGGGCTTTGCGCAGAACGAATCGACCACGTTCGAATCGTTCTTTCGCATGGCCGCTGCCCGCCGCCCGCCTGCCTACCGGGTACAGGAAGAGGTGGTCGACGCCCAGTTGCTGATCGTCAATGCCGACAACCCCCAGGCCATCCATCTGGTGCAACTGGCCGAGTTGCCGGGGCGGGTGCTGCTGATCGGTCAGCACGACGCGGGCACCGGCTGGGCCCTGGAGAAGAAGCCGGTCAAGCTGGTCAATGTGCTGGCCGCGCTGGACCGCCTGGTCGGGTACCGGACGGCTGTGCCCAAGATGGCGCCGGCCGCGGCCAGCCCGGGCTTCCAGCCCTCGATGATCAAGCCCCTGGATGAGAGCATGCGGCGGGTGACGGGCCGCGTGTCCCGGTCGACGATGGCACCGGCTGCTGCCCTGGCCCCCAGGCGCGACACCGAGTTCCCGCCCACCCGGCCGATGACACGGGCGCTCGCTTCCGCCCCTGCCGCGGCGCCCGCGGTGTCCCCACGGCGGCACCACGCACCCGGCGTGATGCGGCTGACCGACTTTGGCGGGCTCGATGAGCTGCCCGCCGCGGTGGCAGCGCCGGCCCCACGGTCTTCGCGCCACACCCGCACGGGTCAGCGTTCTGCCGTGGAGGCGCCGCAAGCACCCTCTGGCGACATGCTGCTGGTCTCCGAGAGCCTGGTCGAAGGGCGGATCCTGCACAAGCGCTTCTCGCGCTATGGCCTGAAGATCGACTGGTCGCGCGAAGGCAAACAGGTGGCGGCCATGCTCAAGGCTCATCCTTACCGGCTGGTGGTCATCGACCGGGTGACCGGCGAACCCGATGCCTTCCAGATCTGTCGCCAGGCGCGCCAGCGCCGCCTGCCCAACGGCCAGCCGCCCACCGTGATCATGTTCGCGCCCACGGCCGGGAACATGGACCGGATCAAGGCGGGTCTGGCCGGCAGCGATGCCTATCTGTCGCGCTCGGTGTCCGAGGCCGATCTGTACAAGATCCTGGGTCAGCACCGGCTGGTCAGCCTGGACGGCTTTGCGCCGACCGACGTGGCCTTCTGATCGGCCTGACCCGCCTCAGCCGTGCAGGTCGTCGCGGCGGGCGATCTCCAGCAGGCGTTCCAGTTCGTGGGGATGGGTGCGTTCGTTGTGGCGGTGCCAGCGGGCGATCAGCCACATGCAGCCGGCCACCAGCACGCCGAAGCCCGTGATGGCGGCAAAAGCGGACACACCCAGACCGGTGGCCAGGCTGTAGAGGAAGCCCAGGCCCAGGATGCAGGCCTGCTCGTTGAAGTTCTGGACCGCGATCGAGCGCCCGGCGCCCATCAGGTTGTGGCCGCGGTGCTGCAGCAGCGCGTTCATCGGCACGACCAGGAACCCCCCCAGCCCGCCCAGCAGCACCAGAAAGGGCGCGGCCACCCAGACGTTGTCGATGAAGTTCATGGCCAGCACCAGAACACCCATGCCGATGCCCAGCGGCATCACGCGCGTGGCCTGGTCCAGCCGCATGCGCAGGGAAGCCACGACCGCGCCCACGGCGGTGCCCAGGGCCACGACGCCCACCAGGCTGGATGCCTGCGTGGTGCTGTAGCCCAGGGCCGCACCGGCCCAGGCCAGCACGATGTAGCGCAGGTTGCCGCTCACGCCCCAGAACAGGGTGGTGGTGGCCAGCGAAATCTGGCCCAGGCGGTCGTGCCAGAGGCGGCTGTTGCAGCGCCAGAAATCGGGCAGCAGGGCCAGCGGGTTGCTCGGCATCGGCCGCGGGGTGACCCCGGTCAGCGGGATGCGCAGGTTGAAGATGGCCGCCAGGGCATACACGCTCACCAGCACCGCGATGGCGGCTTCGGCCGCGTGGTCGATGCCGGTGTTCATCCCCGGCAGGTCGACCGACAGCAGCATGGTCGACAGGTACGGCCCCACCAGCTGGCCGCCCAGCAGCACCCCCAGAATGATCGAGGCGATGGTCAGGCCCTCGATCCAGCCGTTGGCTTTGACCAGCTGGGACGGCGGCAGCAGTTCGGTCAGGATGCCGTACTTGGCGGGCGAATAGGCCGCTGCGCCCAGGCCGACCAGGGTGTAGGCCATGAGCGGATGCACACCCACCAGCATGAGCAGGCAGCCGACCACCTTGATGGCGTTGCTGATGAACATGACCTGTCCCTTGGGCCGGGCGTCGGCGAACGCGCCCACAAACGGGGCCAGTGCGACGTAGAACAGGGCGAACAGGGGGACCAGGGCCGCGCTCTGCCATTCGGGTGCCTGCCGGCTGCGCAGCAGTTCGATGGCCGCGACGAACAGCGCGTTGTCAGCCAGGGAGCTGAAGAACTGCGCCGTCATGATGGTGTAGAAGCCGCGCTTCATGGGGATGATTTCGGGAACCGGGCCAACAAATGTAGGGGGCCCGAAGCGGCCGTTTTGTGCGAAAGTCCGACGTCAGTCTCCAGGGCAGCCGGTTATAGCACGGCGTCTGTGACCAAACGTAATACCTAAGAATCCATTCGTCGGGGTGAATACCCCTAGTCCTGCACCATGCCGCGTCCGATCCTTGCCACTGTCCACCACGACGCCCTGCGCCACAACCTCCAGCAAGCCCGCCGGCGTGCACCCGACGCCCGGGTATGGGCGGTGGTCAAGGCCAACGCCTATGGCCACGGCATCGAGCGGGTGTTTGAAGCCTTGCGGGGCGCGGACGGTTTTGCGCTGCTCGACCTGGCCGAGGCCCAGCGGCTGCGGGCCCTGGACTGGCGTGGCCCCATCCTGCTGCTCGAGGGCGTGTTCGAGGCGCGCGACCTGGAGCTGTGCTCCCGCCTG
>Ga0255210_1000387_pt1 | contig 16984 bp, 28 predicted proteins | sample Miss_Yuk_RepA_8d_FD_188422 | JGI IMG/M metagenome (GOLD analysis project Ga0255210, IMG submission 188422) | Freshwater microbial communities from Mississippi River, Louisiana, United States - Miss_Yuk_RepA_8d | ecosystem: Environmental > Aquatic > Freshwater > River | place: USA: Louisiana...
TTTCACCTGCGGTGAAAACTTCGCACCACTGGGTTCTTCTGGGACACTCAGGGTGTCTATCACAGTCGCCTTGTTCGGAAACAGTGGTTCAGTTCCCTTCGTGATCCTCCAGCCAAAGAAGAGTCTGAATTGATCGTGATCAGTCTTCTGACGGAGGACTTCGTGTACCTGCGGTGAAGGTGGTTAGCCACCGGTCGCAACATGTTACACATGTTGCTCGCACCAAGTGTTGATGAAAGATCACCAGGTGACCAGGTGGAATCACAAAGGTTTGTTTTGAAGACTGGTACTTGGTGTACTCCTCTGAATTTGGATCCAGTAGGGAAAATCCTGATCCCTTCATACCAGCGTCATAGGAGTTCCGAGCCGTATTGTGTGACCCAGGTTGATACACAAAGTACTGAGGTTTATCAGTCAAATTCAGCCACCCACCAAACAGGTGATCATCATCAGATTCCTTCAGATAGTTGGGTGGGATGATGTCTCTGTGAGGACTTTCGGTACTCGGTGACTGACCAGCAAAGCGGTGCATCATCCTATCAAACAGTAACTCGAGACCGTATGCATGACAGGTATCTGGTCGAACACGAAAGAGGTACTGACGGAAGACCTCCGAACGCATCACGGCATCGAAGGTTGCCTTCCGAAGCATCTTGACCAGGGGGCAGTGAAATGACGATGGGTTCCCATAGCATGCAAACCCACCAAGCACCTTTGGATACTTTCCGGGTTTGTACTCGGGGAATTGGGACTCAGCTTCGATCACCAGGTCAGAGGCTGACCCGATGAGGACTTTTAAGGTTGTGATGCCAGATGAGTCGAGAGTCTCCATCTTTTGATTTACAAATAGGACTAGTACGACGTGAGGCCGTCTTGAACACTCTTTAGTCTAGGTGCTCCTATGTAGAAAGTTCCCCGGATCGTATCATGTGACCACATGCAACTCGTGTATTGATCATCCAAAAACTCCATCAGCCAGTCGAGTTCCTGTGAACATCGAAAAATGTGAAAGTCTTTTTCAACGAGTGTCTTCGACACTCGGCTCACCTCTTTTGTCCATTTGGTCTTTGTGCACACGGTGTGTGTCAGGGTCTTCAGTTCCATCGAGACCGTGGTGTCACAACGAAGGATGTTGTCCCGAATCTCTTGTCGGACGACACTCGAGTATCGAATCCCTTTGGTCCTCAACATATTCTCGAACATCCAAAGATCCAAGGTAAAGTTACCGGTCTCATAGACACTGGTAAAGTACAAGGGGGTGGTGATGGTGTACACAGTCATTTGTTTTACAAGTGGTCACTAGAGGACGTGAGGAACCCTCGTGCTACTTTTTATACAACGGGATCAACCCATGCATGCGCTCATTCTCATCTATGGGTTGGTACCTGCGAAGAGGTGCGGTTAGCACTGGCTCGTTTGTTACTGAAGTGACCTGAAGTCGCACCCGAGTTCTTGGATCGCAGTCGCCTTGTTCACAAACACTTCCTCACTGTCTATTCGGGTGATGGAGAGTTCCGCGTATTTTTGTGTTGTTCCAGGGTGCGTTCCAGTCGACACCACCTCCAGAACGATGCCTGCCAGCTTCCACCCAGCCCTGATCTTGATGAAAAACAGAGCACCCTTGGTGACAAGATGATTCCGGTCCGTGCGCTTCATGGGATAATCATAGACCATCCGAAGGAACTTGTCGTCGTGTTTCAGGACTGAATCTCGGTACAGACCCTGATTGGCTTGCCACAGGCTCGGAGTCATAGGCTTTGGGGGCGGAGGCGGTGGCTTTTCCAATCGAGGCTTCTTGTTGAATATGGGATACAAGGCGCGACGGTACCTGCGATGGAGCAGACTGTCAGTGGGTTTACCCACGGACGGACAAAGCGGTCTTCGCACCCTGGGGTCTCTATATCAGCGGGTTCTTGTTCGGACGACATGTTGACGGGTCGTGGATACAATGTGGGTCGTGAACACGTGAGGAAGTCATGTACACGTTTTTAGTCATCATACATATCATTTAGGGTCAGGTTCTTGATTGTCCGTTCCGAGATCAAGTCGTACCCAAACTTCTCACTCCACATGGTATTCATGGCTTCGACAGCTGGGCCATAGTACATCTTCTTGCTGCTCAACAGGATCTCGGGTGTTTCACCTGCGGTGAGACGTTAGCGGCTCGTTTTTGACGCATGCGTCAAAAAACTCGCACCAATCTTGAAGTGCTTCGACCCCTTCATCTTGATAACCATCGCGAACCCATCCAGTTCCTGTTGACCCTCGTGAATCGAGCCCAGGAACAGTATGTCGCCCTCCTGGTAGTTGTTCATCCTGATGTGCGTCAGTATCGTGTTGTAGTGCTCCTTCCGGTCATCCTCGTGTATGAAGAGCTTCTCGTCGTAGTAATCAAGCATGCCAGACAGGTCATAAAAGTCCACGCAACGTCGCTTGTTCGATATAGACTTTCGGACCTGCGGAGAGACGTTAGCGGCTCGTTTAAGCGGCCTCTGGCCGCGCGGCGCTGAAAGCGCCTTTTGTCTCTGACAAGAAACTTCTCACCCGAGAAACTTCGTGAGTCTTGGTTGGCTTCGAGGTGGTCTTCTTCATGACCCCGAAGATCTTTTCGATAAACTCTTGTTCCTTTTCGGGGTCCAGTGTCTGGAGATACTCGTGATGAGCCAGCATTCGTTCGAGGACCTGTCGGTGCGGGGTTGATCAGTGGTACCTCTTGAGTGGAAAGAAACTCCGCACCTCCATCGGGTATCCGAACTTCTGAGCAGCCTTGATCCTGATTTCAATCGGAGCCAGTTTGCCTTGCTTGGTGTACGGCTTGAGGACTTCCAGTGGAGCACACATGGACACCTTGACTCGACCTTTGGGTGTCACCTTGATCTCGACTTTGACCTGCGATGAGGTGCTTTAGCAGCTTGTTTTGTGCCAGGGCACAAAACTTCGCACCCAATCCGGGTCATCAGGAACATTGTACTTGTTCTTGACGCGAAGAGGCTTGTTGTCAATCGGGGCCAGTGGTGGATACTTCTCCCGAATGGCATCCGCGTCTGCGCCTTTCAAACCAACCATGAAAATGTACAATTCAACATCATGAAACGGGTAAAACACGGGCGTGTACGAGGGACAGGGTTGACGGTAACTTTCGATCATCGCGTCAACCCTGTCCGACGTCACCTTGATAGGTTGGTACTCGTTTTCATCCGAGAACTTTGGTCGCAAAAGAGTCGGGGGTTCCATCTTCATAGGTGGAAGAAATGGACGTATGGGATTCATGAACACGTATTCTATCGGGTTATTCCTTTAATAGATAGCATCGTCTCAGCAGCCTCCAGTTCCCTCTTTGTCATCGCATATGTCCGCCACGATTTCTGAATCGTCTTTGTGACCCGGTCCAGTGCAGTCCAGACCTTCCTGTCGCTCGCTATGTAACACACGTGCTTCTTGAGCACGTACTCCAAGATGCTCTTCTGGTCAAAGACCCTCTGGTTCACCAGGTACTCATCGTCACTGATCCGTTGCATGTTGTGTATCTCGTAGCTCTCATCAGGGTTCTTCAGCATCACGGTGAAGCATCCCTGAAAGCTCTTGAAGGCGGTCAATGGGGACTGGTGTCTCATTTATCAAATGGGTGGTGAACACGTGAGGCACTCTAGAACACTAATCGACGCGCTACATCATCCTCCATGAAGACTCTCCTGACCGGATTGGCCTTCATGGGGGCATTCGGAGTCTTCACTCGCTTCCGGGTGGGTGGTTTTGGGGAAAGTACTCGACGGTTCCGCCAAGCCTCTTGAATGACGGCGGCTGCGCGGTTCCTCTCGTCCCATATGCAATCACCTGCGGTGAGCGGTCTGTCAAGGTTGTTTCATTACGGGGTCCGCGCGGCGCCGCACCGTTGAACGTGATGGACACGATGTCCTCGCATTCCAGTATCATCCTCTTGAACTCGGGGACGGTCACTGTCACTCGGAACTTTCCTATCGAAGCCACCTTGACCTCGTCCCCGTCATAGTACCAGCAGTGATAGGTCTTCAGCTTTTTTGGACCAGGCGCCTCCGGGTGTTTCATGATGACCCGAGTGTACCCGAAGAGCCTTTGGTTCACGACTGAAAAAAGGGACGGCATCGTGGTCACTTGGTACTCCTAGGCTTGCGACGACGTGAGGCACTCTTGTTCACGTCCAGAGTCAGGAGGTACATGGTCTGGTACACCAGCTGACGGATCGTGTCCAGGATGTTCTTCAAGTACGTGTCACGAACCTTGGTTGAATCGATCTTCTTCAAGAGCCCCTGGAAGTACACACGAGCCTTCATCGGGTTTTGGTTCAGAGGTGCCGAAGTGTACCCTGATATCATCCCGTATCGCCCCTGGTACCCTTCTGCAAACTCGTCAAACAGAGGCACGATGCCTTCGTAGTACGCCTGAAGCGCCTTGTGAGCCGCGAAGGACCTGGTCCTCCAGTGATACACGTGGGCCTGAGTGCGAGAGTGCAAGAGAGCCGAAAGAAGTTTGGATGCCATTACAAGTACACACGACTATTCTATCATTATCTCCATCATCGCCGAACACTCCGGCTCCTCATACCCAATCTGGAACTCTTCTATCATGTTGTCCAAATCATCCGATATTAAGACCTCACTCAAATCATCCATCATATTCGAAATCTCCTTGTGATACAGGTTGAAAAACCGAAGGACCGCGGGTTTTATCAGGCCCCTGAATGGTTCGTGGGTGGTCACGTCAGGTAGGTCTTTCTCGATCCATTCGTTGATCAGGGCATCCAGGGTCTCGAGGCGCTTGGGGACATCTGGTCCGAGTTTTTCCAGAGTGGGGTCATCCAGTCTTCGAGCTTCGAGTTTCAAGAAGATACCATACGGGCTCTTTCGACCCATGAAGATTTGTTTGAGACGAAACCACGCGCGCTTTGCGGCTCGTAATGGGTCGGTATCAAGGTGCTTCATGGGCTTCATGGTGTGCTTTACAATGTGGTGGATACTACGTGAGGGGGACTCATACACGTGCGTTTTGGAAGGGGATTAAAAAGCGTTGTACATATAAGAATGACTGAACTATGCGCTTTGGCTGAAAAGTATGGCGTTGACAAGTGTCCAAAAATCTTTCATACTTATACACCCGAGTATCATGCCACCTTACACCCATATCGCAGTTCATTCTCCAAATTTGTCGAAATAGGTATTGGCAACGTTCCTCTCATGCGACCCATTATCGGGGAGTCATACAGGCCGGGCGCCAGTCTTCGAATGTGGCGTGACTATTTTTCAAATTGCCAGATTATTGGTTGTGATATCCTCCCAGAAGTTATGTTTACCGAAGAGAGAATTAATACGTACCTCGTTGACCAATCAAAAGAGGATTCTTTGACGACATTTGGAGAACAAATAGACGCGTGCGATGTCATATTAGACGATGGTTCTCATATTAAGTCACACATGATTCTATCATTTAGAACATTGTGGAAATATATTAAACCTGGTGGATTTTACATTATCGAAGATATTAAGCGTCCAGATCTCGGTGAGTTTGAACAACTTGCAACGGTTTCGGGTTTTAATGATGCAAAGCTAATTAAATCACATAATGGTCGAAATGATTGGGATAGTTTTGTTATCTTCCAAAAAGAAAGTGTATAACTACTATTCTTCATCGTCACACTCGAACTCTCCACGGGCCCTCTTCCTAGCAGGGTGGTTGGCACGGATTACAGCTCGTTGATGGATGCACAAGAGCTTCACACAGGCTCGTATGACACCCCATCGGACCGTGACAAATTCACCCACGACATATTCCATGTATCCCCTCGTTTCATCCTGTAATTCCAGGTCATCCTTGACCTTCAGGAAATAGTTCATCCCAACCCTGGCTGCTAATCGGAACCTGCGGGAGGAGCGGCTTCAGCCGCGACTTGTTTGTTACTTCGTAACAAACTTCGCACCGACGATGTAGGAAATTGTCATAGTCTTGCATGATGTCGCAGTACATGATGAGACCCTTCCTGAATGCGAATGACCCGATGATCTGCGGGAAGCGGCTTTCAGCCGCGACTTGTTTTGTTGCAAGCAACAAAACTTCGCACCTGTGTCTCAAGCACAAAGAGCCGAAGTGACTGAAGGCTCCTGAGGGCTTCACCCGAATAGGCAACGCTATGACATTGGTGGATGATGCTCCACAGCCTCTGACCCCGATACTCACGATACGGGTGTAGGTTCAAGTACTGACGACATTCCTCCCTTAATTCCTGGAAGACTTCAATACGATTTATTGTGTTCCAATTCGGAAAAGGTAATACGACAGCCATTCTTGTATAACAGGGGTCTCTAAACTACGTGAGGGGGCCTAAGACACATCACTCGTCGTCACACTCGAATTCACCCCTCGATCGCTTCCTAGTCGGATGATTCGCACTGACCACAGCTCGATGATGAATACACAACAGCTTCACACAGACCCTGATGATCCTCCATCGCATCATAGCATAACTGTGAGCGACATGTTCCATATAGGACCTGTGATGAACTGGGTGTAAGGCATCGCACGGTAAAAGAACCTTCGACACTCGACTCACCTGGTTTCAGCCAGCAACTCCAATCTGTCTCTCACCATCAGGTAATAACACATACCGACCCTAGCCGCACGTCTGAATACACGGTGGTCTGCAATAGCATCGTGATCCCGAATGATATCGCAGTACATAATCAGGCATCGGCGAAATGCCTGACAACCCACAACCTGGGTTTCTAACACTATGACCCTCAACGTATGTAGGCTCACTAACTCAGCGCCATCATACGCATCAGAGACGCTTTCGTATATCAATTGCCACAGACACTGACCCTCGAACAGTCGGTGTGGGTGACTATCGAGGTACAGGCGACACTCTTCTCGAACGCGGTAGTGGTAGCTTCCAGGAGTGACCTGGTAGCGATACCAAGGGGTGACTGGAACAATGACTGACATGTTTTGTTACAATGAATGGGTCCCTACTACGTGAGGAGGCTTAGTGCATCAATATCGTATCGGTACCGCTCTAGAACCGCTGGTGGCATGACATCGTAATACACCTTCAGAGCCGAAAGCGCCCTCTGGTACCTGCGAACGGTCAGTCTTTTCAGTGACTACCCATACAGAGGACCACCGCCACGCACCCTTTGTGTGACTGAAAGTGCTGGAACCTGATCAGGTCCTGACAGTACTTTTCGAATGTGGCAACAGTCTTCTCGGTGATGTGTTCGATCGGTATACGCCCGCACCCCATTTCGACATCGAGACCTCGAAAGTGCAGGATCAACTCGACTATGTCGGTCGTGATGGGCAGGTTGACTTTGGAAAAGGTAAACATGATCGATTACACTGAGTGGCACGTAACTACGTGAGGCGGGTCTAGACACTATTCCTCGTCGTCGCCACACTCAAACTCTCCTCGTGATCGCTTCCTAGAAGGGTGGTTGACCCTGATGACCGCTCGGTGTTGAAGACTCAGGAGTTTCACACAGGACTTGAGCACCTGCGTTGAGCGACTTTCAGCAACGTTCCGTTGCGCGCGACCGAAGGTCGCTTCAGTTGCGCTTGTTTTGTGCAAAGCGACCTCCGGTCGCGCGCGGGCGAAGCCCGCTTTGCACAAAACGTCGCACCTTCCATCGCTTCTTAGCCGCAAACTGTCGAGTCATGGTTCGTAGGGTGTCCTTGTATTGGCTGACAATCTCGGGTCTGATGCACGGGTAGTACTCCATGATGGTCGAAAGCGCCCTCTGGTATCCCTTGTGTGTCCGAAAGTGCTTGAACCGGATTAGGGTTTGACAGTACTTTTTGTAACTGTTTTCATCCACTTCACGCCAGTGTTCCGGTCTGTGGTCAAGTGGTCGCTTACACCCCAGTGCACATTCCAGACCGCGAAGATACAGGATGAGTTCGATGATTGTGGATGAATCGGGGATGTGCACGTTTACAAAATGACCATACGACATTTCTACCTAGACTACTAAAGGGCCCACTAACACGTGAGGAGGTCTGAGACACGTTCCTCGCCCTCGTCGCACTCGAGCGGGTCAGGCGCCTCCGGCGCCGCGCGGCTGAAAGCCGCTTCACCCGCGGCGTGCGACTCGTCGCACTCGAATTCCCCACGGGCCTTCTTCCTAGCAGGGTGGTTGACGCGGACGGCAGCTCGATGTTGAAGGCTCAGGAGTTTCACACAGGACTTGAGCACAGCCCGACCCTTCCTCGATTGTTGCTTCATCATTGTATCATACAGTTCTTCTACCCCAGGACCCCTGGTGAGTCGATAAAAGTAGGAAGCTCCGATTCGAACAGCATCAGTCATCTTCTTTGGGTCCACATTGTCGAACGACCTCAGGAGTTCCAGGATGATCCGATAGGACGCGATCGCCATGCAGAATCTATAGTCGGAATAGTGGAACACTTCGAGCATATTCACGCGGATGCTATCGAGTGAAAGCAGCGCCGATCTTTCAAAGTAAGCTGCGGCCTGTAAAAACTCGAGAGTTTTCATCGCAGTTTCTACTGTTAATTCACCAGCCTTTCCAGACCTTCGGAGGTTGGAAAAATACTCGATTGGCATGGGGGTCATTTATCAGTCTGACAGGAAGGACCTAAGGCAGTCTCATACACTAAAATCTATTCTATCAGGGTGGTTGGCGCTGATGACCGCTCGATGATGAAGAGAGAGAAGTTTCACGCAGGACCTGACCACCGCCCATTTTGTCCTCACATACGCCCTGATCATCGAATCCATTCTGTGCAATCGGATGAAACCCCGAGTTTTCATGTAGTACATCATCCCAAACCGAGCAGCCCGACGATATTTAGGGTCACTCTTGTCTTGGTTGAACAAGATGTCGCAGTACACCGTGGTCGCGTATCGAAACGCAAGCTCGTCGTGGTCAAACACCTCGAGGATGTTAACACGGAGTAATTCCAACCCTTCCATTGTTCGCATCGAGTGATAGCATAAAACTACGAACGGGTCCACTTGATGCGGGTTGTCACGAAGGGTCGGCATGTTCACTTTTCAAAAATAATTCTACAACGACTGAAACTCTGGCCGAACAACTGAAGATGAAGTGGAAGAAACGCTGCAGGAGGGTGAACGCGACTAAAGATGATTTTATGAGTTTTTGTTTCAAAAGATTCAATTTGAGTTCGACACAGAGGACACGTGTCCGATTTCGAGAGCCAATTTTCAATGCACCGTTCGTGAAATGAGTGACAACACGAAAGAGTGGTTTTTGATGAAATCTTTTCAAGGCAAATAGAACACTTCATTCTCACTTAAATTCACCGCGTTCTAATTTTCTAAGAGGGTGGTTGGCGGTCACCACGGCTCGATGATGAAGAGAGAGAAGTTTCACACAGGACCTGATCACCGCCCATTTCGTCCTCACGTACTCTTTGATCATCGAATCCATTCTGTGAAATCGAATAAAACTCCAAGTTTTCAAGTAACACATTATACCAACTCGAGCAGCCCAGTGATAATGAGGGTCGCTCTTATCTTGTTCCAACAAGATGCCACAGTAAGTTGACGTCGCATATTGAAAACAAGCGTGATCTGGTTCAAACGTCTCGAGAATTTCAGCACGTAATATGTGTAACCCTTCCATTGTTCGTACAGCAGAACCGATCATATTCATAGTGTGTACAGCATTATGTGGATGCTCGCGTAACCATTGACGAATATCTTCATAATCACGATTACTAGGACCCCACCACACTGGGACTGGGAAAGTCTACTTTATTCTTCTTCACACTCGAACTCTCCACGGGCCCACTTCCTAGTTGGGTGATTAGCGAGGATGACTGCTCGATGATGAAGAGAGAGAAGTTTCACGCAGGACCTGATCACACTCCAGCATTTTGTTATTTTCTCCTTCAAACCGAATTCATAAAAGTGTGGGGTCAGATACTTTTGCATGCTCGGCAATGTGACTTCAACATCATCCGGCGCATTGAGTAACGCTTTGAGTTTCTGATCGAGAATGACGACACGTCCATTACGAAGCTTATGTTCGCTGATGTATTCAAATATTCTCTGCGTCACATCGATGCGTGAAATCTGTTCGTCCCTTTTGAGACCCAGAAAATCTTGAAGTGGAATTCGAACATGTCTCGGTCTTATGAATCGCGCCATTTTTATAATACAAGGAAAGTCTACGTGAGGTTTGACTATACACTATTCTTCGTCGTCACATTCGAACTCTCCACGGGCCCGCTTCCTAGTCGGGTGGTTGGCCGTGATGACAGCTCGACGATGAATACACAAGAACATGACTGACACTCTGATTATCCTCCACCACCTCCTCATGTTCACCTTGATCACAGACTTGACCAACACATCACCGGCACTGGATAGACGGGGCCAGGATCGTATACAAAATGCAACTCCTACTCGGACAGCGAGCCTGAAAACCGGATGATACGCGTGTCTTTCATAGGTGCTATAGTACCTGCGGTAAGCGGGTGGCTTTAGCCACGCGCGACTCGTTTGAGGCGCCTCCGGCGCCGCGCGACCGGAGGTCGCTTGTTGTTCAACAAACTTCGCACCTGGTCATGATCTCGCAATAATACATCAGGGCTTCGAGGTACTCGTCTGAACCAGCTTTGGAGGTCTCGAGCATCTCCCGTATTGTGGCTAGACTGGACATCTCATCCATGGTGGTCTGACTATAGAAGACCGCAAACTGCAGTTTCTCGTTCTGAGTCGTCATGGCGTCCATTCGAGAATCTTGGATAGTGGGCCATCGTTTGAAGTGGAGCGCCATTTATCTGATGTACACGCTACGACGTGAGGTCATCTGATACACTAAAGTTCATTCTATCAGGGTGGTTCGCGGTCACAACCGCCTTGGCTTGGAGTCCCAGGAGTTTCACACAAGACCTCACGAGCCTCCACCGCCTCTTCGCCATCGCGTGCGGGGTCAGTCGTCGAAGCTTCTTCAATCGATCTTTCATCATGCGTTGAACCACCTTGGGTGACTCCTCGATGCTCCGAATCATATTGTGAAGGACCTGCGGGGGGGGCGGTCAAAGACCGAGACTCGTTTGTTTCTACGAAACAAACTTCGCACGTCCTGAAACCTCGGTTCTCGAGAGTGTTGCTTCATGTGTATCAGGGTGTCCGCGACCATCACGTACAGGGCTCTCCGAAAGTACTGAGGGTACATACCCTGGTAATGGATCATGATGTGAACAGCCTGACTGATTCTGAAGTACGCGGACGCCCACGATCGATGATCCCTTGGGGGGATGTATGTCGGGTACCCAGTGACAAAGTTGGATCGGAGACGCATCGGGCTTTATAAGGGTGTCCCGTATTCACGTGAGGGCGTCAGAGACGCGTTTATTGTACGTACAATTTTGCGACGCAATGTGTAATGAAGACGTACGTCATTCACTACGCCCCTATGTTCCAGCGAAAGAGAAGCATGATCGAACAGTTCGGGAACTCGCTCGAGTTCGTGGACGTCGAGCCCACTGACTACGAAAAGTTCAAGGGTCTGAAACCCTCTGAAGTGTCAGTGTTCGTCAAACACCTCGAAGTCTTCAAGAGATCGTCGTCCGAAAGGTGCATAGTGCTCGAGGATGACTCGATCAAAAATGACAACTACGACGACAACCTCCGAACATGTCTGGAGACGCTCCCCGAAATGTGGGACGTGATATTCCCGGGTGCGTGCGCGGGCATCAGGTCCCCGAAAGGACACCACGAGTCGAAAGGGACGCGAGGTCTCGGGATGTACATCCTCAATCAGGGTGTCGGACAAAAGCTCGTGGACTTTTTCAACGCCGAGACGGTCATCACCAAACCCATCGACCACTGGATGAACACGCTACCACTAAAGTACTACCTGTACGAACCACTCCTGGTCTCTCAGGGGTCCGAAGTCGGCGTGTACCCGTCAGCGATCAGGGGTCCTCCGAAGATCCTGTACTACTTCACCATCGGCTTCGATAAGACGTTCGGCGACTGTCTTCGACTGGCCATAGAGACCCTGAGGAGGTACTCGTCACAGACCGTCATGGTCTTGATAGACGAAGACATGCAAGTCGACGGCTTACCGAGTGACGTCATCGTGTACAAGTGCGCAAAGTCGAGAACGCCCGAAGAGTCATCCATGAGAAAACTCGACGTGTTCGATTACCCACTCGTCCGCACCTTTGACAAGGTCGTCTTCATCGACTCGGACATCGTGACGCACTGCGACGTGGACTCCATCGCGATGAGGATCACTGACCCAGAGAAGCTATACGTGTACACCGAAGACTTTCCGAACGGTCACACACACCTGTACTTTTCGCTCTGCAACTACACACAAGAACAACTCGAGTCACTGAAGGATGTAGGGGTGTTCAACGCCGGTCTATTCGGGTTCATCCCGAGCGAAACCATGAAGCAACACTTTGACAATGTCAGGAGTCTCATACGGAATCACACCGGGAAGTTTTACTACGAACAGTCGTTCATGAACGTGCACTTCAACCTGATACCGAACTCGACCGACAGAGGACTCTTCACGGACGACAACTACCGAATGGGTCACGTGAAAGATCAGTCATACAAGGGGAAGCTGATTCACTTCGCTGGGTCTGGGTCAGGTGGAACGTTCAAGTACAAGAACATGAAGGCCTACGTCGACAAGTACTTTTAAAACTTCCATCGCTTCTCGCACTCGAGACACGTCACGAACGTGGTCATGGGTTCATCCGCGGACCTGCGTTGAGACTGCGTCAGCAGGCTCGTTTTGAAGCGGACACTGAAAGTGTCCGCGCGCGACCGGAGGCCGCTTGTTGCTAGCAACAAAACTTCGCACCTGGTTTGCATCTGATAATACGTGGTCTTCTTCGACTTGCACCTCCCACACTTGAAGACACCCTCAAAGTGCTCCTTGGCCGCTTTCATCTTCCGTTGAAGAGACTCTTCCCTCTTCTCAATGGCAGTCGCGTGGACCTGCGGTGAGGTGGTTAGCCGCCGTCGGCAAGTGTGGAACAACTAAGCGGCTTTTAGCCGCGCGCGGGCTTTGCCCGCTTGGCCTCGCACCCCTTCAGGCTGCATACCAGTCGAGGTCATCAGGGCTATGGTGCTGGATTTGATGTCCTCGTCGAGAACCTTTTTCCGAAACTGTTCCGAGGTTTGCAGGTTGAAGATGATCGAGGAGTATCTGAGCTTGTACCTGCGGGGAGGTGGTTCAGCCACCGGTCGGTAAGTTGGAACAACTTACCTCGCACCGGTCCCTGAAGGTTTGCGATTCCCAGGATGCCGGGTCGTTCAGTTGCTTCGACCGTCGGATGGCCCAGTTGTAGACTGATTTCTCCATGTTGAACGGAATCGGGTGATCCGTCGTGAGACCCAGGGTCTCGGCGAACCGCTCGAGCACGTGATTTCGAGTTGCGTTCATTTACAAAACGGCGTCGTGGTCACCTGAGGAATCCACGTTCACGTTTTTTAACACGATTTTGTGCAGGTCACGGATGTATTCCTTGACCAACTCTGGTGGGTCACGAACTTCTCGAAGCTTGTTTCGCGTATCTCGTGCGAGCACCTGCGATGAGACTGTTAGGCTCGCTTTCCCGGGCTTGCCCGTTGGAAAGCTTCGCACCCACACTTTCGGCTGAAGTCCGTGACAGGCAAATAGGCTCTCGGATATAGCGAATGTGGTTAACCTAGCGGCGTCCCTGTTGTGATTGACAATCTTCTCTATGAGCCACTGGCAGTGCTTGAGGAATGTGTTCAGGTCGTCGGTCTGAATGGCCAGGGATCGAGATTGACGCCGTGTGGGCCACTCACCCTTGAATGACTCGAGCACCCTGTCATAAACATCCTTCCCTGACCGGAGACGCATTTCGGTTTTTTGTCGGGTTCTCTTTTAAAACATGATCAAGGGCAAGTACTACCGACGGGCCACCGCACTCAAGCGGATGCTCCAGCGATCCAAGTACGCGCTCCGGGCAGGGCGCCCGAAGATTGCGAAGCGAATCATCGCAGACGTGAAGAAGGAACTGAGAAAGTGCGTCACGGACTTCAAGAAGGAGATACACCCGTACCTCATGAGACTCTACCGCGACAGCACCATCAGGTACGAAGTGATTTCCAGCTTCCCCAGGGTGCTCAAGATGGACACCGTCCTTGACAAGGTCAAGAGGGCACTGCGCGAGAGCGAGGAGTCAGAGTCCTCGTCCTCGTCGTCGTCCTCATCCAGTGAAAGTTCTCGATAGATAGAAATGGTCAGGTGTGTCCTCGTGTGCGAAGAGGAAGGGAACGTGACGGAGATTGACACACCACTCGACAAGGACATGTACACTCTACTCAAGGGGACCGCCACCTTCGTGGGAGGATGGCCCGAGTTGGACGTGGTGATACTCAAATGTGAACACTCGTACTTTCATCTACTCGAAAATCGAAACAAACTTCCGAGACCCTTCCACGAAGAGTCGATCATCGGACCCGTGCTCCTGGTCAGGATGGACGAAGATGCCAAACCCAGGGACTTTACGCTGATGGAGTACCGGGCGTTCCTGGCTGCGACGGGATCCACGCCTTGCCCTGAAAAGTGTTCTCTCAGCGATCTTTAAAAGAGTGTCTTCGACACTCGACGCACCGCCAGAACAGCCATCGAGTACTTCATAGCCAGTGAAAAGAGGACTTCAACCCACTCGAGTATCTCGTTCTTGGTCACTTTGATGTCAAAGGGGTTTCCCATCATGAGGTCATTCGGCGACTTTTCCCCGACGGTCGCCTCGTGGAGCGCCTTGAGCCACATGACATGGGCCTCCTTCGAGGGGTCGAAGACGCTGGAAAACTTTTTGGACAATGTGGTGGACATCTCTTCCTTCCTCGGGTGTTCAACCTTTAATCTTCGGAGCGATGCAGGGTTCAAGCTTCACGTCAAAGGTGAACTCGTGGGGGCAGGCGTGCTTCTCAGGGAGTCTATGCGTCAGACAGAACACGTTCGAGCACCTGCACTTGCACGCCACCTCGTTCACGAGAGGCACCTGCGGAAGGGAGTGTCAGCGACCGCTTGTTTTGTGCTTTGGCACAAAACTTCGCACCTTCTTGTTGCACTCGTGACACCTCATTTGTACACACGTGATGGTACTAAACCTCTTAGTACCATCACGTGGAACGCATGTCAGGGTTGAGCCTCGGTCACCAAGCCCTGCTGGCCCTGGTCAAGTCTGGGAAAGACCTTGATGCGACGGACCCTATTGTCCGAGATCAGGTGCGAAGTTTGTTGCTTCGCAACAAGCGACCTCCAGTCGCGCGGCGCCGGAGGCGCCTCAAACGAGCCGCTAACGCGTCTCCCCGCAGATCTACTCGGTCTTCGAGGCCAAGAAGAAACACATCAAACGCATGCAAGAACTGAGGACCAGGTTGTCCCACAAAAAAACCAAGGCGCACAAGTCTGGAAACTTCAAAGTGATACCACCGGTCAACTACTACATGATTGACAAGGTCGCCTTTGACATCTCAGACGAACTCTTCGACGTCTTCACGTGGGACACCGTCAAGACTCAGACCCAAACCCAGTGGAAGGTGAGTCTCAAAGGTCACCCAATTATCGAAGGACCTCATTCATGTGTGTTTCAAGCAGGAGTACTTTCACTCTTTGTATGAACTCCTCGTGATCGATAGAAGCGACCACGTTGGAAACCTCATGATGATGAAAGTCATCACGCAGTACCACGACGTCCTTCAAGAACCAGAGTGCGAACCAGACGTCAATGACACCGTCATCCACAACCTCCGGAGGATGTTCAGCGACCTCAAGAGGGAACAGGTGCGTCCGGTTCCAAAGGAACCAACGTGAAGGACCTGACATTCTTTCATTCGCAGACGATCGCGTCTCACATGATCGGAGACCTCTCGTTCCAGATGAAGGAGTCGGTGCGCATCGCCACGGAGGTGCGAAGGTTTGTGTTTCAGGCGCTTCCAGCGCCGCGCGACCGAAGGTCGCTTCACAAACCGAGCCGTGATCACAGGTACAATTGGACATGAACGAGATTCACCGGGAACTGAAACAACTCTCTGAGGTGTGTCTACTTGACAATGAGTCCGAGCGACAAGTCGCTCACACTCGAAGATCGCAGGAGATGAAGGCTTTCAACGAGATACTCATGTACACCTCAGGGGCATCACTCGAACACCTGCACGGCGTTGAGTAGCCCGCACGTCTGAAGCCTCTCGCGCCACAAGAGTTCTCCCGTGATGACGTCGACCGCCGCCAACTCGCACTGCAACGTCGGCGCACCCCGGTTGCTCCGCTCGGTGACGTCTGAAATGCCAAAGTAAGCCACGTGTCCATCGAGACAAAGACCCTTGAGGAAACACTTTTCTGGCGACTTCCACACGACTCGGTCACCGTGTATCAGTGCCCCATTGTAAGAATCCAAGATGAGAAAGTTCCCCTCGTACCAAGCGAGTCCATGCGACTGCGTCCCCACATTCGACCGAGCGTCCGTCCACCGACCGGTGTCCATGTTGACTTTGACCAACATGCTCGGACCCAAGTTGTGAAGCAAGGCCCACACTTCCCCGTCGTGAACCGCGATCGTGTTCACGTGGTGCTTTTTGGTGAAACACTTGACGTGACGAGTCACCTTCATGGTATCAGTGGACACTTCCACTATGCCACCGCCGTCACAATCTGCCACGAGGATCCTCGACCCGTCGCGACACGCGTCGTGCGTGAAGACACTGGGGAGTGGGACCCTCCGATTCTTGATGACGTTGAGGAGACACTCCTCCTTCTGCGACCGAGACACGACCCAGGGGTACGCGAGACCGTAGTAGACTCCCTCTCCCGAGTGGATCACCTCGGACTTTCGAGACACGGTGTCAAAGAGGATGACTCTAGAGTGTGTGCTTACAAGAAGTTTCATCTACATTTACAAGTCGAATTCTTTCCGCGCTTTTTTCCGAAGCGGGTGGTTGGCAGTGACGACCGCCCTCGCGTGTAAA
>Ga0255210_1000392_pt1 | contig 16684 bp, 19 predicted proteins | sample Miss_Yuk_RepA_8d_FD_188422 | JGI IMG/M metagenome (GOLD analysis project Ga0255210, IMG submission 188422) | Freshwater microbial communities from Mississippi River, Louisiana, United States - Miss_Yuk_RepA_8d | ecosystem: Environmental > Aquatic > Freshwater > River | place: USA: Louisiana...
GTGGGTCCTATGATGGTTGCTCTCCATCTAAATATATCACTATCTGATTCCGGTCCTGCTGAACAATTTGCCGGTGTATCTTTACTCAATTCTTGTAATTCTTTTTGTATTCTTTTTGTCGCCATTTGTATATTATATATAAAATATACAGTTAAACATTTAAATTATTTTTTTATAATGTAATTGTAATATATAAATGCTCGCTTACTATTTAATAGCACCTTCATTTAATGCGTTGCTAATTACCGGTTTAATATTGTTATTCATAATTATATTATTGGTTAAACATTATAAATCAATTTCAGAGTTGGGTTATTATCAGAAAATAATGCTATTAACCAGTTTATCTATTGCCGTTGGATCTCATGGACTAATGCACTTGGGCGTCGAAAAACAATACAATTTTAATCCTTATACATGGATTTAGGTCACTTCGTTTTATCAGTCACTTCGTTTTAACATCTAAACGCAAACGCTAAAATACCTACCGCCACTATTCCCAAAACCAATCCTGCGTGATAATTATAAGACATCTCTCTATACATTAATAACCAAGCGCGTGTTTGTTGTTGATTGCTAACATGATTCAACATCCAATCTGATTTTGGTGACAACATATAATAAAAATAATTTGTTACAAAACATGTTGCCATTACAATACATACTAGTGAAAATGTTTGCATTCTTTGTCCCTTAATTTTTATATTATAAAATACAATAAAGAGAGAAAGAATTAATCCCAAAATATAACCATATATACTTATATTCATTCTCTCTTTGGCAATATTATCATACCTTTTTTGTAAATCGCTCGGCAATGAAGTTTTATAATGTTTTACAATTTCACTCTTATTTGTCATATTGTAAAAATAAATCATACCCACAATAAATATTGTTGATATCATACACGAAATAGCGCATACCATTTTATATATTATTAGATTTTTATTATTTTGTTTAATAGTTTATTCTTTTTATTTCTTTTATTCTTCGTTGTATTATTGCGTTTTTTATTCTTTTTACCACCATAAAATACTGTACCAGTTTGATTTAATTTTTTAAATATATTTGTCCACCTCCTTACATCATGTGGGGTTGGTATTTCCGTTTCACTATTTTCATCTAAAGAGCGGAATACACTACAAGTTTCGTCAATTAATATTACATTTTTTACACCAATCCTACCCAAATATTCAATAACCTCAGATAAATTCATTGAACGATCCGTGTTTAGAATTCTGTTTATTGGTTTTAAACCAGTAAAAAGGCTTTCTGTTGTTCCTATTTTAGGATCAAAAAGAGTAATATTCCAGTCTATTCCATTGGGGTTTTCAGTTGTTTCGACTGTGTAAATTTTTTCAAATAAGAGTCGGTCTCTCCCATTTGGAATACTAATATTCCAGTTTTTTGTTTTTGATAAGTCATCTACATGGCGTATATAATCATTTGAATTATCTATACTAGTCTTTATATCTTGGACATCTTTCCTATTGTAAAATCTTGTAATCGCCTTTTTAATTTTTGGATCATGTTTTTGTATACGCGAAGTACTCACTAAATTATCTAAGCGACTAAGTTCAGGATCTGTCCTGCGCAATTCTTCTAATTTTATTTTGTAATCAATTATATCTTTTACTATATCTTTTTTGATTTTATCTAATATAGGTTGTATACTTTCATTAATTATTTCCATTATTATATTATTACCACGTATAACATTTTTATTATCATTTAAACCTTGTATACCTTCATCCAAAATTGTGTTTTCATTGTGTCCATTTACTGTTGCAATATGTTTTAGAATACTATATAAATATACTGGAACATCACTGAATGTCCTACATTTTTCTAACTCTTCAAAAACTCCACTATTTCTCAAGAACTGCTCTAATTCTGGGTCTTTTCCCAAAAAATAATTGAAACCGTATCTAGCCATTAATGAATCTGGTTGTAAATATTGCATAATATTATGATGTATTTCTTCAGGAGTATTACCTAATCCAACATAGTTACAAATACCAATTGGAACTAAATTATATTTCAGAACAGTCATATTGTCAGGAATTTTAAAACGTGGTACAAGACCGACTGGATCTATTTCTATATCTTGACCAAATTCATTTTTATAAGTAGGCACATTGTAATTACCATGTGTTGCAAGATAAACAATTGCTGTTTCTGGTGGTCTTTGCGCTTGTTGTATTGATGATGATGGTTGTGTTATTTTATTACCCATATTATATTATATAATTATTGTTTTTGTTTTTGTTTTTGTTTATATATTTTAATCATTAAATATATAAATAATGGATAAATATTCAATGTATATATTTCTTATATTTTTTATAAAATTGTGTTTTATTATTTTAGCGGTAACGCATTTATATTTGAAAAGAGTTGGTAAAACCAATTCCAAAAAAGATATTACTGTTCTGTTTTGGAAGGAACGCGTTGAATTTGTCTTTATATTATTGATGTCACTTTTATTAATATATTTATTTAATCCTAGAACCAATAGAATTTTTATGATTGATTACGAAACAAAATTATTACTGTTTTTATTTGGCATCATATTAATAATTACAGCAAATTGGAACACTTTTATAAAAGAATCTGATATTTTTAAAGATGTTCAAAGTTCTGTATAAAATCGATTCTTACATGCGTTTCCTTTGCGCTAAATAACCTGCTGAACTTCTCCCAATCATTCCTACATCTGTATGCGGTTTGTAAATAAATGTTCCTTTGCTAACATTGTAACATAATTTTCTTCCATCATACATTTTATTATATGGCAGCAATACTGTGTCAAACATTGTTTTAAAATATGTTGATCTATTTAACAAACCTTGAGGATATGCGGTAACATTCGATGTTGACGATGACATTATAATATTAGTTTATAAAATTAATATTATATTCGGGTTTTAAATTTAGGTTTTAAATTTAGGTTTATATTTTAATTTAAAATATTTACTTTCTACCACAAGAACCACAACCAGGTTTCGCATTATGAATGCGCCCAATCATCGCACTATTTAAAGGTGCATTCTTGGTTGTTTTAGGAATTGACGCTAAATTTGCAGAATATGTTAAAGCCGCGATTTGACTTGTTGTAGGATTTCTATTTAACAAAGACATTTTTATAGTTGCTGGCATATTATATTATCTACAAATATAAAATTTTTAATATTGTTGTTCTATTTCTGAAATTAAAGCTACAACATTACAAAAAGAAGCGAACTTCGCTTTAATATATTTCAAAAATTCTGAACTATAAGGTGAAAAGTCCGTCTGCGGAACACCTTCACAATTACAAGGGAAGTATATTAGTAATTGATTAATATTCTGGACATCTGTTGTACCATCTGTAAACTGGATTGTATAACTATTTCCGTCTACACTTATAACCAGTGCTTTTGAATAATAATCTGTTCCTGGTTCTATGGCGTAAACATATTGACCAACTGAAAAAGAATATTGTGAACTAGGATATTCTTGATATAGCGGATCATTGTAAATTCGAGTATCTTGGACTAGATCTTTTTCTTTGCTTTCAATTGGACAATCACACCCATTGACAATATTGGTTTTTGTTGTTTTTCCACCATAAACCGGGAACGCTGGATTAAATGGTACTGGAGTTCCAAAAGTTGCCGGAATACGTCCACGTCTTAAAGGTCCCTTTCCTTTCAAACGATTTAAATATCTATCATATGAATTATGTTTAATATCGCAACCCACACCACCGGGTGTTTGACTACCTGGTTTACTCGAGGTTACTGAATGATGACGACCATTTAAACTATTATTTGACCCTGTAGGAACTGTTACTCTTTGAACACTCGGAACCGGTCTGTCACTCATTTGATTCCAACATACACCATATGTTGCTGCTGTTGGTTGTTTATAAGCGTTTAGTGGTCCTAAATTGGATGTATAAATAGAACTAGGAACACGTACTGTATTTTGAATTAATTTTAATCTTTGATATTGGTTTGCCGGTGTATTACTTGTCAAATTTGTATCGCAACTTCTTAATCTGTAATAATATGGTGGTAATCCTAATATTTTGTTTGGGTTATTATATACAATTGATGTTTTTCCAAATGATGTCATATATAAAATAGCGTGATATTTAAATCTAAAAAAAATAAAATTAAAATTGATTTGTTTATATTATTATTAAATAATAACAATCACAAATATTATGTTGTCAATAAATTCTAAACAATGTTGTTGTACTTGGTGTGGTAAAGGTTACAAAACCAAGATTAATTTGGAAAAACACACTATTTTATGCGAATTAATACATAAATCTAGTAAAAAACGGGTTACTAATAAAAATACTTCTGATTTAAATGATTATGATGAAATTGGCGATGATTTGCCATCTCCTAAAAAAATGTATCAAATGTTATTGGAACTTGGTTATAAATATAGCAAATTGGAAGAAAAAATGGAGGAGGTTAATAAGTTTGTTATTAAAAAGAAGCAGAAAATCAATGTTATCGAATGGTTAAATAGTAATGTTACACCTTCTTTAGTATTTGATAAATTAATTGATAAAATAATCATTATTGATTCTGATATCGAGTTTTTATTAGAAAATAACTTTTTAGATACCATGAATCTGATTTTATCTAGATTTCTTTACGAAAATTGTGATTCTCAACCTTTGTTTGCGTTTGTCCAAAAAGTCAATATATTTTACGCTTTTGTTGAGTCTTCTGATAAGGGGTCTGCTACATGGGTCGAATTGTCTAAGGATAATTTATGCTTGTTTTTGATGCGAATTCAAATGAAGATATCCAAAGCATTTCACGAATGGAAAAAGGTACGCGCGGATAAGATTCGTGAGGAAGACTCGTTTGCTATCTTGTGTGATAAAACACTGATTAAAATTATGGGTAATGAATTTAAATCAGATATAACATTCAATAAAATGAGGGGAGTTATATATAATAAAATGAAAACTGATATGAAGGCGATGGTTGAATATGAGTTTGAGTTTTAATTCTGTGGTGATCTTGATTAAAATAAATTATTTATGTAGATAAATAATTTATCGTTATGTTATAAAATTACTATGAGTGGGGGTCGAACCCACGCAGTGATATCACTAGCAGATCTTAAGCCTGCCGCCTTGGACCACTCGGCCATCATAGCATATTTTTATTTAATGTATATTCTTATTTATATTTAAGTTGTTATTTTATTATATATATTATTTTATTTTTATTTTATTTTTATTTTATTTTTATTTTATTTTAAACAGTTGGAAAAGATGGATCCATAGCAATACCGCAAATACCAGGATCATTAGTAGAAGAAGAACGAGCAATCTTAACATATCCTTGTTGACCCCAAGAAGTTCCCCATGAGTTCTTAACAAGCCAATAATCAATACCATTTTCAGTTCCATAACCAACTGCTAAAACTCCATGGTCCAAGTTAGTTCCACAACTTGAAGAAGTCAAAACACCACCAGCGTAAGATTGGAAATATCTGGTATCAGCCTCAATCGCCACTGAAACAGGTTGTTTGGCAACTGCCGCCTTTAAAGACAATTGATCATTAGGTTTGACATCATAACAAGATGAGGCGTGAGCGACTGCTGTACAACTATGGCAAGATCCATCTTTGGCGGTATAAGGATATGAAGATGCGGCACATTGACCATTCTCAATAATAAACTTGAAAGCACCTTCCATCTGACCACCGTTACATCCCATTGATCCATACTTCAAACCAGCGCAATCAACGAGTTCCTGCTCAGCGAGATCAATTAGTTGACCCTTGGCAATCGCCCAAGCACCTTCCATAGCGCCAGTAGAAGAAAAAGTCCAGCAAGATCCACATTGTCCCTGGTCTTTGACAGAAGTAACGGCACCCTTTGTACGCCAATCAATCGAAGCGGGAGCACCTGATGCCGAATTAGAAAAAGTACCGCAACCAAAAGAACCAACTGGCGCCTTCAATCCTCTGATCATTTGCGCCTTGAACTCCTCAGGGGTCAAATCGGTGAATTGATTGACACCCATTGTAAAATTCTGACTTCTATCAGCGTTATGGGTAATAATGTTGTGAAAATTTTCTCTGAAGACCGCAAAACGCGATTCCAACTCTTGAATACTCTCGTATTTCTTAGCAAATTTCTCCTGGAAATTGGTAAAATGAGACCATATTTCATTCTCATTTAATAAGGTTTGTGCATTACACATAGCAAAAAAAGTAGTAGCTATCAAAAATAGACGGAACATTTTTATTATATATAAAGATAATACTTTCATTTTATTATGTTTTTTAATTTTATTATTTTTATTATTTTATTATTTGGTTTTAAAGGTATTTTGCTTTAAACTCTTCCGGAGTCATTAATTGTATTCCTAGTTTTTTCGCATCCAACGCCTTTCCTGTATCTTCGCCTAAATCTTTTACTAGAACTAAGAAGGTATTTTTTGAAACACTTGATCCTAATTTGGCACCTACATCTTTTAGCGCTTGTTGAATTGCTGCATCTCTAAATCCCGTCATAACAATTGTTTTTCCAAATAAAGGATTTGATGTGTCTTTAGTTGTTTCTTTTGCTTCTTTTGCTTCTTTTGCTTCTTTTTGTGATATTTTATCCGTCAAATTGGTCTCGTGTATAAATTTGATAAAATTGGGGATTGCTTGGACAAACGATTCCGCTGTCTTTTTGGCCATTCCCTTAATAGACGCAATTTTGTTTACCTTTTCTTGTGCGGATTCTGTTGATATCAAAATATCTGGGTACGCCTCCATAATTAATTCTGTTTTTTTACCACTAAACCCTCTGCCAAAAATATTGGACGCCGACATGATTGTTATTATAGAAGCGCTATCTAACTGTTGTTTTATACCATTGTAAAGTTTAGTTGCCGTCTTTTCTTTAAATCCATCGACTTTTAAGAAATCTGGTATTGTCATTCTTAATATTTTAGGAACACTATCAAAACCTGCCTCAATAATTCGCGCAATGTTTCCTGAACTTAAACCTTCAACACCAATACCTCTAAAGAATCCAGTAATTACTTTCTCCTTTACAGTTTCGTCGCCGCTTATATCTTCCAGCATAATATCTACATGTGTGTCGTTCCATTTATAAGATACTGATGGCATTTTCGCTTCTTCAGCCTGGGTAGTGACTTTGCGAATATGTGGTATCACATCACCACTTCTTATTAGTTCGATTATAGCTCCTATACCTACTTTGTTGTCATTTATAAAAGCACCATTAAAACCTGTAGCATATTCAATGCGGACACCACCTAAATTAATCGGTTCTATTTGGACACGTGGTTTCAAATATCCATCCTTACTTGGCGTCCAAATTACGTCAACTACTTTCGCCTCCGCAATTTGGTCAGATAAAACCATCTTGAAAGCAAATGAGTGTTCTGGATTGCCTGACTTACGAGGATATATTTTATCATCTGTGACAATAACGCCGTCTATTTCGTATACATAATTTTGACGCCAATCAACAAGAGTTTCTGATAATAATTCATTCGATAATGATGATGTTGTTTTATTTAAAACAATGTCTACATTTTGTAAGCGTAAGAAACTCATTTGATCTGAAGGTTTTAACACTGGTTTTATCACTTCATACGCTACAAAATGCATATCGTTTACCGCCTCATTTAGTGTTTTATGATTTACAATACCAGCGACCATGTTTCTTGGATTCGCAAATTTTGTCTTGTATTTGGTTTCAAATGTTGTCTTTGGAATTATAAATTCACCGCGAATTACAATTCCTTTAGATTTTGGCAGACGCAAATGCGGGATCAAATGACTCACATCTTGTCCCACTTTACCATCTCCTCTTGTGTATAATTTAGCAGTTTTACCTTCCGTAGTATAAAGACCACTGACTCCATCTAATTTACACGATAATACGTAAGGTCCTGTGTATTTCTTTGTCCAGTTTGATAATGCGGTTGTGTCAGGTTTTATTTTATCCATTGACGCCATTTCATATGGCAATGTCACCTTATTTTTTTCAACTGGCGCTCCGATCTTATGAACTTCTTGGTTTGAAGGATATTTTTCTGTTATAAAATCTTGTAATATATCATATTCATTATCCGTCATAATTGGTTGGAAGTTTCTATAAAGTATATTTGCGACTGATAGCATTTCTGTTAATTCATTTTCATTCAGTCCTTGTAATACTGTTATACCGTTTTTCTTAAAGTTTTGTATGTTTTTTTCTACATTCTTTTCCTTTATTACGTTTTCCTTTACTACGTTTGACTCTTCACCTACAAGTACTTGCTTTTTTTTTAAAGTTCTCGCCTTTTTTTTGGGCGCTATTATTTCTTCTACTACATTTTCTTCTTTTACTTCACTTTCTTTTACTATATTTTCTTCCTTCACTGCGTTTTCCTTCACTGCGTTTGACGCATTACTTATTGCTTTGCTTATTACTGCTCTTCCATCTGTACGTTCATGCGGCGCCTTATACTCTAAACCCAAATAATCAAATATATCTTTTTCACTAGTAAAAACATGATCTACTTTTTCTCCTTTCTTTTTGCCTACCAAAGAATAAAGACCGTGTTCGTTCATTGTTAATTCCTTTGCTAGCGCTTCGTGACGCATTACCGTATTGAAAATCTTGCTTCCTGTAAAATAAAGAATCGCAAATGGAAACTCGTCTGGAGTTGTATAAAGAAAGTCAACACGGCGTGATGTTGTATGATTTGGCAATTTTGTTATAACAAGACACTTTGTAGGACCACGTGAAAGTACTTCTTGGATTACTCCGCTTGATATTAATCCGTCTACGAAATTTTTAAATATTAGCGGGTTTGTTGATGTAATTATAACATCAATATCTCCTGAACTCTCGGCGCCGCGACGATATGAACCAACTATTTCAAATTTTGCGTCAGAATTATTTCCTTGGATTTTGTGAAACTCTTTTGTAAATAAAGATTTGTATTCTTCTATTTCTGACCTTGGAATACGCTTTAAAATATCTTCGTAGTATTTAAGACCGACCTTTTGCGTTTCATTTAATAATTCGTCTTGGTTTGCGCGGAGTGCGTCTATGGTGGTAATGCCTTTGTCTACTAATTCTTTCGCTTTCTTTGGACCAACACCATATATTTCACCTAGTATGTTGATCGGATTGTTTTTTTCGCGCTCCAAAACTTGTAATGTACCTGTTTTAACATATTCATTTAGTTTTTCCATTATTGTTGACCCGATATTTGGTTTACCTTTTAAATCATCCGGACTCAAAATATCATCTGGATATGCCATTATAGTCTCTTGCGCTTTTTGATATGCGCGCGCTCTAAATGGTTCTCCTTGTTTCAACATTATATTGGATAATTGTTCCATTAAATCTATGAATTTTTCGTTTAAACGGGTTGGCATTTTATTTATTTGTTCCATTATGTTTAAATCTGTTTTATTTTCATTTTTATTTTTATCTAAATCTGATGTGGTTGATGATGCTATAATTAATTTCCTCTTTGTTTTATTCTGCTTTGCTTGCGGTTTTGTCTTCTTTGTTTTCTTCTGCTTATGCGGCAGACTTTTTTTTTGACTTGATGATGTTGATGATTTTATTATTATTTTTTTTTTGGTCTTTTTTATCTGCGCTTGTTCCATATATATTATTTATAAAATATTTAAATATTGTATTATGTATTATGTATTATTAAATGACTGAACAATCTATTTTTGATTACACTGATATCCATTCTAAAGATATGTTTGAAAACGCTTATCAAGCTATTTCTTTAACTGAAATGTGGGATTATATGAAAAAACCTACTGAAAGTTATATGTTTAGTTCTGATAAAGAAATAGGGATTATATCAAAAAAAATGGAGGAATTGGGGTATTATGGACATTCTGGGGCGTCTTTTGGAATGACCATGAGGAATATGCAGTTTATTGCTTTACACGGTTTGGAGGAACATAAAAAAATGTGGTTAAAAAATAAATAAATATTTGGTTAATTAATTGTTAAAATATATTATATAATAATTAATTTGTTAATTCTTCTTGGTATGACTTGTAACGTAAACTGTATTTGTCTTTTGGTGAATCTTCTTCATCTTCTTCATCTTCTTCATCTTCTTCATCTTCTTCATCTTCTTCATCTTCATCTTCATATTCCTCTTCTTCTGGCATTTTAAGTGATAAGATTTCTTCTTCCAAGTTTGCGCTTATCTCAGCGGTGTTTTCTAATCCTAAGTCTGCTTCGCTTATGACGTCTTTTACATCTGATTCTAAGTCTGCTTCGCTTGACTCATCCGAGTCGCTTTCTTCATCCGAGTCGCTTTCTTCTTTTAAGTTTACTTCTTCTCTTTTACGTTGATAATTTATAATATTATTTATACTCACATTACACCAGTTTTCGTCTATAATCATTTTCTTATCTGTGTTTTCTTCTTTTTTCAATTCTTTTTCCTCTTTAAAACAATTCGCTTTCACTTTATTAAATATATAAATTGCTGCAAAAATTGGTGACACGATTATACCACCTAATATAGCACTTAATGTAGTAAATATGATTACTGTATAAAATAAAACATAACCGAAAATATGTTCTACTGTTTTATTAATTTCGTTCATTCTGTTATTGTTATTTAATTCAATATTACTTTGGGTAGCGGACATTATGTTATTATTATAATATTATTTATTTCTGTTATTTTGTATTCAATTTTTTTTATTGGGTAAAAAAATTGAGTGGGTAAAAAAATAGAGTTATTTTAAACCCTATTTTTGTTTTGTGATTAATTAAATTAAATTGTAAATAAAATCAAATAATATATTTATACATTTTTTATATTTTTTATATTTTTTATATTTTTTTTTCTATGTCGGACTATGTCCTTTTACCTGTCTTTTTACCTGTCTTTCGAGCAAAGCTCTTTACCAATCGTCATCATCAGCAATAACTCTTTGTGTGTATGTATATAATGGTACATTTTGCGAGATAACTGCTTCGCTTTCGACTGATACATCGTCGTCATATTCTACTTCGCTGTCGCTTTCCTCTGCGTCCGCCCATGAGACCGCTTTCTTTTGCGTTTCCTCTAGTCGTTGTTGTCTCAACATTTCCAATCGTCTTTCGTCAACAGGAGTTGCCGCAACGCAACTATATGACTTCACATTGTTGTTTTGTGCGATTCTAGTATTTCCCATTAATGAGGGAAAGTCGTCGACCTCCTGGACTAATGCTACAGGTGCTTGTTGGACCTCTTGTTCATCATCACTGTCTTCAGCTAGAGCAGCGAAAGCGTTGTTTGACTTTTTCTGAATTACAGCAGGTGCTTGCTGTTGTTGTTCCTGTTGAGGTCTTCTTGCTCTCTGTTTGTCAATCTTCTTGTTGTCTTCCAAAACAGGACAGAACTTCACAGTGTGTCCATTCTTGTAGCAATATCTGCATTCAAGTGCCAAAAGAGTTGGGCAAGTGGTATCTGTCTTACCAGTATTGATATTGTAAGTCTTGACACAGTGACTAGTGTACATTGATTCAGGTTTTCCGGCGTCGTGGCAAACCTTGCAGTAAGGCTTCTTGTTAGCGAAGTTGGTGTTTCTGGCAGCGTTCATCTTGTTAAATTGATAGTTTGTTACTTTAATAGCGGTGTGTTATATTTTATTTATACCATTCTCAATGTTGCGAAAAAGGATTTCATTTTTTTTTTGTAATTTATAAAAAAAAGAAAAACTTAAATTTTATCTTTTCAAAATTACAAAAAAACTAGTAAATGTGAAGCAGAATAATTTACTTATTTGTTTGTAGGTTCCTCTTTAGGGTTCCTCTTTAGGTTCCTCTTTAGGTTCCTCTTTAGGTTCCTCTTTAGGTTCCTCTTTAGGTTCATCTTTAGGTTCATCTTTAGGTTCCTCTTTAGGTTCCTCTATTGTTTGTAATTGTTTTATAACCTTATCTTTATCCAAGTCATTATATTGAAGTTTGCTAGTCAAATATGCCGAATAAAAAATATTCTTGTCTGTTTTTAGCGTAACGTATACTTGTTGTAGTTTTTGAATTACAAATAGCAATGACGTAATAAAGGTTGTTGTGGTTTTGTCATCCAAGTAATAATTATAAACAACAATGCCTGACAAAACGGAATTAATTGCGAAACAACCAATTGTCATGTAACCTGCTTTTATATACAAACTATCATAATACAATATCGCATCTTTATGCTGTGGTTGTATTTTTTCCAATACTTGTCCGACCGATTCATTGTCGGAAGGGCGTGATGGGTTAACATCAAGATAAGCGATTAACTTAATTTCTCTGCGGACCTCGGCATAATATAGCGCTACAAATGCAATCATTGTAATACAATTAAAAGCGAAACCTGCGTTATATAGTGGGTCAGAACCGGTTTGGGCGTTTTCGCTAAATGAGCAAACATGATCACCTTGAACTGAGTCATAGCATTTTTGGGGTACAAAAAGGATTAAAAATGATGCGATTAATGCGCGGTATATTTCAACTGCAACGGCAATTGTGACACCTAGTTTTTGGTTTGTGTCTTGACTATCTTCTTGCTTGGGTTCTTGAGAAACTTCTTCGGATTTGGGTGCTTGTAATTCGATGTCTTTAACTTCGATTTCTGTTGACATTTATATAATATTAAAATATAAAATTTAAGTTTTTTGGTTTCTTAAAATTTCGTATGAATCAGAAAAAAATTGAAATACTTTTTGAAACTTTGTTGAATGTATTAATATTATTAATATACATTGTTTATAAAACTATTTATAGAAAATCTTTGAAAATCTTAGAAAATGAACTCTACTGCTATTGATTTCCGGACTTTACCCGCATTTGTTCCTAGTTTATGTATTCCCCGCGTTTATACCAATATTAGTGAGGGACGGATTCGCAAAATATTTAATGATTTGAGTTTAGGCGTTATTGAACGCATTGATATTATTAGTAAGACTACTGAAAAAGGTGAAAGATTTAATCGCGTGTTTATTCACATGGAGCGATGGTTTCAAAATGGCAACGCATCTGTTGCTCGTGAGCGCCTACTAAATGGTAAGGATATTAAAGTTATATATGATGACCCGTGGTTTTGGAAGGTCTCCGCTTATAGAGACTCACCTTCAAATAATAATAATAATAATAATAATAGAAATAATAATAGAAATAAAGCAACTATTCAGTTTGATTCTTCTTCTGATGAAGAAAAAGAGAGAAGACAACCAAAGGATACTGATATTAAACCTTTGTTAGAACCTAGACCAAGAAGTTATAATAATAACAATAATAATAATGCTAGAAAGGTGAAAAGGGAGGATATTGATACTACTTATAGAGAAGATAGAAGACCTCCTATTAGAGAAGATAGAAGACCTCCTATTAGAGAAGATATAGTTCCTATTATTAGAGAAGAGAGAAAACCTATAGTTCGAGATAATACACCAAAACCTGAGGTATTGCCTGCTGTACAATATGATCCTGCTGTAATAGCATCTACTAAAAAACGTGTTATAATTATTAAAAAATAAAATATTTATTATCTAATTTGTATATTTGTATATTTGTTTTAAAGTTAAATAATTAAGTTGAAAACAATATAAATAAATTATCATATATTATACAATAATGAATACTATAATATTTAATGGATTACATTTTTCATATGAAGAAAAAGATATTGAAATAATTGAAGAAAATGAAATAGTTGAAGTATATAGTAAAATAATAATTTTAAAAAGTAACAATAATAAATTTAAAAAAGGAGAAAAAATAGACCAAATTTCTATTCATTCAACAATTTATTTTGAGAATGAAGATGGAACATCCTATATTAACTAATAAAATATTAAATAAAAAATAAAGATTAGGTTTTCCTAATTTTTTTATTTTTACAAATATTGTGAAAATAAAATTGAAATGCTTTTTCATAAAATATGTATAGTAGTAATATTATTATAAAACTGTAACTTTTAAAGTTTATTATATAAGTCAATTATTTAAAAAAGATGACGACTGTAGATGAAAAGTTTATTGATGATAAGATGTTGATATTCGATAAGTATTTGGAGCGGACTAATATGGATAAGAAGTCATATCAGTATGACGGTGTCAAATGGTGTTTACGTAATGAAATTTACCCTTCAAATATTTTTGAAATTGTAAATAAAGCAGATGAAGAAAAAGAAAAAGAAAAAGAAGGGAAAAAAAATAAAAAAAATAAGACTCAGTTACAACCAAATTTTAATTCTTATATTAGAGGTGGTTTTGTTGCGGATGAAATGGGATTAGGTAAGACTATTACTATGATTGGTGTAATGTTATGTAATTATGTGAAAAGAACACTAATTGTTTTACCACCTATTCTACTTGACCAATGGTATATCCAGATTTACCGCACTACTGGTCATAAAGCGCTTATATATCATGGCGCAAATAAAAAAAAAATTACACTTGATCAATTAAATAATGCCACAATTGTGATTACTACTTATGGCGCAATTACAATTTCAAAGAAAAAATTATTATTGGTTGATGATGATCCATATTTATTGCCAGATTTAGTGACAGATTTACATAAAGTAGAATGGTCTCGTATTATATTTGATGAGGCGCATCATTTAAGAAATTCAAATACGCGATTTAAAAGTGTCAAACTTTTGCGTAGTAATATTCGATGGTTAGTTTCCGGCACGCCAATTCAAAATAGTAAGCGTGATTTCAAGAATTTGTGTTCTATTTTAACTATACCGACAGGTCTTTTGAGAATTGAAACATTGCCTTTAATATCACAAAAATACGTTTTGAAGCGTACTAAAAAGCAGGTCGGAATTGAGATTCCTGACGCATTTAATTATAAAACTATTATTGGTTGGAAGAATGAGAAAGAAAAAGAATTATCTGAAGAATTGCATTCGTGGTTAAATTGTGGAAAAGTTCCGCCAAGAAAAAATAACAAATATTTGTGTTCTTTACTATATAGCGATAAAGGACCGCTGCCAATATATGTGCGTTCAAGACAATTATGTATATTGCCGAGTCTTATGAATAATGCGATTAATGATTTAGAATATTTCTGTAAAATGATGGGTTATGATGAGAAAGCAATGGGTTCTGTTGGTATTGATAATTATAAAGAAGCGTTAAAACATAGTAGCAAAATGGATGCGGTTATTAATAAAATATTAGAAAATAAGGATAATAATAATGGCAAGATCGTGTTTTGTCATTTTAAAGAGGAAATTGATATGGTTGAGAAGAGATTACTAGAAGGAGGAATAGAACGAATTGCTAAGTTTGATGGGCGTGTTAATGGAGCGCAGCGCAATGATATTTTAAATGAGAAAAATGATGTGCTTATATTGCAGATTCAAACCGGTTGTGAAGGTTTAAATCTACAGGAAAATTATAGTGAGATATATTTTATTAGTCCGCATTGGAATCCTGCTGTAGAGGAACAGGCAATTGCTAGATGCCATCGTATTGGTCAGAAAAAAGAAGTTGCTGTTTATCGGTTTGAAATGGGGAATTTTGTTGAGGATTTAAGAACTATTGATAATTATGTTGGAGATGTTCAAATTAATAAAAAGGCTATTGCTAATGAGATTATAGCATAAATTGTATATTTGTATATTTTAATTAATTAATATTTAATGACGTTTTTTGCTCTTGTTTCGCATATTTTTTTTATATTTATGTGTTTTTTTACGACCACCCTCAATACTAGGGAATTGAGATAATACACTTTTATTATTTACCGAATTATCAATCCATTCATTATTTGTACTTAATTCACTCTTATTACTCTTAAATAATATACTTGTCCCAACAACTAGTGCTAACGCTGCTGCTCCTATGCCAATCCAATCTGCTTCGCTTATATTAGTCATTTATAATATAATTATAAAAAATATTTGGGTTAATTGGATTCTATTTTGTATAAAGAGAGAAAGTATTTATAGTATTTCATTTTTTATAATAAAAAAAATAAAATATTTATTATCATCGGGTTGTTTCGATCAACCGTCCTTCGGGTTATGGGCCCGACGCGCTTCCTCTGCGCCACGATGATTTTTACAAGGATATAATTATGCCTTGGGGACTATCCCATATTAATATACTAATTGTTTTTAAGTATTTTAATAGTGTATATTATTTTTGTAGTCCAATTGTCTTACTCTTGTAGTCCAGTTGTGTTACTGTTGTAGTTATATTGTCTTACTGTTGTAGTTATATTGTCTTACTGTTGTAGTTATATTGTCTTACTGTTGTAGTTATATTGTCTTACTGTTGTAGTTATATTATCTTACTGTTGTAGTTATATTGTCTTACTGTGTTACTGTGTTACTGTGCGATTCAGTCTACAACGGAACTATTTTACCTCGGCGTCAACATAGCGTCACCCCGTGCGTCTAATCCGGACGTCTAATACGGTCAAATTAGCGTCATATAGCAGGGACGAGAAATGAGTGACAAAACGAGAAATGAGTGGCAAAATATATACGTGCTCCGTGGTCGTTCTTTAAGTAGTTTCGCCAATTTATTATATAAAATGCAACATTTTTCGAAATTCCAAGATCTTTTTCTATTTTTCAAAAATGGACAAAAATAAATGTCCAAAAATGAAAAATGAAAATACTTTTCGAAAATTAAAAAACATGAAAAATTGACTTTTTGCTGAGACCA
>Ga0255210_1000400_pt1 | contig 16530 bp, 22 predicted proteins | sample Miss_Yuk_RepA_8d_FD_188422 | JGI IMG/M metagenome (GOLD analysis project Ga0255210, IMG submission 188422) | Freshwater microbial communities from Mississippi River, Louisiana, United States - Miss_Yuk_RepA_8d | ecosystem: Environmental > Aquatic > Freshwater > River | place: USA: Louisiana...
CACATTATCATGAATATTACAGTAATTTAGAAACTCAACAAGAAATCTCTCATGATGATTATGTAAAAGCAAAAACCACTGTAGAAAAATATGAAGAACAAAAAGAAAAAGAACAAGAATAAGAGAAATAATATGAAGGTTTATTTGTGATAAAGAAAACCAAATAACAAATATAAATGACAACAGCAACAACAGAAATTAATGATGCGAGAAGACCAATTGATTTTCGCGGATATAGTTTTTCCAAATATAAAAAAACCGATGTAAAAAAGGCTCTCATTAATAACATTTATAATGGAAAAATAGAACCGGCTTGTTATTGGGCGGCTGAATTTATATGTGCCGGTCATTATTATGATTTATGGGAAACAATCATCTATTACGTTTCGAAACATATTCATACCGGTAATATTAAAATTGTTTGTTATCTGAATATGAGATATCAAGCATTTCGCGATATTCTGGCGGATGGAACATGTTTAACAGAACTTCATTATCGAAATCATAATCAATTACGACGCCTTTTCGCCGAAATTATTACTGTTTTGACGATATCGCCAAAGAAACCTAGTTTCGAAATAGTAAAATTAAATCGAAATGAAGAATTTGATATTCGACAAATGGAAGAGAGATTTAAAGCACCATCTGCCAATTATTGTCGACCTATATTTCGAGAAAAAGACCCAGACGAAGTATTTATTGCTCTCAATGAATTCTCATATCATATATCGTCTGAGAGCCGAAATGCCGTTTATGCTTGTTATTGGACAGAATGGATAATGGAATTCGAGGTTATTTGTAAAAAACGCAAAGACCCTATATTATGTGGTGAACGTCGAAATTTCGTATCTACATCGGTCGATAATCGATTCGCAAGAGACATTGTTTGGTTAATCTGGGATTCTTTATTGCATGAAATACGAAAACGCGGCAATCAATTATTGAGGAAAACAATGGAATCTTTATTGGATTTATACCAAATCAAATACACTGCTGGATGTTTTAAAAAAAGAAGATATATCTTGTATTATGCGATAAATTTATGTACTGAATTGGCTATTGATAATCATGTTGATTTAGTCACAAATAAGAAATTTATAGAAATTGCGATAACCAATATTGATGATATTTATTCACAAATTAAAATCAATGAAGTAAAACCAGGAACGGATTATTTATTTAATGGTTTAGATAAAGCATTAGCAATGGAAAAATCATTAGAACGATTAAATATGGCATTACAAATGGGTAATACTATGGGTAGCGGTGGTCCAGACCTAAAAGAATTAGAAGATGATATATGAAAATGTGTATAACTCGTATTATGGATAATATATGCGCCACAATAGTATGTATGATTTTAGTATGTGCAGTCGCAAAACGAAAATAAATATACTCCCTTAAAATACAAGATTGTTTTTGTGTTTTGTGTTTTGTGTTTTGTGTTTTGTGTTTTGTGTTTTGTGTTTTGTGTTTTGTGTTTTGTGTTTTGTGTTTTGTGTTTTGTGTTTTGTGTTATTGAAATGCTCTTCCTGAACGCATAAATTCAGGAATACATTCTAATTCATATTCGGCTTGTATTTGAACCATGTAATATTCGATAGGTCCATGTACAAGATAATTATAACTGTTAACACGATAATTATAAATTTTGAGAGCTCTTTCTCGAGCAGCGGCCATGATTGCTTCTTCTTGTTTGGCGGTATATTTATTTGATGAATTGTTTCCCATTTTGCTTATATAATATATAAATAAATATCATATAAGAAAATCAATTTTTACTTTTACCCATCATTGTTGAGAGCCTGACAAACTCTATAAAATATGTCATTTAATAAAAATCCATCGCCTCCATAACGATGAAATTCGACAGTATATTTATTTGGATTTGTATTATGATTCGCATAAATACGAATTTCCGCATGTAATTGACGACCAAATTGGCCTCCTAATACATGATTAATACTGAATATAGATACTGAATCTGGATATTGGTAATGAATTTGATGAATTGCGAGAGATGTTTTAATCGCAATTTCGATGTCTTCAAGTTCAGTATTGATTTCAATATGAAGAGGACTTAAGCGAAACGGAACTTCGGGTATATGACGAACTATATCAACCCTTTTGAGTATGGTTTGAATATCTTTTTCAGAGAGAGTTCGTTGCATCGTTAAATAATATTCGTATAAAATCTAGAATTGTTTTTATATTTTCCTATTTTGCAAAAGAATTTCAATTTTCATTATGTTTATTCATTGTTTCGCGAACATTATCCAACATTGTAAAAATCAGTAGAGGTTCATTTCGAAATTCTATTTTTATCTGTTGATATTTTTTCTGCATTTCAATATTCGCCAATTCATTCGCATCTGGAAGTGACTCCAAATAAGTCATCAAATCATTACATGAATATCCACGATTATACATAGTTTCCGCAATTTCAATCATTTTTGGATGTGTCAAGGGAGACTTTAATTCCTTATCTAAATATTCTTTTAATTCTTTGCCTCCCATGGAGATCCACGGGTCGATTTCTGTGAAATGATAAGTTTGATTCAAATGAAGTGTATGTAGATTTACACTTGGTTTTCCATAGGTTAATCCGACAATAGGTGATTTGCCAACAGCAAGAGCAGGAAAGTTACGCATAATTGATTCGGATTTATCGGGGATATAAATCTCACAGAAACGGGATAAGATTGGATTCAATAATTTATATTTATTCTCTACAATGATAAAAAAACGCGTATTATAACTGAAAACTTCGATACAACGTCGGAGAGCCGATTGTGCGTCGGTGGTTAATTCATCCGCATTGAATAGGACGATGCTTTTGAATTGAACTAAATTATCAGATTGAATATTGGTTTTCGCGAAATATTTGAGGTCTTCACGAATGAATTTGATACCTTTACCATGGGCACAATTCACATACATAACATTGTTTTTGATTTTTGCGCGATTCTCTCCATAAATACGATGAATAAATTGATAAACAATGGTTTTTTTGCCACTACCGGAAGAACCATGAAAAATAATGTTCGGAATTTTACGCATTTTTAAGAATCCATTCAGTCGTTGTTCGACATTTACATTCTCTTGGAATTGATACATAATACTTGTTTGAAGTAAATAAGTATTATATTCATTTTTATTTATACGGATTCTCCTTGAATTAAAAATTCTCTACAAGCACGAATCACATTGGAGCCTAATTTCCTGCGTTTTCCTTCATTTTCAATATAGATAGTATCCAAGTATCCAGGATTTGCACGGATTTCATCGAGAAAAGCCAGGAATGCATTGTCACGTTCAGCAAATGGACGTAAAATAGCAGTGGCAGATTGTGCACTAATCCCTGGAATTTGACATAAGAAAATCTCTCCAATATTTGATTTGGTTATATTCTCTTTTTTCGTTTTTTTGACAACTTCACAATAATCTTTTGCGGATACTTCAACAGTATGTGTAGGTGTCGGCTGAATAACATCGGTATTATACAATGTTTTTCCTTCTTTTAAATCGCGTTCTATTTTTTGAGCCATATATACCAAGTGCCATGCGCTCTCTTGCGGCGTTGCCGTTTTCATTATAGAAAAACCTTTGATTTGATTGAGAGAGGTTAAACAAGAAACTACAGTTCGTCGGTCTTGTTCTCTTGTCAATTGACTGAAAATACCTTCTATCAGATAAATCACACGATTTCTACATCCCTGTGGAATAATACCACTGCCGATTAAACGATAGGATTGTTCCGCATATCGGCCATCTTTAATCGATGCTAATAAATCGGCAAATGTTTTTCTTTCGACAATCAATAAGATGGAATTGGATATAGAATCAACAATATGAATATCTCCTAATTCTAAAACGGCATCTTCAACTTGTACGCCAACAATTCCAGCGGATTCGATAAAATCAAGAATACATTGGTATAATTTAGCCTCTCGCTTATCAATAATAAGTTTTACCATTAGTAAAATTGAAAGAGATATATATTTATTTGAATTTAGTATATTATTATATTGCTATGACAATGACAACTACTGATATTATTGTACATCCGGATTATGTTTCGAAGACTTCTATGAAAGAAATCTCTCGACAATCGAATCCAATGTCTTATGATGATTTGAAAATCAATTATGCGAAATTAGAGGCGGCATATATTCGACATGTTCATCAATTACTTCAAGAGAATTTACATTTGAAATCGAAACTGCAATTATATTATGATACTTTTGGGAAAATCGAAAAACTTCCGGATTCTTATCGAAATCATGCGAATCTATAAATAAAATAAAAACAATAGTTCTTATTTCTCTATAATGACAGAAAATATTGACCATGTTATTTATATCAATTTAGATAAACGAACCGACCGCAAAGAAAGAATTGAAACCGAATTAAATCGGATAGGTATTCAATCTGATAAATATACAAGATACGCGGCAACTGATTATAATGGAAATCCAAATGCGGGTTGTTTACAAAGTCATGCGAATGCTCTTGCACTTGCCTATGACCTTGGTTTTGAAAATGTATTAATCCTTGAGGATGATTTTGTTTTTATTGATAATGCCGATAAAATTCAACAAGATATTGCCTATTTTTTTAATACAGTAAAAGATTCGGTAGAGGGATGGGATGTTATCATGCTTACCACATGTAGTCCAGAACCTTATAATCAAATTCAACCTGTATATACTCGTATACATTCAAGCACAAATGGCGCCGGATATCTGGTAAATCGACGAATGATGCTGCGATTATCAACATTATTCCGAGATAATATTGAGAATTTGTATCAAACGGGTTCTCATTGGTTATATCAAAATGATATTTTATGGAAAGGCATTATGGCGGATTCGGATGTGTATTGGTATATGTTCAATCATTATTTAGGTTATCAAATAGAAGGACATAGTGATTTGTCGAATGACCATAAAATCAGTATTATCCCGCAAACGTTTGAACCGTCATCTATCGATTATAATATTGAAGAAATCGATGCACCTGGTGCGCCTGACCCAAAACGTGAAATAAATTGGGAAGAAATCCATAGACAAGCAGTACAAAATTGCGAATATACTCCATGTTCAATTGTGAATACAGTGATTAAATCATTTGTCGATCGTGCTAATTTTGGATATAAGAAATATGGACAGACATTGGATAGAACTGATTTAGGTTTATTAAATTGGATACAACATGCACAAGAGGAACATATGGATGCGATTTTGTATCTAGAAAGAATTAAAAAAGAACTCAATGATGGTAGTAAGGCGTAAAGTCTGTTGATTATATATCGTTATTTACAGAAAGAACCTACGGTTCTCTCTTACTATCTCCCTTTAGAAAGAACCTACGAATGATATATAATAAAGTTGATTAGACTTCTAATTTTTTGCAAGTATGTCGTTTGCGACCTTCTTTCTTTTCGCATATAAATGTTCCGTAAACGCCTTTTCTGGTTCTAAATCCATGTTTTACTAAATTGTTTTGTTTTTTGGCGGAACGATGTTTGCGACGACTTACGATACGTCCTCGTTTGTTGCGAATCAAATCGGATTTGACAAGACCACCAACAGTATGATGGGCATTTCCATGAAATACTTTTGCGCGCGAACCAATAGTTTGCATTATGTTTTAGGATTATATTTTATTTTTATCGGAAAGGGTGTATAATTTATCTGTATACATTGTAAATATGACAGTTGAAGCGGAATTAAATCAAAGTATTGAAAAAGAGATTCAACAAATGAAAAATGATTATTCGATTGATACACAAAAAACCAATTACTTAATCCAGGATTCAATGAACACTGGATTTTTAACACGTATTTTACAAATTTCTTATGGTGTAGTTTATGTTTTTTTAATAATTATGATAATAATGAAATGGAGGTCAAATGAATATAGTACATTTTTCTCAGTCTCGATTCTTTTATTGTTTTTAGCATATCCATGGTTTATAACATTGATTTCGCGATACGCATATAATGGTTTCCTTGTATTGGCACATTTCTTATATAGAGGAAACGCATTATTAATGGATGACCCATTAAATCGGTAATTTCAAGTCTAAGCGTTTATTTAGAATATGAAAATAATTTATTATAATATAAGAACATGAGTTTATCAAGTGTATTTTTTGAATCTGTATTATTATTAGTTGTTGGAGTTTTAATTGTTTTAGTTGGAATATTAACATTTCATTTGAAAACCCGTATATCTAATTTAGAAAAAAATGTGGCTGAATTAGAAAATGCTATGATAATTGTAGCAAATAAATCGTTTGAACGTGTAAATAATCCAATTCCACCTCTCGAACATTATTGGCAAAACCCAGTTCAGGTTCCTTGGCAAAATACTATCCAGACACCTTGGACACCACAAATCCAAGAGCAAATCCCCGAAAAACGTGAATCGGAGTCAGAATCTGAGTCAGAATCGGAATCGGAGTCAGAATCTGAGTCTGAACCGGAATCGGAATCGGAACTTGAATATGAAATCGAATCACCAACCATAAGAAAAATAATAGTGAATCTAGACAATATTGATGATGAGATTTCGACGGCTCCTGATTTGGAAATATGTGAGATTGAAATCGATGAAAATGATATCTCTTTGCCAAGTACTCCCATTGAATATTCTGAACATATCAGTAATGTGAATAAATTAGAACCAGAAGAAAAAGAAGAGAAAGAAGAGAAAGAAGAGAAAGAAGAGAAAGAAGAAGAGAAAGAGAAAGAGAAAGAGAAAGAAAAAGAAGAGAAAGAAGAAAAAGAAGAGAAAGAATTAGGAATTGAAGAAGTTGTTATTGAGCCTGTATATAAGTCAACCTCGACTGATTATCAAAAAATGGATTTAAAAACCTTAAAAACATTGATTGGTAGTCGTAATTTAGCGGATTCAAAGACATTGTCAAAAATGAAAAAAACAGATTGTATTGAATTATTGAAAAAACATGAGAGTATTTAGGAAATCTTTGAGGGGGTCCGCGGTTATTACAACCCTCTAACCTGATAATATAAAAAGATATGAATCTTTACAACATTGCGTTTATTCTTGTTTTAATTGGTGCCATTAACTGGCTTTTGATTGGTGTTTCTGGAAATGACCTTGTTGAATCTTTGTTTGGTTTTACTATCGCCAAATATGTTTACATTTTGGTCGGCATTTCTGGTCTTTGGGTTGCTTATAAAAAATTCATGTAAACCATATGTGGAAAGGAAAATAGGGTGTGTATAAACAATGAATTTATATTATGAATTGATTGTTTTACACCTTTGCACATTTAAAACGCCGACGAATTCGAAGAATAAAAACAACTCACCGCGCACGCTGGTGCGACTTCTATACTTTGCACCGATAAAAATTCCTATTAATGGTCAATAAAATCGCATTTGCGATTTTATGACTTATTTAGAACGATTTGCCGCGCAAGCTGGCAAATCGTAATAGCATTTTAAAGGTGCAAAGTGTATAGGAGAGGATAGAGGAAAATTCTAGTATTTAATTAAGTATCGCAATACGATAAATGGTTGCATCACATTATGTGCGTTTCCACTTCCAGTTGAATCAGTTGTGAATGTATGAGTATGTGCTCCTGCTGAATTGATTGTAATTCCTGTTGTACTTGAATTAATATTTGACCATGTAACATAACCAGCAGAATCTCCGACAAAACCTGGTGCGTTTCCACCACTACTGTTAAAATCATCATTGATTGTATATTGTGTATGAGTATGTCCCGAGTCATTAATAGTATGTGTGTGAGTTCCAGCAGACTCTGTGGTACCTGTATGTGTATGACTTGGCATCTCTCCAACAGTCAATGTATGTGTTTCCTCTCCACCATTTGAGCCTAGTGTTCGATTTGTTAAACCGGCACCTTGTCCTGAACCTACTGCTGTTCTACCTCTCATATCAGGTAATAAAAAATTGCTTCCACTTCCACCAAATGTATACCCAATAGAATTAAATAACGCAGAATATGTGGTCGTATCTAAAGTTCTTCCATCACATTGAAACCAACCAACGGGTTCATTAATAGCAGCAGATTGAATAATTGTACCAGCAGGTATTAATACATAACCATCTAAATAATAATTGCCTCTTGCGTAATAATTATTTGCGGAAACATCGGAATTCACATATAGATTGTTTCCGATAGACGCATCGTTTTGAATCGATAAATTCTTTACACTTAAATTGCCATACGTAGTAATATCTCCTGTAACAACTAATGTTCCATTGAATGTAACATTCTTTTCCAAATAGAGAGAATTCCCGGAAACGATTTGATTTACAAAATGTGAATATCGAGTATTCAACATAATTTCATTTTTGATAGCCCTATTTGTATATTGCATTATATAATATATTATATATATTCAAGATGTGTAAGCCTCTCATGCGTTACAAAATATAAAAACATGTGTAAAAACATAACAATAAATGAAAAAACCATTAATATTAATAATAGCAAATGATAATCCACCTGTATACTTAGAGATGCAATCACTTTGGCGTCAATGGATCGATAAACACAGCGTCCATTGTTATTGTTATTTTCTAAAAATGAAAAATGATATGAAGGAAACCATTGAAATCGATGAAACAGAACATACAATTTATGTGAGAGGTAATGAATGTTTAGTTCCTGGAATTTTACAAAAAACAATGATAGCAATGGAATATTGCATTCAACGATTTCCAGAGGTTTCCACGATTATTCGAACTAATTTATCCAGCGTTATCCTATTAGACAAAATCAATGATGAATTAAGTGATAATGTAGCGAGAGGTTATACAGGTCAACATTTTGATTATTCATTAAATCGATATATTCATTTCATTTCGGGAGCATTTATTTGTCTCTCGAAAGATATCTGGATAAAAACATTGAAACAATATCTAAATGATATAAGAGAAAATCCAATGGATGGTATATGGTGTCGATTACCGGATGATGTATGTATTGGTGAATATTTAGGATTGTCAGAGGTTTTGATATTGCACTTAGAAAATCGTTATTGGGTAAATCATCAATTAACAAAAGAAGATGTTGAAGAGATAAAAAATACGCCGGGAATTTGTCATATTCGATGTGAAAGTTATCGACATGAACGAACCGTTGATTCAATGATGAGTTTTCTTTAGTGTGAAGGTACAAAGGTATAAAAAATATGTAGAATGAGTATAAGATTCAATGAATATAATTATAATTGGTTTAACAATTCTAGCAATTTTCTTATTAGGTTATTTTTTCATTTTATACAATCAACGAAAAGTCATATTAGACAAAGTGAAACAGAATGAATCTGATTATGAAAAAAAATCAAAATTCGCATATGGTGTAAATGATTCTATAGAAGGTATGGGATTGTTACAGGCAGTTGGATTGGAAGCGTCTACTCCATTAGAAGAGGCAAATCAAAATATTCAACAACTTCGAAAAACATCTTCTTCGCAAATCCAATCCATGCCTGACAAATATCGCGATCTTGCATTAAGAGAAGTTACAATCAAATCATCATTTAATTCGGCGATTTCTGGAAATTTCGCAAGTAGTGAACAAATCAAGAATGTATTACAAAGAGGTTGTCGTTTTCTTGATTTTCAAATATTAACATCGGAAACAGATGCCAAAGATTATGTCTCTATGACTCTTGAAAATCAATCATTCAATTTAGATACCGAGAATAAATTGCCTCTCGCTGAAGCCATGAATACTGCTGCTTCTTATGGTTTTTCGAAAGCACCGAATTCGAATGACCCGCTTTTTATTCATTTAAGAATCGCAACCACCAATCCAGACTCTCTAAAAAGAATTTATAAAATAATCGTATTTTCGTTTAGTGGTCGTTTATTCCAGGGGCTGGTGAATCAATCCACACCTCTCGGTAAATTGAAGGGAAAAGCAGTTATTATTGTTGATTTAGCCACCAATCCAGAACTTCGAAGTATTGGCGCAGAAGCACACATATTCAGTGGAACCACCGATTTCCGTAAATATGAGTTTCAACAATTACAATCTATGGCACCAATGGTGGTCCAAAAAGACTCTGATAGTTTACATAATGATATGGGATTTTTAAGAATGTGTGTACCATTAAATAGTGTTGATGTCGATGTATCACCGAATCAATTCTTGGCAAATCATCCTTGTCAAGTATTAGCGATGCGTTTCTATAAGATTGATGAAAATTTAATTGAATATGAAAACTTATTCAATAAAACACAGAGTGCATTTTTACCTTTACCGGTTCATCCTGTCGAATAATCATGGTGTCTCATCTAATTTAATAACTCCACCTTGATATTTCAAACGTTTACTGAATACATAATGTTCACTATTAGCCGTTTTGCGATGAATATTACAATGAAGACAAGAGACAACTACATTATCTTTATTATGTCCATAATGATTATTTAATCGTTCTAATGTCCATTGTTTATTATCTCTCACAATTGAATAAATTAATTGTGTTGGTTTTTTACAATAATAACAAAGAAGATTACAATCATGTAAGAGGTGAATCACATATTCATAATCAACAAATTTGGTTTCATCAAATAATGATTTCTCAACATCTTGACTATGATATCCATTGATTTTTTGTTGGATTTGAATACGAATCAGATTTTCGAATTCAGGTGGATAAGAATATAACACGTTTGTTGCATTTGGCATGATTAATGCGCTTAAAGCCGAATATTGATTTTCTATAGAAAGTTCAGAATCCGAATAATTCCAATCTCTCGAACCACATTTGATTTTTGGTTTTTGAGAGAAAAAATCGGTGCCACCCGAGTATACACGTGATGGTGATGGTGATTCTTCTATAATTTGTTTATCTAAAACTGACATTTTATGCGATTTCGGTTTCGGTTTTCGCTTTTGAAATACATCTTCTGATATTTTGATTTGTTTAATATCCGGATTCATTCTGTATAATAATTATAGATACTCTATCCATCGCAAAAATTCACGCATAACTTTTTCATGTTGTATATTTAATGAAAGATTTGGATTTACTTCTAATACAAATACTTCATTGTGTTCATTTTCGATAAAATCCCAACCAGTTAACATGATTGAATTTTCATGTTTAGGAGGCAACTTTGATAAAACATGTTGAACGATGTTATTTATTTTTTCATATAATTTTTCATCTTCATAATCAAACTGATCTGAATATAAAGCCGTATTTGTCAATGAACCATAATCTGTTTCTAAACTAAATGGAACATTACTAATTCTTTTTATAAAAGTAGGACAGATATAATAGGTCAAATCTGATTTGATACCAATCCATACGCGATAATCATATTTAAATAATTTTCCATCTTTTTCAATAAGAGGTGTTATTATTTCTGGACACACAATGTGGTCTTCAAGTATATTTTCTGGATAATGGTTTACTATTCTAATTCCGTGTCCACAAGTTCCGTGAACTGGCTTTATATAAAATCTACAATTAGGGGTTGATTGTGGATAATATTTTTCTTTACCGATAAGTTCAAAGAATGAATTTTTTCTGAACAAAGGTGATAAATTTTCCAATATCATTTCCCAATCTATATTTTCAAACTGAATAGCTATAGAATTTAGCAATTGCCATATTGATTTTACTTGTATCATTATTCCGATGATTTGTTCTTCCATGTTGTCGCAATATTATGACAATATTCTAACAAGAATTTTTGTTCAATTTTGTCTAAGTAATGATGGATTATTCATCATCATAATCGATATCATCATCTATATGTACCGTATCTTTTTTCACATTATGGTCTAAATATCGATAGATACGTCGAATATCTAATTTATTGATTTCATATGTATCGAACATTTTCTCTATTGAATTAATGGTTTGAATATTGTTGATACAATCATTATAATAATTCTCATAAAAAAGTCGCATTTCTTGGAAGAAAGCAATCAAATCTTTTTTATCCATATCTAATTTTTGGCATAATTCATAAATAAATCCAATATTATTATATTCAGTTGAATATTTCGTCAATACTTTTGTAAATCGCACTTCATATTTATCGATTTTATCCGGGTCCACCTTGAACCTCTTATGAAACATTCTATTATTATAAAATGTTTTAATTAGACTACTCATTTCATTAAATTGCCATATTTGGTTTTGGAATGTAATACGGTCAATATAATCAGCGAAACAAGTATTTTCCAAAAAAGACAAATAAAAATCAATAGTTTCCATGATGTTTGTCGGCATAATATCAACAATATTTTCATGCCATAAAAGAGCAACTGTGGTTCGGTCAGTTTCATTCATGAGAAGTCCATGTTCACTTAAATTATACTGTCGAGAGAGCAATGATTTGGTGATTTTATTGGTGTCATCATTAAACGATTTTGTATTTAAAATGCCACTTAGAATCGACTGTTTTATCATTGTTTTATCATGTCGATATAATTTGTCAATGAATTTTAATTTGCGTAAATCACCATTTACATATTCAACTATTGCGTTTTTTTGAGTGACGTCTAAATCAGAATAAAGACTCGATATATATTTTAAAATTTGGTCTTTTTTGGGGGTACTAAATTCAAAAACATGACACACTTTCATTAATTCTTTTATTTTTTTGTCGATGTTATAATTTCCAATACAAATAATAGGATTCAATGTCATATTTTCCATTTTCTGTTTTTTCGTTTTCTTTTGTCTTATCAATTTAATAAGAGCCGATATTCCACCTTTATCGCCATTATTCATTCCATCGATTTCATCCATAACAATTGCGATTTTTCGGACTTTATTTCTCATCATATCCAAAACATTACAAGTAGAAATATTATTACTGGCTATATTTTCAATTAATGCCTTGTTTCTCACATCACCGGCATCATATTGAATAATATCAAAATCCAATTCAGTAAGAATATTTTTAACGAATTCTGTTTTGCCAATACCAGAAGAGCCATAAATATAAATGCCTTTTTTTATTGCGATATTGTTTTTATTTTTATCAAAATCAATTAAAATTTGACGAATTTCATTGTATTGTTTTTCACGTTCAAAACATTTATTTATGATTTGTATATTCATAACAGATAATTATTAATATGAATTATCTTTTATTATCTTATACAGACGCAGATTATTTTACGTATTTTATCGTTGACACATAGTATACAAAAGTCTATTTACAAAATAAAGTAAAAAATAAGCGATGGATGCGGCGAAAACAGTCATGTAATGGCCGAATCCTTTTCGTTTCATGATACCAAAGGCTACACCAGTGATAACAGAGACTGAAAAAAGAAGAAATCCAATCACGGACAAATAATAAAAATAAAGGCAATAATCCTTAGGGAGAGGGCTAAATAATTCGTTCCACATTTTATATTTTATGGGTTTTTATTTTTGATTCTCTCCAACCCCCTCTAACCCCCATCTTCCTTTTTTTCGAATGTTGGTTGCCATTTATTTTTATTCATTACAGAACACGCATAATTCATTATAGATTTGTTTTTGGAAACAATGCTCTTGACAAAATAGATGATAAGAATGTATATCTTTTGTCATTGATGACAATTGTTTATTTTTAATAATCCATGTTTGTTTTTGATTTGTCCAAGGTTCATTGCGATTGGTTGTAATCATTGGATAAATAGTTGTTGTGGAGTTTTTATTCATTTGTTCAAAGAGTTCCATAAAACGAATTCCACCGAATATACCATCTCCCTTATATTTTGTCTCTTTCCAAACATTTCCTAGATTATCTTTTAAATAATAAGAAATATGGGTTTGATGATGGAGAGGATGAAATGGAACTACATATTGATTTGAATTTGAAAGTCGATATACAATCATTGTTAATTATTGAATTTATTTGTGAATGATGTCAAAGGATTCTTTCTCGAAAATGAATTTCAATTTCAGGAGGAACGTAGTTCCTCCTTACCACCTCCTCAGGCGCGCATAGCGCGCCATATTACCACCCCTTCAGGGTGGTAAGGAATAAAAAGACCGGCGAAATTTCTTATAAAAACCTCGTTGAAAAGAAATGGGACCCTACGGGTCCCATTTCTTTTCAAATGCCTAATTAAAATATTTTTTATAAAAATATATAATAAACTTGTTTACTCCTTACCGCCCCATAAGAAAACTACCGCGTCAGCAGGTAGTTTTCGATATAGGGGTGGTAATATGGCGCGCTATGCGCGCCTGAGGAGGTGGTAAGGAGGAACTACGTTCCTCCTGAAATTGAACTCATAATAGATTCATATTATTAATATTATTAATACTATTAATACTATTATAAAAAATTCGACAGCAATGTTTACCGACGATTACGATTTTACAATTCAAGATATTCATACAAAAAAATATGACCATGAATTGACTCCGAAAATGCCAGAACATGCTGATAAATTGGAAGATTTGCGACAGATTATGTTGATAGCCAGATTAAATGTATATCGACAATATCGGGCTCATTATAATCAATATATGGCCAAACATAAATTATATAATCGAATGTTTTCGACCGGACAAATCGGAGAGAATGAATTTCGTAAAAAAACAAGAGGTATCGAAATATTCTCGGAATATACGGCTCTTACTTATGGAAACGAATTCGAAAGAAATAAATTAATTGATATTGATAATGAATATTGGAAATTAAGAAAACATTATGTATGTGATGATATCGAACCAAAAATCATAAGAAATCGCAAATTATTCGTGTAATTAAAAAAGTCATATGAAATGTTTTACGATAATAGTAATAAATATAAAACATAAAGTGTGTAAAAACAAAAATGAATGAGACAATTGAGTTAAAAAAATATGAAAATGGAGTAGGACCTTTATTCGCTTGTCAACTATCTCTAAAAATGTTAATAGAAGATATAAGAAATGATTATAGTCACCGAAAAACAGCAGAAACTATATATGAATGGTTAGGAAATTATGAAGGTTCAATAGACGAATTATATGAAGTTTCATCAGAAAAATCAGTGTTTATTTTGGAAGCATTAGAAAAATATGATATAAACACAACAGATTCAAACTTATTATTGAATTATATTGATGCAATTGGTTCATTAAAATATCAAAAAGATTTAAACCTTTGCACCTTTAAAATGCCGATTAATAAGTCCTAAAATCGCATTTGCGATTTTATTGACCATTAATAGGATTTTTATCGGTGTAAAGTATAAAAGTCGCACCGCGCACGCTGGTGCGACTTAGGGCCTTCACAACATTTAAAACGCGTCTACAACTCACCGCGCACGCTGGTGAGTTGTTTTTATTCACAGAATTCGTCGGCGTTTTAAATGTGCAAAGGCGTAAAAAATTGAATGACCTATTTTGTTTTTTATAAAATCAATAATAACCCCCTGACGCAATAAATAACAACCATGAACACTCCTGTCCCCCCTCGTTTTATTCATATAATTTCATGTAAATTATATGATATACTTGAATATCGATTGATGCTCCGAATCCAACGCCTGTATAATGAAGACGACATGACTCCCGAAGGATATATCCGTATTCTCGATGAACAACAAGACAAAGCCCTCAATGCTATTTCCACGTATCAACCATCAATTGACGCCTTGTCAGCAAAAATCGCACAACATTTTATCCTTCGCCATCCTGGAAAAAAAACGGTCGATGCGGATACTCTCGAACTATATTCGGAAGATGCTATAGAAGTTAGTCCAGAATTCAATTCAACATTTGAAACACTTTTTGCGAATATCGTCCGGGAACTTGACTAGATGATATCCACCTAAATATTTGGACACCATACGATCAATCTTATAAATAAAATCCCAAATCGAATCTAAAATACGTTTTGCCGTTTTCGAAATGCCGCCAATAATATAAAAAGGAATGTATAATATATGACCCAATAACGATAAAAAATAAAATTTCCAACAAGTTGTATTTCCGATTTTATTAAATACACAAGCAATCGGTTTGAATATTTTCGCAAATCCACTTTTCATTTCTTTTCCCATTTTATCGAATCCCTTTTTCGTTTCTTTCATTGCTTTTTCCGCTCCTTTTTTTGTTTCTTTTGCTGCTTTGTCCACGCCTTTTTGTATTGGTTTTCCTACATTTTTCGAAATTTCTTTTGATATTTCTTTCGGTGTTGGGAATTTCATTTTTTTCATACCTTCTTGTACGGATTCATCATCATCATTATCCGATTTTCCGATTGTCCATTGGTCGAAAATATTGGCCGCAATATAGATTAAAATAAACGTGATAGATATTAAAATATAATAATAAAATGCCGTAAACCATAAATTTCGTTGTTGTCGCATTTATAACTATAATAGGATTCGATTATTTTTCTTCTCTTAATAATACTTTATAATCATTCTCTCCTATTTCTAAATAATGATTCATATCCACTTGTTGAATTTCAAATGTATTACCATCCATGACATCTACCCAATAATTTGTTTTATCCAAATCAATCGCGAGAGAAGGATGTTTCATATCCAAATAATAT
>Ga0255210_1000401_pt1 | contig 16525 bp, 13 predicted proteins | sample Miss_Yuk_RepA_8d_FD_188422 | JGI IMG/M metagenome (GOLD analysis project Ga0255210, IMG submission 188422) | Freshwater microbial communities from Mississippi River, Louisiana, United States - Miss_Yuk_RepA_8d | ecosystem: Environmental > Aquatic > Freshwater > River | place: USA: Louisiana...
CCTTTTTGAACACGAATTTCAACCAAACTGTCAAGGTTTGATTTAAGTCGAGCATACTCTTCTTTTTTCTCATCAATCTCAGCTGATAATGTTGCAACCGTCATGCCATCTGTTTCACCACTTGTGGACTTTTCTAGTTGAACACATTTCTTCTGAGCAACTTCACATTGTTTTGTGAGATATTCACATACATCACTTGTTTGTTTTTGTGCCATATTATACTCTGTGATATGTGTTTGAATCCGTTTCACCTTGTCCTTAATAATTGCACATTCATCTGTGGATGCTTGTATAGTATCTTCCAAACTGCTCACATCATCATCAATATAATCAATGTTGGATTGTAATAGAGCTTTCAATCCTTTTTCACCATCCACACGCTTTTGAAGGGTTTGCATCTCCTGTAAACATATGTCACGTTGTGCAAGAGATTGTTCACGTTGTCGTTTCAACGTTTCCAGTTGAAGTTTAAGCTCTTTTCCATCATATGCTGTCAAACGGTTGTTTTTCAACACTAAGGTGTGTTTGCAACATGGACATGACAATGGTGTTTCCTTTAATTGAGCTGAAAGATGACGGATTTGCTCATCCAAATGAGATATCTCTCCACACAACTCCACATGTTGGGTGGTACATGTGTCCAACTCCTTCTGAGAAGGGCATTGAGATTGTTGGAGGATGCTCTTACAGGTGTTTGAAAACCCCGTTGCGTCTGGAACAGCAAGATGATGTGACTTGCAATATGTAGTCACTGTTTTGAATAGCTTGAGTGCTTGTGTACAGTAAGATATCTCATTATCAATCTCCTCGATTTCTTCTTCAAGTTTGGTCACTGTATCTATTGCAAATGTCATTACATTCCCTGTTGTACTGTGACCTCCTATAACACTAACAAGTTTACCAAGAATCTCATCACATCGTGACTGTTTGATCTTTTCGAATTGTTCTTTTTCGTATATAAGTTTAGACACAAGTGATGCATGGTCTTCTTTTGCTGTCAGATACGCAAGATGATTACGCAACATTTGTAGAGATCGTTCCATTTGACCTTTTTGTGATTGAAGAGAAGGTTCCATTGCACATTTTTCCTCACACAAAGCAATCGATTCCTTCACAAGCTTCCATTCATTTTGAAGTGATACCAAGTGAGCACTGGTTGCATATGCGCCTTGTAGTTGTGCATTGAGTGTTTTCATTCTTTCTGCAGCTGCTGTGCATTTCTTATGATTATGTTCTTGTTGTTTTCGTTCTTCCCCAATCGCCAAAAGCGCTTCTTCATAGGTACATGTGCGATTCTTTTGCAATGGAAACTTTGGTTCAATAATACTTGCTTCTGACACATTGCGCTGCTTCATTTCTGACATGCAAAAATCATACTCATGAGTTGCCTTTGTCAACTGTGCATTTCTACTTGACATGTTTGCCTTGTTACATGTTTTGAGAGCTTGTATGTCAAAGCTTTGAATGGCAATATTTCTGAGACATTCTGCACGTGCATCTCTTGTGATGGTGAAAAAGTTATCCAGACACTTTTGGGATAAATAACATGTTTGTGTGAAGAAAGAACCATAACGCTTATTTATATACGCCTGCGCAGCTGCATCTGCAAGTGAAGAAACCTTGGTGTCATCCTCCTCATCTGTGATCTTTACAGTCAGATGATTTGGTGTTCGAGTACGAACTATCACACAATTGTCCAAATGCAACTCCACCTTACTTGACTTTGCACCAAATGATGTTGTCTTTTGTTCCTTACCATAAAGAACAAAATGGATTGCTTTGAAAATGGATGTTTTTCCTTTTCCGCTGTCACCCCATAGCAACACACATTGATCATCTTCAAACACGAATGTTTCATTCGCATAACATCGAAAGTTTGTTAATATCAGCTTCATTTTCCGCACCAAAATCTTCACCACACTACCTAGGTGAGAATTTTATTTCTTTAAATCATTTTATGTGTGCATGAGCAAAGGGTGTTACTTGTGAGATGGTTATGAAGCAGATTATGGATGGGTTGCGTTTTGGTAAAGAAGATCACAACAACCATTTTATTTCGTTTTTCGTGAAATGTCTTGCCTTTGTCATTCCTGCAATTATACTCGGTATTCTAATTGATGTTTGCATTGACAAACTTCAACGTCGAAGATGTTTTGGACAAAATGTGTGGACATACATATCACTCCAATTTGCTTTCAACATATACATACTGTATTTTACTCTTAAAACGCTCAACAGTGAATATGCAAGCGAGTTCCAAAATACAATCCCAGGCATGTTCTTTAGCACAATCTTCTTTGGTGTTCAACTCAAATGGTTCAAGAACATTCAGATCGCACTGTATCCAGAAGAAGACGAAAACAAACTCTCACTTAAATAGTCCCGTCACGCACTAGTAATACACTACACATTTGTGTAAACATAGATGACATCAAGTACACACATCATCACTGCGCTGCTTGTTCATCACTGCGCTGCTTGTGCTGTTTCATGCAACGATATCATGACTGTGCGTATAGCAGATGTGACCCAATGTAACATTTCATCCATTTCAGGTATTGTATCACCTTGTGAAGTTGTTTCATATGGGGGCTTTTCAATATGCACTGTGTGATGTAATTGGTGTCGGCATATCGGACATGTTTGATGTGTTTTGAGCCATTTAGCAAGACAACGTTTATGCATGAGGTGACCACATGAAGTTGGTTTTTCCACTTTACATCTTGTTTTACTCATGGATTCAAAACAAATGGGACACTCATCCGACTGATCAACAACATGCTGATGCTGACGATGCAACTGAGATGGATGAATAGACCCATGCTTTTGTTCATGAGACGAACAATAATATCCACATTTTCTTGCCTTTTTCTTACAAGGTAAGTTTGCAGTTGTGAATCCATGACATGTTTCACCCACACAATACAGAGGTGAAGGTTTCATTCCTCCATACGAGGACTCCTTCTCAGCGTTCATGCTTTGAAACAGGAGTTTAAAAAAAAATGTGCTTTAGAAAATCCTTATTGCATATATAAAGAGAATGGCCCAATCTGAGTACGACCCACATGCTGTTGCGGCTATCACTGGAGTATGGGATTCCAATCAACCTGAAACAATCGTTCAACAAATTATGACACGATTGACAAGTGGATACAATCTCTCTGATTACGTTCAACGACGAATGTTTCATAGAAGTCTTTCTCCAACCGACGCCATAATATATAAAGCAGTTACATTGTTCAATGATGCAGCAAAGACCACAGCTACAAATCACCTCATTGATCAGAATGCCATTCATTATATTGATGAAGATTTAAGACGAGCAAGTTCCACCATTGACTTTTCTCACTTGAATGCCAACGCTCTTGTTCTTGCATATGCTTTCATTGTTAAATACAACGCCTGTGTTTCAACCAAACGATGGAACGATTGGAAACGTTTTACTTCTGACCTCGCTTCATTTGGTGAATCACTTCAAACAACGTCAAGTACAAAAAACAAAGAAGGTGAATATGGCATCACTCTAACACCTGTTCGCATGTTTGACATATTGCGTTATGCAAGATTTATTTGTACGTATTTAAGACCAGGTTGCAATCTTCTCCAACTTGATAAACGAAATCGTGTTTCTTTGATACCATCATCCAGAGAGGAACAAAAAGAAGCTTGCAGTCCATATTCCGAATCCATTGACAATCCAATTATACTTCCTGCAGCACAAGACATCAAGTGTGTCGTGAAAGGATTTAACAACAATGATATAGAAGTCACTCTTCCATTGTATCAATATGACACCGTTAAAACTTTGCATGTTCGCTTATGTTCACATCTTAAGCTTCCATTTGTGTTTCTGCAACATAAGGAAACAACCTATGTTGGAGAGCTTCTTGAAAACAGAGAAAGTTTTGGCAATACAACCATTCTTTTTTCTGAACGTGAATGGACATACAATATATTAGAAGATAGCATACTCACATTTGATTCTATCTTTGCATATGTCGATGATGTAACTGCTCAAGCAAATGCACCAAATAGCAACATCCTCATACTCATCTCTCAACTCTTCAATGAAATTGAAAAGAACGAGAAGCCTTTATTTATCAATAAAGAAGCGTTTATGCTTCTATGTGCATTGCGTAAACAAAACATTTCAATCTCATCACTTGATGACGCCAAGGTTGATATGGAGGCTCTATTTAGCAACCTCAAGTACTCATCCATCTCGATTGTAAAAACATGCATGGCGATGACAAAAAAGGATGCGTTTATGCGTCAATGTGCTCTGTGGAAAAATGCATTGCTAAAAGTAAAAGGCGATAGTTTGAGCTTTCAACAAACCTGCAGCTTGTATTCTGTACTAAGTAATTCTTCAAATGATTTGTCATTCATGCCAATGAAGCAAATAGATTACAGAATATCAGGAACATTCAAACTTCCACGCACAGATGTGTTTCAATTATTTGACAAGCTTCAAGTTGATGAGATTACACCATTTGCAACCGTTGGTCAATTTGTCAAAGCAATCAACAATGTCAATATTCCATCAAGCTGGATGGCAGAAGGTGATGATGAAGACAAAGAAACAGTGGAACAAGCCTCTGTGTTTAAGCGAGAGCAGTTTACTTATTATATTTGCATGTATGATTCTCCGTTGATACATCATGTAAATGATCGCATGATATATGGAAATGAGAAGCAATTTGTCAAGATAACCATCATGGAAGATATGAGTGCAGGTTCAGAAACACAATTTTCATATGAAATCATCATCAATGATGAGTCTCGTGAACGACATGTTCTTCAGCTGTTTGCAGAATCTATTTCACCTGCACCAACTCTTGTTTATGCCAAGAGATCATTTGCTGGAGGTATCACAATTAGCAACAACATGACAATGTGTATAAGCACGTTTTATGACTTTTGTTTAAACAACCGTTTTGTTAGAGATACAATAAAGATTCAAGAGCGTGGAATCATCAACAAATTAAAACAGGTTGTTGATCAAACAACAGGAGCTGTAAAATGGTCAGGATTTATTCGTTTCAAAATCATGTTAAGTGAAGGAAGTTCTGTCTTCATGTCAGCTACTCTCAAATATACCATGTCAGAGCGTGGTGGTGCACTTGAGAAACAATACTTTAACATTCCATCAGGTCAGGCTGTATGGTCACTTGTTCTTTCTGGTAGTTTAACAACCACTCAAGCAAGTCAACTGATTGACAAGTTTCTCAAAGCTTTGCTTTTAATGAATGAAAACAGTGGTTCTTTTTTCAATGATTATTACTGTCATCAGGTTACTCATCTTGATCAATTTATAAAGGAACATACCATCAGTGTACAATCAAAGGATCATGCATTGACAGCGCTTGACTTGTTTGTTCCAGGATACAATCGTCGTTGTGATGCACCACCGGATGCTATACCATTTGACGAGTCAGAGTATCAGGCAAGGAATAGACAGAATAAAGAAGTGGTCAAGTTTCCATTTGACAATCCAAAATACATTCTTTCATGTGATGCAAAGTCAGATAAGCCACATTTTGGTTTGATGAAAAACACAACCTTGTCCAATAAAAAGATGTATCCCTATATTCCTTGCTGTTACAAAACCACCAATACAGATCTCCTTGAACAGATCAAGAAGAACCCATCCTTTGAACAGTTGCAAGAATGGGAAGATGGAAAGAGTACCAAGGCATCCAAAACCATCATCACAACAGACAAAATGCTTGGTAACATGGTTGTTGGTGAGATTCGTGGTACATGGAAGAAAATGCTTCTTGTATTAGATGATGATGAAAAGCGTCCTGTGTTAACCGACCAATATACTTATTATCGTGTTGGTTTTAATGGCTCTCCACATTCTCTTTATGATGCTGTCAAGTGGGCAACAGCTGGATTGCAACGTGACCGTGACACAAACACACAAGAACGTCTGCGAACACTTGCTGCCTCTGGTTTGACTTACAGTAGTGGATTGTTACCAACCATTGCAAGTTCTGTTGCAGTCAATAGAGGTGAGTATATGAATCCTTTCCAGTTTGTTCGTGTGATGGAAACCTTGTTTGAGGTGAATATTGTGATGTTTACGCAAGATCGTGAAACAAATCCAGATGGAATCATTGGCTGTGAAGCATATGAGCGCATGAGAATTATTGATGCAAATGTCAAATATGATTCGACGGTTCTTCTTTTTGTACATCGCGGTGGTGAGTTTGATGGGTTGGATGCTCCTGTGGTGGAATGTATTGTAAAATGTGAAGCAGGAAAGGCATCAGATGCAATCAAACATGGTCAACGTTTGTTTCCGACATCAAGTAAAATGATCCAAGAGTTGATTTACATGCGAGATCATATTTATCCAACAAAAAAGGTTTCATGGGTTTGTCCATTTGTTGGAGCTCGTTTGACAAAACAACAGGTTGATAGTTATGGATATACTCGTTTGTGTCATTATGATTGGAATGGACGTAAAGTCATGTGTTTTACAGAAGCAATTCCAAATCTCATTGCACAAAAGCAACGTTCTCGTTCACCACCACATGATGATATCGACTACAAGACTGCATATGATGTCCTCTCAAAGGCATCGGATGACAACGTTGCATATGCAGTGGTGTATCATCAGACAGAAACAAATGAACGTATCGTGTATGGATGTCATGGTACGATTGGTGGGGTCGGTACGTTTGTATTAACAGATCCGATTGCATATGATGAAGCATTGGGTGAAATGTTTGATACAGACCGATTTGGATATCCAGCTCCAATTCCAAAGCACAACTTGAGCTTTTCAGAAAAGTATGCAAATTTTGTCAAGATAGCAAATTGTTTAACCAGCTATGCTCTTTGGTTATTTAGTCGCTATATCAGAGAGCATGATGCCATTTTTACTGCTAAAGATCATGTAGATGCATGGTTTGATGAGCATGTTGTCAAGAATGTGGATCCAAGACGAACATATAATGCTATGTCTTTAACACGTGACTTGACAATGACCAATACAGTGATGATGAGTGAAGATGGAAAGTTGATGATTCGTGGAAAGACAGAGATTGAATGTGAAGAGATTAAACAACGATGCAAGTATACAGTGGAGCAGTATTGTGTCTACAAGTTTGAGGAGTTGGTTGATTATGCTGATTTGCAATATATTCCAAACTATTATGTGAGTTCATCCGAGTTTGAAATGGATAGTTCTTGGACTGTTTATAACTCGCTTGTAGAGTATAACAACATGACAGAAGGTCTTCGCAATGTATATCGTGTATTTGAAAGTCTTCAACGTCAAAACGTGAGTTATTTTGTAAAGCTTTTCTCTTTAGAAACCAAAGCAGATGTGGATATTCATCTTGCAATTCCTGTCCACTCTATTGAAGATGCATTGCTTATGTATGTTCATTATGCATCAAAAGGAAACATTGATGTTCCAAAAGATTTAGAGCTCACCGACGAGGAGGTTGAAGTGTACAGCTCACAAGCAGCGCTTTATGATGTAAATCTTCACATGATTTCAGAAGAAGCAGAAGAAGAGCCTCTTGTCAAGATTGGAAGGATGGAAGACGGAGAAACAGAAAGATTCTTCCTTCTTGTTCCTTATACTGCAATGGATTCGTGAGAAGATTGAAAGTTGAGAATGGTAGACAACATCACACAATTGTGTGGTGTGTAAGTATGTTTTCAACGTGCTTTTATTAGTAGGTGAAGTTGTATTGGCTTGCTAAGGAAGGAGCAGCTGTATCACTGTTACGTAAAGCATATGTTGCAACTTGATTGTTGTTTGCGCAATCAAGGTTATCATAGTAGCTTTCATATTCGTATGTGTTGTAATACTTCATGTTTGGATCACACTTTGGAGCAGGGTTACCCATGCGGACTGGGACATTGTATGTCATGTCTAAGTACTTTGCTTGACCTGGTAACTTTGCACCAAATAATGTAGATGCACCACCACCAACACCGATTTGGATGTTCTTGTACATTGGGTTGGAAGCCAAAACTGGACGTAATGAGTTTTCGTTTTGGATGATTGGCATAGATGAGAAACAGCCTGGAGCTGTTAATGCATTGACTGAACCTGCGCTTGCCATACGACCATCTTGTGTGGTTGCAATACGAGCAGGGCATACGTTGAATTGTTGAACGAATGTGCGAGCACCTTGAGAGAATTGTGCGATTCCATCAACACCTCCATTCTTGTTATTGATCAAATTACCGCTGATTGACATGTTGTGCTATTTACATAACGACTGAGAAAAAAAATAAAAAGTTTTTCTGCATGTTCTTTCTTTTTCATTCACAATTTACACTTCACTCTCCGTGTCGGGATCTCCCTCCTCATCTGCATCTGCACCTCGATCCACACTCTCTCGTACAACACGCGACACGCTTTCTATGCTTGACACACTCACACTTGGACGTTGAGTCATGACTCGAGGAGTGCCTTTAGGTGTTACCACCGGAGTTGCCATGACCATCTCACTCACTATATCAAGGCTTAATCCACCATCTTTCTTTTGCACATGTTGAACATTTTGCGTATGGGGTGAGGTTAACGTTGTACCCAGTACAGTTGATGTGAGGTTGTTGGAGGTGAGGTTGGAGGGGAGGTTGGAGGAGATGGAAGAGGAAGTGAGGTTGGAGGTGATGGTTGAACTGATGGAAGAGGAAGTGGATCTTGATGTGAGAGGTTCGGGTGCAATGGTATTAAACTGTTTGATTCGATCTTTTACCGAAATGCCACCGTTGTCAATCACAATGGGTTGTTTTGGTGGACCAAGAAAGCTTTTTCGTGGAGCAAGATAAGAAAGATCAATCGATGAGCGTTTTGCGGCTGGCGTTTGTTTCCAACGTGGGAGATCTGCATCACGTACACCTACTGGTACAAGGCGAGATTCTTGAAGCAGCGTTTTAATTTCATCCAACACAATTTTTTGTTCTTCCAACATAGTTGGTGATGGGTCTTCTTCTTCAATGGGAGGTAGGATGGGTTCTTCTAATGGTGGTGCTTGCACTGGTGCGATTTCTGTTTTTTGCAGATTATCGCAAATGTCAGGACGAATAAGAGACGAGTGTTTGAATTTGCTTCTAAATTTGAGCAAGACATCTTTTGGTATAACAGGTGATTGTTCTAATAGACGATCATATTCTGCACGACAAACTTTCATGAAAGAATCTGCATCTTTTCTGTATAAACGATCAATCTTGAGTTCAATGCGAATATTTCTTTCCAGTTTACTCCATCCTGTGCTTGCATGTTGATGGCCTTCAGAAACCTGGGCAAAGCGAAAAAAGTTTTGTAGCGTTGTGATAATTCCTGTGATAATGTTAACTGCACCAACCATTTGTTGTGCATAATTCACCCATTCTGGTGGAACAAGACTTTGCATACCAACAGATACTGTTCCTGTCACAGTGGAAAGGACAATCACTGGAATGCTCATTCGATAGTTGATTTTGTTGTATTTGCGAAAGGCTTGGTCGTGAAGCCATTTATAACAGCTTGCAATGTCACCCCAGCTCGCAACGAGTTCTTCGGTTTGGGTATTCCAGACAAGTTTTTGTTTGAGTGATGTGGGTTCGTTAGATGTGTGACCATGAATATTGCTTGGCGTATGTCCAGATGTCAATTCATCATGATGAGGTGTGTCCATCCTTGTATGCAATAATAAAGCAAAACTTTTTTCTTTTTTGTGTCAACATTCTAAAATGGCATTTGAAGCAATTTCAGCAAAGCTTCCTCTTGTAAATATTGGACTTGCAATCATCGCTATCATTCTCACCATAGTACTCTTAACCAAAAAGTCTGAAGAAGCATATCAAGGTTTGAACATGACTCCAATCATGTATCCTATTACTGGTGACGTCACTGGACAAGTTGTTTATACAGTTCCATTGGAGGGGTATGGTTTGATTAACGAAGAAAGCATATTAAATAGCTCTGGATCACCAATGTTGGATGGAATCTTTCAAACCATCGGAACAGGTGTCAATATGGACTTGAATGATGCATCACCAAGTTTATTACAAGCTCAAACTCTTGGTCAAGCTGGAGTTGGTCCAGGTATCGTAAGTTATATGGATAACCGTTATCACAATCTTGCAGGAATTAAAGGAATGAACTTGTAACGCATGTAACGCATGATGGTTTCACATCTCCGTCAAAAAGCGCTTTAAAGGCACACAATTTGTGTGATTAAGTTTTTTAGAGATGCAGGGATGGCAATCTGAAGCAAGTATTCGCAATTTCAATCAACCACAACCATACACAAACAATGGGTTTGATACTACAGGAGTCTCTCAATCACAATTATTCACCCAAACACAACACACTCCCATTGCAACATATGCAACACATCACCCATGGAATACAGCCCAATCTACTGTGATGCAGGCGAACCCAGTGATGCAAGCGAGCGCTGTAACGTTACCTGCATTGCAGCTACCAACTCTTCCGGCTTATTCACCTATGGCATATATGCCTGGTGTTGGTACTCAATATGAGTTGAAGCCATCCATGAATATGGTTCAACAACAACAACAACAGCAAGAGATGGAAACACTCAAGCAGATGATTCTTCAACAACAACAACAAATGCAGCAATTACAACTTCAACTGCAACGTTCACAAGCACATGGAACACAACCAATGTATGCACCTGTGCAACAAAAACCTGTTGTGCAACAACAACCTGTTATGCAACAACAGCAACAGCAGGTGCCACAGGTGCAACAATCAAAAACAAGTGCGGGAAATGTAGATTGGCGTAATCGAAAGCTTCCTGCAAGTGCAAGAGGCGATAGTGCTCGTACGGCAACATTTGACAGTCTTCCATTGTCTTCTGATTTTCAAAGTTGGAATGTCGGAGGTGGAACCATACAAACAACATCTGGATCTCCTGTTGAGTTTGCACATACGCTATCTGCGGCAAGAGGTGACCTCACATTTGATCAACGTCAGCAAAATGTATTGACAGACAAGAGTAAGAATTATTTGGAAGAACATGCAGCTGGAACATTTGATCATAATGACGATTATACATACATTGACATGTCACAAGAAGTCTTTTCGTCTAATGCAGAAACATTGCAAATGCAACGCGGATTGTAGGTAGGGAACCCAGGTTCCCCTACGACCCTTCCTTGGTTTGTTGAGTGATTTAAAGGGTTGTTGGAGCAGTGTTAAGTTGTGATGAGTGGGTATGATGCGTTTTCTTCATTTGACGTAGATAGCTTGCGTTCTGTGATCACTGTATGTGAGCTTTGCACCAAGTATTATCAGCTTGGTTATGAACGAAGGCTTCATTTTATTGAACATTTACAAGATGAGTTTGCTCCTATGGATGATGAATACAGTGACATTGTTGATGTGATTATTCTTTCATTGTATATGCATTACAAGAAGGAAGATTTGGAGCATGATATATATCGCATCTCTGAAAAGCATGATCCCCAAAAAGTACATCACGTTTTGTGCGCCATGCTTGACACTGTGAATGACTTTCTATATGACAATCACGTAGGTAAAGAAGAGTTGTCATATGAGGATGAGGAAGATGTACACATGGAATAAAGGTACTGAACATAATTATCTCAAACACAATTGTGTTTCAAAATTTATGATTTTGTCTGTTTGTATTTCAAAGATGTCATCGTCAAAAGGTAAACCTAATACTCCAAGCTCCATCGTTTTGCAACGACCTCTTGGATCTGGAGCATTTGGTCGTGTATATGAAGGTTCATTCACAGATCCAAGAGATGGTACAACATATGAAAAGGTTGCAATTAAATACATCAACCTACGCGACTTTCCGCCTGCAATTATCAAAGCTCATAGACAAGAAACACAGTTATCACAGTCCATTGAGTCTGATGCAATCGCCAAGGTAATAGCAGAGGTTGACAATGGAGACGATCTCTTTATCATCATGGAAAGGTTGTATGACGATATAACTGCTCTTCAAGAAGATATCGAGCAAGCAAGGCATGAAGGTGAATGGGATGAAGTTGCTGAAAAGATGATCAAACACACCATTCATCTTGCTAACGGATTACGCGACATTCATGCTGCATGCATTCTTCATCGAGATATCAAGCCTGAAAACATTCTAATGGACAAAAAGACACGAATGTACAAGTATTGTGATTTTGGAATGTCTTGCTTCTACCAATCATGTGAAGGGGTTGTTGGTACTCCTTCCTATATGGAACCTGCGTGTTATTTTGCAAATAAATTTGGCAAGACTCCGCTTGTTGTGAGAAATCAACAGTTGCCTTGCAACATCACAGAATGGTCTGATGTTTTTTCTCTTGGCATGACATTGTATGAAATCTTAACAGGTAAGAAATTACTTGAAGATGTACATTCTGCAAACGCATATTATGAAAGCTTTGACGATGCCATTCAAACACTAGATCAGTATAGTCGTCGTGGAGGGGACATGAAACGATATGTCACTTGTTTAAAGCGAATGATTGATCTTGATCCTTCACAACGTCCTTCACCAAAACAAATCACATTGTACCTTTCTGGACATGACAAAGCATTTGAAACATCCAGAAAATACATCTACTGTCCAAAATAAGCGCTTTAAAGGGTAAAGTGTGGATAAGTAACTAGAAGATGGGTAAAGGGCAAACAGGAGACAAAGACGATCTTTCTTGTGCCTCACACAGCGCAAGTGAAGATGATGATACAACATCCTGCACTTCCACTTCCACTTGCACTTCATCATCAGATGAGGATGGAGGAGTTGAGAAGGACAGCATATCACACAGAGTTCAGTCACGACGGGAAGCTCAGCGCAAGAGAGAAGAGGAAGAAAAGAAAAAGGCAAAGGCAGATGCGGAAGCTGAGGCTGAGAAGCGTGGGAAAAAAGATGAAGACTTGCGTAAACGTGCTAAATCGGAAAACAAACGCAGGTTTGATCAATCAGAATCAAAAGAGGGTGCAAACGGCAATGGCTTTGCGTTTGCTGTCTTTAATATTGCAGAGTTTCTAAACAAAGAACTGGATGACTTTGACGATGCACTTGGAGAGGAAAGACCCCCAAAAAGACAACCCCTCCCAAAAAAAGACAACAGTCTCAAATCCCGCATTGAAAACAGCACACTTACTGAGCAAGCAAAAGAAGAAGCATTAGATGCACTTGAAGATATCAAGGGTGATGGAAATAAATGCAAGACATGGATTGAAACATTACTCAAGATTCCATTCAACAAATATGACACATTACCAGTGACGAAATCAAGCTCACAAGAACAAATCCAATCCTTTTTCCAAACCGTTCAAAGCAATCTGGATGCTGCAGTGTATGGAATGAAACAGGTCAAGGAAGAAATCATCAATTATGTAGCACAGTTTATTAGCACAGACAGCAAGAGCATGCCTCGCATTCTTGGTCTTGTTGGTGAGGCAGGTGTGGGTAAGAGTAAGATTATTCGCGCAGGATTCTCACAAGCGTTGCATCGTAAGATGCAGTGTATAAGCATGGGTGGTATTCGTGATAGTGCACATTTTATTGGATTTGACTATACATATCAAGGAAGTCGACATGGTATTATTGTTCAATCATTAATTGACTGTGGAGTATGCAATCCCATCTTTTACTTTGACGAGTTAGACAAGATCAGTGACACAGCAGAGGGTCATGAGATTCAGAATATTTTGATTCACTTAACAGATCCTGTTCAGAATCATGCCTTCCATGACAAGTACTTTGGAAACATTGATATTGATCTGAGCAAGGCAATTATTGTCTTTAGCTACAATGATGAAAAGTTGATCAGTCCCATTTTACGGGATCGTATACATACTATCCATGTTCCAACACCTTCACGTGATGAGAAAAAAGTCATTGTTCGAGACTATCTATTAAAAGAAGTACTCAATAATCTTGGCATGAAAGAAGGTGATGTGATTCTCCCAGAAGAAACCATTCACCATCTTGTCACTCGTTACTCTCCAACTTCATCGGGTGTGCGCAATCTGAAGCGTTGCCTTGAAACACTCTGCATGAAGATCAACACTGCACGCTTTCTTGGTCAAGCATCTAACCAACGATACAAGTGTTTTAAACAGTTGGCTCCTGTAACACTTCCTGTGAAGATTACCATTTCTATGTGTGACGAGTGTATGGATGTGAAACCTCCTGAGGAAGATAAATATTTGCTATCGATGTATCTTTGATGAAATGTTTTTCCCACACAATTGTGTGATGATATTGTTAAAGACATGTGTTACACACCATCCATTTCTCTTCAAGCTTTCATGATAAACTTGACATCTTCTGCTGCACTATATATGTTTGCTCCAGATGGACCAAATAAAACATCGTTTCGAATTATTGCCATCTATTTCTTCTATCTTGGATGGATGCAATTATTTGATTACCTGCTTTGGATATATCCTAAACCTCACACAGTCAATGCAATTACCACAAAACTTGCCATGCTTGCTAGTTATCTTCAACCTGTCATCTATCTTTTGATCGCTTCCTTGATGACCAACAGGTTTCACATGTTGAGCTTGAGCGTGGTTACCATATATGTATTATATGCACTCACATTTGCGATTGAAATCATGGACAATGTTCATTTCACAACTCCTATTGATGATGTACAAGGTCCAACCAATCGCCAAACATTGTTGTGGGAATGGTTACAATGGGATGGACCAATCAGCACAGCATACGTCGCAGCATCATTACTCATCACTTGGCAATATCTGACAGGAGAGGTAAGAAATTGGATGTCATTGTTTATTCTCGCCTCGTTTGCTTTCTCAAGACTCAAGTACAGTGTTAACAGAAGCATTGGAAGATTCTGGTGTTATTTTGGCTCGTTTGTACCACTTCTTACGCTGATTTTCATCACCGTGAAACGCGGAAAAGAAATGATTTAAAGACATGCACGTGGTACTTTGTTTAAAGACTGGTGTATTGTACGATAAGAAGTGCAATGTTGATATCGTTAGAGGGAAATATAGGGAGTGGTAAAAGCACATTGTTGCGTGAGATTGGTGAAAAGTGCAAGTTTGTCAAGGCATGTGTGATCATTCCTGAGGATGTGTCAGGATGGACAAGTTTCACAGACAGCACAGGACAAAATATTCTTGAATACTTTTATTCCAACAAACATGCGTTTGGGTTTACGTTTCAAATGCTTGTTGTAGTGAGTCGTATACGAAATATTCTTGATGAAATTCGCAAGCATCCCGACGCAATTATTATAACAGAAAGAAGTCATTGGACTGATCTCATGATCTTTGTAGAGACGTTGTTTGAGAACAAAGAAATCAACGAGATTGAGTATCTTACATATAAACAATGTCATGAACATCTCAATTCATTGTTGGATGTGAGAGTAGATGGAATCATATACAACCTCACCTCACCCCACATTTGCATGCAACGCATTTGCAAACGAAGCAGAAAGGGTGAAGATCTCATTCCTTCTCATTATATCAATGACTTGCACGAAAAGCACAACAAGTGGTTGATGTGTTCAGAGACAAAAGATATATCGGTTACCTCACCTGTTACCTCACCTGAAATTCTCAACATAGATGGAGATGTAGACGACACAAACGAGGCAGTAAGAAAACAGCAGCTTGACACGATTGTGGCTTTTGTAAATACACTGTACTTCTCCACCGCAACAAAAACCAAGAAAGAATAGCAAGTGAAACAAGTGAAACAAGTGAAACAAGTAGTACACACAATTGTGTGAAGTGAAACGCAAATGGATGTTTATTTAGATGAGGACGTATGCGGTTAGTGTTTGTGTTGATTTGATTGGTTTTAGTTTTGGTGCTTTCATTATCTTGCATTTATTTTTTAACCATGTTGCATTCTTGTCCAAACCTTGTTCAATGAAAAAAACGGTCGCATATAGTCCATTCTCTTGACATGTTACATCGCCTCCACAATAGTCACACAGAATACGATACACGTTGTTTACTCGAGATTGCATCTTTTCAGGAATATCTTTCACCAAATGGACCAAATGGAAAGGTATCTCACACAGTCTCCTCATTACATGTTTGTCCGAGTATGCATAAGCAACAAACTCAGTCAATGTTTGGTCTGAATGAATGAAAATTTGTTTGTAAGCAATGAGGTTACGAAAGAAAACATTAAAACCATTCTCACAGCTTGCCCAATAAAACTCTGCATGGCATACGGTAATCGCATGCATTGTTTCATGCAGTACAGTTTCCATAACGTGCGCAAAATCCAAGCATTTATCCACCCATACACAAACACTATTTGCATGTGGATCATATTGTCCACAGACCACAATTCCATATTGCAAACAGCACATTTCGCGAGAATTTACACAGTCAATTGTGCAAGTTTGACCCGTATACGATTCTTGCTCTTCCAAAACGCTCGCAAGGTGACGTGACATATCTCTTACAAATGAAAAATGGTTCACATCTGCATGATATAGCAAAAATGTTGATAACCTCTCCGTCATCTTTTCTCTTTACCATCACTCTTTTCTTTATAGCAAAGATAGCAAT
>Ga0255210_1000407_pt1 | contig 16322 bp, 16 predicted proteins | sample Miss_Yuk_RepA_8d_FD_188422 | JGI IMG/M metagenome (GOLD analysis project Ga0255210, IMG submission 188422) | Freshwater microbial communities from Mississippi River, Louisiana, United States - Miss_Yuk_RepA_8d | ecosystem: Environmental > Aquatic > Freshwater > River | place: USA: Louisiana...
GCTCAAGGGGTAACGCTCCTGCTGTTCCGGCTCCAGATTGCGGGTGAGCAGGTTGACGGCGTCGATGGCGGCGACGCAGTGCCCCTGCCCCATCATCCAGGCCCGTGTGCGACCGGACAGCGCATTGGCCAGCAGATAGCCCACATAGGCGGGCACCATGTTGAGCGCCCCGCCGGTGTGGCCTTCGGGCACGTCCTTGAAGTCCTGGGCGATCATGGCGCGTCCGTCGAGCCAGACCTGGCGGGCATAGGTCATGTGCACGGTCAGCCACAGGCCCATGCTGCACAGCCGGTCGGCGGCGGCGAACAGACGCCAGGCCTGCTGCGCAGGGCATTGCCCGGTGGTGTCCAGATAGTCCACCAGGGCGGCCACCCGCTCGCGCGTGTCGTCGCGGTGCTGGATCACACCGAGCCCGCGGTGCCAGAGCTGCTGCGCGTCATGCATGAGAAGTCTCCTGTGAAGTCATGGGGGGCGCGAAGCCGCGCATGGCGGCAAACTGCCTGAACATCTCGGCCATTTCATTGACAGGGGTCAAGGTCAGGCTCACGGCACTGCCAGGCACCTCCAACGCACAACGGCCCTGTGCAGCGGCATTGCGCTGTGCATCCAGCGCGATGCCGAAGGCGCTCATGTCCTCGAGGATGCGTGCACGCACCGCGCTCTGATGCTCCCCCACGCCGCCGCCGATGCACACCGCATCCAGCCCGCCCAGCACCGCAACAGCGGCACCGATGGCCTTGCGGATCTGCCAGGCATAGTGCGCCAGCGCCTGCTGCGCCTGCGCTCCGGCGTCGGCAAGCAGGACGCGCATGTCACCGGCCCCCGGCGCCATGGCGGCCAGTCCGGAACCGTGCAGCAGCATGTCCTGCAGTGCAGCGACGCTCATGCCCTCCTGCTGCAGCAGATGCAGCAGGAGACCGGGGTCGAGCGTGCCACTGCGGGTGGCCATCACCAGGCCTTCCAGGGGCGTGAAGCCCATGCTGGTGTCGACGACGCGATCGTCCTTCCAGGCGGTGAGGGAACAGCCGCCGCCCAGCTGCAGGGTAATCAGGCGCCGCGGCCCCGGGCTGCCATCGGCGGGCTGCACCTGGCGCCACTGACTGCGATGGGCCAGTCCATGGAAACCGTAGCGGCGAATGGGCCAGCGCGGTGACAGCGAGTCCGGCAGGGCGTAGCGTGCCGCCACCGCGGGCAAGTCGGCGTAGAGGCCCGAATCGAATACGGCCCATAGCGGCACGGCGGGCCAGCAGGCCTGGACCGCATCGGCCAGGGCCAGCGCCAGAGGATTGTGCAGGGGGGCCAGCGGGGCCCAGTGGGCGATACGTGCGCGCGTGGCGACGTCCAGCGGCAGGGGCCGTTCCGGTACGGCCCCTGCGTGGACGATGCGATGCAGCACGGCCACGGGGGGCCGCGACAGGGCGGCAAGTGTGCCCTGCAGATCAGCGGCCAGCGCCATGGCGCTGCACTCCAGGTGCTGCGCCCACTGCTGCTCGCCATCGACAGACCAGGCAGCCAGCTTGAGGCTGGTGCTGCCGGCGTTGAGCAGCAGCACCCAGTCAGTGTCTGGTGTCTGCGTCATCGGTTCACAGCTCCTGCACCGCGATGCCGTCCAGCACCAGATCCGACGGAAACACCACCACGCGCTCACCATCGGCAAGCCCCGCCAGCACCTCGGCCTGCGCACTGTTGCGCCGCCCGATCTGCAGCTCGCGCAGCTGCACGCGCCCCTCGACCACGGCAAACACCTGCCATTGCCCGGCCCGACGGAACAGTGCACTCATGGGCACGCTCAGCACTGCCTCGGCAGAGTCCACCACGATGGCGGCCTCGATGCGGTATTCGGCGCCCAGACCGGGATTCGGGCTGAGCAGCTCGCCGATGACATTCACGCGCTGCTCCTCGACGCCCAGCGCCGAGAACTTGGTGAAGGCCTGGGGTTCGACATAACGCACCACGCCCTCCAGGGTCTGCTCGCCGCCCCAGCCGCTGACGAGAAGGCGATTGCCCGGGCGCACCAGCACGGCTTCCTGGGTCAGCAGATCCACCACCAGTTCCAGGGCATCGCCATTGCTGATCTGGAACAGCGGCGTGCCGGCCGCCACCACGCGCTCGCTTTTCTCGAACACGCGCTGCACCGTGCCGGCCGCCGGGGCCGGTACGTCAAGAATGCCGGCGTCGCCCTGGCCGCCCAGGCGCTGGGAACGCGCGCTCTCACGCTCGGCGACGGCGGCCTGCAGGGTCGCACGGGCATTGGCTTCCCGCGCCTGAGCAGCCGCCGCGCTCTGGGCAAACGCCTCGCGTTCCTCGCGGGCGATCAGGCCCTGGGTGAACAGCGCCTCGCGGCGCTGCGCCTCCTGCAGAGCTCTGGCGCTGGCGCTGCCGGCCTCTTCCAGCGCCGCCGCTGCCACCCGCTCGCGGGCCTGAGCAGCCGCCTCGGCCGCTTCCAGCACGGCAGCGGTGCGGCGGTCGTCCGGGGCAATGGCGATGCTGGCCAGGACCTGCCCGGCACTCACGCGGTCGCCTTCGATCAAGGCGGTGCGCAGCAGTTGGCCCGTGACCGGCGCGGCCACGGTATAAGGTTCCCGTGCGCGGGTTCGCCCCTGTTCCTCGACGGTGACGAGCAGGGGCTGCGAGGTCACGACGGCAGTCTCCACGGCCAGTGGCAGAGGTCGGGCCGCCCAGAACCCCAGTCCGAGCACGGCGGCAAGGGCGAGCAGCCCCAGCAGGGCGGGTGCGCTGCGGCCGGTCTGGTGGTCGATCCGTTCCCGGGCAGGCCCGCTCCCACCGAGCCTGGCGCCTGTGCCGGCGGGCCCGCTACTGTGCTTGTGTTCGTGCATGCTCACGTCGTTCTACCCCGCTTATTCTCTGGTCTTCAGTACACTGATCAGGTCCATGCCGTCCAGCCTGCGGCGCACGGCGAGCGCGCTGAGGACGGCAGCCAGCACGGTCACCAGCGCGGCAATGAAGAAGGTCTGCGCGGTGATCACATAAGGAATGCGAAAGGTGTCTGTCTGCAGACTGGACACCATGAGCCAGGCCAGGGCATAGCCGATCACCCCGCCCAGCGGGATGGCAAACGCCGTCACCAGGCCCTGCTCGCCCAGCAGCAGCACGGCGACTTCACGCCGATGAAAGCCCATCACCCGCAGACTGGCCAGCTCGCGCCCACGCTCGGACAGCGCAATGCGGGCGCCGTTATAGATCACACCGACCGCGATCACGCTGGCAAAGCCCACCAGAAACCCCACGGAGATGAAGATGTTGCGCGCCATCTCGCGCTCGAAGGAAGCCAGCATGGAGGCAGGTGAGGCCACGCCCGCCACGGCAGGCACCTGCTTGAGCTCGCGGTAGAGCGCCTGCTGCTGCGCATCCGTCACGCCAAGATAGGCGCCGGCGATGACATCCTCCTCCCCGCTCAGGCGGTGCAGCGCCGGCAGGGCCATGTAGGCCGAGACGCCCAGGAAGTCGTCGACGATGGCCACCACCGGCGCCGAAGTCGTCTGCCTGCGCCCTTCCAGCATCTCCACGGTCAGCACATCGCCCACCTGCGCGCGTAGTCGATCCGCGAGGATGCGACTCAGCACCAGACCCTCGGCGGGCAGGCGCTGCACGCGGCCACTCGCCGTGACGATGCGCCGCAGTTCGCCGTCAGCTTCCATGCCCTGAATGGCCGTCTCGCGGCTGTAGTGACCGTGGCGCAGACGGGCCGGCGCCATGCGGTAGGTCTCCACCCGCGTCACCCCCTCCAGGCGCGCGAGTTCGTGGCGGGCTGCGCCGCTGACGTTCTGCAGGAAAGAGACGTTGATGTCCTCGCGCTGGATCTGGCGGAACTGCAGGTCGATCATGTGCAGCACGCCGTCGTACATGAACAGGCCGATGATCAGGATGGCCGTGGAAAACGCCACGCCCAGCGAGGACAGGAAGGCCTGCAGCGGCTTGCGTTCGACATTGCGCAGGATCATGCGCCCCGCCGAGGGCAGCAGCCTGCCCAGGCCAAGGCGCTCGACAGGTCCGGGCTCGAAGCGCGCCGGCGGCTCCGGCCGCATGGCCTCGGCGGGCGGCAGTACCACCGCCTTGCGCACCGCCCCGAGCGCCCCGCTGCAGGCACCGGCCACGCTCACCCCCAGTGCGAGCAACAGCAGGGTCGGACTCAGTCGGTATTCCAGCCCGGGCAGATCGAAGTACTGCCGGTAGATGCCGATGTAGGCGCCACCGAGATACCAGCCGCCCACCGTCCCGATGGCTGCCCCGACCAGCACGGCCACCACGGCGAACAGCAGGAAATGACGACCCACCTCCCAGTCGCGGTAACCAAAGGCCTTGAGCACGGCGATCTCGCCGCGCTGGGTCGTGATCAGCCGCCCCAGCACCAGATGCAGCAGAAACACCGCCACGCCGAGGAAGATGGCCGGCATCGCCGTGCCCATCACCCGATTCTGGTCCAGCTCCCCCTGCAGCATCATGTGCGAGGCCTGATCCCGCCGCGGGTAGGCGCCGAAGCCGCCATAGGGCGCCAGCACCTCGTTGAGGCGGGCGATCACCTCCAGTTCGTTCGCCCCCGGGGCCAGCTTGACGAAGGCCTCGTTGAAGGCGCCGTCCATGTCGTAGGCCGGCCCGAGGGCGCGGCGCCCCATCCACAGAATCCCGTAACGCTCGTCCTCGGGCAGCAGGGAGCCCGGCGGCACGGCATAGGAGTGTTCGGGGGAGATGGCCATGCCCACCACCTCCAGCGTGCGGGCGCGACCATTGATGATGGCGCGCAGGGTGTCGCCCGGCTGCAGGCCACGGGCCAGCGCGAACTTCTCGCTGATCACCACTTCGTCCGGAGCGCCCGGCGCTACCAGCCGCCCGCGGGTCAGCAGGATGTCGTTGAGCACGGGCCGCCCGGTCTCGGGGATCGAGACGAAGCGGCCCTGGGCCGGCGCATCGACGCCCTCCAGATCCAGCGTCGCCAGCAGACTGACCCGCACATCGGCCAGGGCCACCCCGGGAATGCGCTCGATCTGTTCCAGCACGGCATCGGGCGCCCGCCGCAGGGAGGTCCAGACATCGGCGAAACGCATCTGGTTGTAGTAGCGCTGCTGGGCCTCGACCAGGGCCTCGTAGCTGCCGCGCATGGTCACCACCGTCATGATGCCGGTGGCCACCACCAGGGCGATGGACAGCAACTGCCCCTTCATGTGCCAGCACTCGCGCAGCAGCTTGCGATGCAGGGCCGGCAGGCGCAGCCCTGCGGCGAACAGCGCGGCGCGGCTCACCATTCGATGTGCTCCACGGCCATGCGCGAGGGGTTGCGCACCCGCTCCACGATCTCGCCACTGCTCATGCGCACCACGGCATCGCCGATGGCGCCGATGGCAGCATTGTGGGTGATGATCGCCGTGCTGGTGCCGGTTTCGCGATTGACCTGCTCCAGCACGCCCAGCACCAGACGGCCGGTGCGAGCGTCGAGTGCGCCGGTGGGTTCGTCACACAGCAGAATCTGCGGGCGCTTGGCGATGGCGCGGGCGATGGCCACACGCTGCTGCTCGCCGCCGGAGAGCTGGGCCGGAAAATGATTCATGCGCGCCTGCAGACCGACAAGCGCAAGGGCATCCTCCGGCCGCATGGGAGAGCGGGCAATGTCGGTGACCAGGGCGACATTCTCGCGGGCGGTGAGACTGGAGATGAGGTTGTAGAACTGGAACACGAAGCCGACATGATCGCGCCGGTACTGGGTCAGCTCATGGGCACTCGCAGTGCTCAGACACTTGTCATGGAAGTAGAGGCTGCCGCTGCTGGCGACATCAAGACCGCCGAGGATGTTGAGAAGCGTGGACTTGCCGCTGCCCGAGGCGCCCAGCAGCACCAGCAGTTCGCCGGCATGCAGGTCCAGACTGACATCACGCAGCGCGTCCACCACCACCTCGCCCATCTCGTAGCGCTTGCACAGATGCTGCGCGCTGAGCACCGGCATACCAGGGGCGGAAGTGGGCTGTGGTGCCATGACGAACCTGTCTGCTGAAAGTCCTGCCCGGAGTGTACTCCCTTGCCGTGACACGACCAACCGGCGAGAATGCCGCCAAAGCCACCGCGCCGGCGCCACTGCTGCCCGGCCCATTTCGAGGACTCGATCATGCCCGCGCCCCTTCGCAGCCGCCTCACCCTCGCATCACTCGGCACTGCTGCCGCTCTCGTGCTCGGTGCCGGCCCGGCCCTGTCGCAACTGCCCGTGGACATTCCCGGCCCGACGGAAGTCCCCCCGCCCTTCGCGCTGGACTTCAATCAGCCCATGCCCACCGGCATTGCCCCCGAGCTGACCAGCGAGGCCCAGAGCATCGTGCAGCAGTTCGTCGGCACTCTGCTGCCCACGCTGCAGCTGGCCATCGCCGCCGGCGGCCCCGTCAATGCCATCGAGGTGTGCGCCGTGGAAGCCCCGGCCATCGCCGCGCGTCTGAGCGAACAGACTGGCTGGGACGTCTCGCGTGTCAGCCTCAAGGCTCGCAACAGCAGTATCGCCGCGCCGGACACCTGGGAAACCGTGATCCTGAGCCAGTACGACCAGCGCCACCGTGGCGGCGAATCCGGCGCCAACATGAACACTGCCGAAATGGTCAGCGGCCGCTTCCGCTACATGCAGGCGCAGCCCGCAGCACCACTGTGCCTGACCTGTCATGGCACCAACATCAGCGACGATGTGAAGAGTGTGTTGCAGCAGCGTTACCCGAACGACATGGCCACGGGCTATGTGGAAGGGCAGATTCGCGGAGCAATCAGCCTGATCAAGCTGAACTGATCGCCCGCGACCTGCAGTAACCGGGACTTACACCCGGACGGTATAGACATCGCAGTGAATGCCGTGCAGCACGGCATTCGCGGTGGACCCCAGCACGGCGGCCTTGATGGCACTCTGCCCGTGGCTGCCGATCACCAGCAGGTCCACGTGCAGACTCTCGGCCAGACGCTTGATCTCGGAGGCCGGCTTGCCCTTGAGAAAGTGCACGGCATCTGCCGGCAAATCGGGAAACTCCTTCTTCAGCAGCTCACGGGTCTTCTTCGCCACCGCTTCTTCGTACTCGCGCTGGGCAGTTGCGAAGTCCCCCATGTTCAGCTCGTAGGAATAATTGCCTACCAGGGTATCGAACACCTGCACCACGCTGACGCGAGTGCCGAACTTCGCCAGGGCCATGCCTCTGCCCAGAACCTTGACCGATTCCGCAGAGCCATCAATCGCGATCATCACGTGCTTGTAGTCACTCATCGTTACTGTCCCTCTCTCCAGTGGTTGCTGCATTTTGATCAACTCAGCCCGAGCATAGGCCGAGTGAAAAAATGCAGCAACGACATGGATCAAAGAAGGTAGATGGTGGCCAGCAAACCTGTCAGTGACATGGTGATGGTGTAAGGCAGCGCCAGGATCACCATCCGCCCATAGGACAGGCGGATCAGCGGGGCCAGGGCCGAGGTCAGCAGGAACAGGAAGGCCGCCTGTCCGTTCGGCGTTGCCACCGAGGGGATATTGGTGCCGGTGTTGATGGCGACCGCCAGCAGATCGAACTGCTCACGACTGATATTGCCGGCCAGGAAGGCGTTCTGCACTTCGGTGATGTAGACCGTCGCCACGAACACGTTGTCGGACACCATGGAGAGCACCCCGTTGGCGATGTAGAAACCCGCCAGCTGCGCGGAGCCTTCCATCGCCAGCACGGCCTCGACGATGGGAGCGAACAGGTGCAGCTCGTGAATCACCGCCACCACGGCGAAGAACACCACCAGCAACGCGGTGAAGGGCAGCGCATCCTTGAAGGCATAGCCCAGGCGATGCTCGTCGGTGATACCGGTGAAGGCCGTGGTGAGCACGATCACGGCCAGGCCGATGATGCCGACTTCCGCTACGTGGAAGGCCAGACACAGCACCAGGAATACGGCCACGACTGCCTGAATCCAGAGGTTCAGGATCTGCTGCTTCGTGAGCTTGGCCGTCTGTTCTGCATCGAACTTCTCGAGAATGGACCGCACGCTGTCCGGCAGCTGCGCGCCGTAGCCGGCAATGCCGAGCTTCTCCACGCAGATGGTGGTCAGCAGGCCGATGAACAGCACCGGCATGGACACGGGAGCCACGCGCACGAAGAACTCGGGGAAGTCCCACTCCATGATGTGACCGATGAGCAGGTTCTGCGGCTCACCCACGATGGTGGACACACCGCCCAGGGCCGTGCCCACGGCAGCATGCATCATGATGTTGCGCAGGAAGGCGCGGAACTGCTCCAGGTCGGCGCGATTGTGCTCCTTAACCTTCGCGTCATCCGCCACATCGTGCCCCTCGTGGTCATGGTGCAGACCGGACGACACCTTGTGGTACACACCATAGAAGCCTGAGGCTACCGCAATCACCACGGCGGTCACCGTCAAGGCATCGAGGAAGGCCGAGAGGAAGGCCGCCATCAGCGCGAACAGCAGCGAGATGCCGAGCTTCGATCGCACGCGAATCAGGATCTTGGTGAACGAGAACAGCAGCAGCTCCTTCATGAAGGAGATCCCTGCCACCATGAAGATCAACAGCAGGATGACCGGAAAATTGGTTTCGGCTTCGTGATAAACCGTCTCGGGCGAGGCCATGCCGATGATGACGGCCTGGAAGGCCAGCAGCCCGCCGGGTTGCAGCGGGTAGCACTTCAGGGCCATGGCCAGAGTGAAGATGAATTCCGCGATGAGGGCCCAGCCTGCTACAAACGGGTCGACAAAGAAGAAAAGAAGGGGGTTTAAAACGAGAAATCCGACGATCGTGAGTTTGTACCAGTCCGGGGAAGTCCCCAGGAAATTCTTTAGAAAGGCCTGCCCATAAGTGCTTGTCATTATTTTCCTGCTCCAACGTCAAAAAGGGGCCAGCGCATGATCGCGCTGGCCCCTGTGTTTTCAGTGGCGGCAGAAATATCAGAGTAGGTAGATTGTTGCAAGCAATCCGGTGATGGACAGCGTGATGGTGTAAGGCAGCGCCAGAATCACCATGCGACCATAGGACAGGCGTATCAGCGGGGCGATTCCCGAGGTCAGCAGGAACAGGAACGCGGCCTGGCCATTGGGAGTGGCCACCGACGGAATATTGGTGCCGGTATTGATGGCCACAGCCAGCAGTTCGAACTGCTCGCGACTGATGGTGCCGGCCTCGAAGGCGGCCTGCACTTCGGAGATGTACACGGTGGCCACGAACACGTTGTCAGAGACCATCGACAGCACGCCATTGGCGATGTAGAAGGCCGGCAGCTGTGCCCTGCCCTCCAGTGCCAGCACGGCGTCCACTACCGGCTTGAAGAGTTCGAGCTCGTGAATCACGCCCACCACCGCGAAGAACACCACCAGCAGGGCCGTGAACGGCAGGGCCTCCTGGAAGGCGTGGCCGATGCGGTGCTCGTCAGTGATGCCGTTGAAGGCAGTGGCCAGCACGATCACGGCCAGGCCGATGATGCCGACTTCCGCCAGGTGCAGGGCCAGACAGACCACCAGGAAGATGGCCACAGCACCCTGCATCCACAGCTTCATGATGTCGGACTTGGTCAGCTTGGCGGTCTGCTCGGCATCGAACTTCTCGAGCACATTGCGGACATTGGCGGGCAGCTCGGCACCATAACCCGCAATCTTGAACTTTTCGGCCAGCACGGTAGTGAGCAGACCAACGATCAGGACGGGAATGGACACCGGGGCGACGCGCAGATAGAACTCGACGAAGTCCCAGCCCATGATGGTACCGATCAGCAGGTTCTGCGGCTCGCCCACGATGGTGGCCACGCCCCCCAGCGCGGTGCCGATGGCCGCGTGCATCATGATGTTGCGCAGGAAGGCACGGAACTGCTCCAGGTCGGCGCGGCTGTGCTCCTTCACGCTGGCATCATCGCCCACGTCATGGCCGGCGTGATCGTGATTCAGCCCCGAGGCCACCTTGTGGTATACGCCGTAGAAACCCGAGGCCACCGCGATCACCACTGCAGTCACGGTGAGAGCATCCAGGAACGCGGAAAGGAACGCGGCCAGCAGCACGAACATCAGGGACAGCCCGAGCTTGGACTGCACCCGCACCAGCAGCTTGGTGAAGGCGAACAGCAGCATTTCCTTGAGGAAGGAGATGCCGGCCACCATGAAGATCAACAGCAGAATCACGGGCAGGTTCAGTTCCGCTTCGTGATAGACCGTTTCGGGCGAGGCCATGCCGATGACGATGGCCTCGAAGGCCAGCAGACCGCCCGCCTGGAGCGGGTAGCACTTCAGGGCCATGGCCAGGGTGAAGATGAATTCCGCGATCAGCACCCAGCCTGCAAGGAAGGGGTTCACGAAGAAGAACAACAAGGGGTTGAGGATCAAGAAGCCGACGATCGTCAGCTTGTACCAGTCCGGGGACGCGCCCAGGAAATTCTTCAAAAATGCCTGACCGTAAGTAGTCGTCATAGGGTGTTTTCCTTGATTCAGTGGTGCGCGCGATCGCAACCGCGTGCGCGTGTTTCACTCGCTCTCAGGCGCGCACAAGCGACTTGCGGAAGCAGGGCGAAGAGCCTTGAATCCAGCGCTTTCAACAGTGCATCTTGTTGAATTTCAAAACGAATATGCGCGAGAGGAGCAACTATTGGCGACGTATCTCCAGCCCGGATCATAGAGGAATCTTTATGGGGATTGCCAAGCCTTTTCGTCGAAAAACGAAAAAATTCTCTTTGCTGCAATGATTTGAACACTCTTTTGCTTTCATCCGGTCTTGCCGAAATTTCGCTTCGTCGCAGGCGTCTCGACCGCCGTTTCACGCAAAAAAAGGGGGAGGAAGGCACGGTCCTTCCTCCCCCAAAGCACTTTACTACCAGCGTCAAACAAGGGGTCATGATTCTGTGTTGCCGGCTACTGCGGCATGCGCGCAGCGCGAATTTCCACCTCCGCCAGCCAGCCCGGGCGCACCAGGCCGGCCAGAGCCAGAATGCCAGGCAGCAGCAACAGCGGCGTGCGCTTGCGGGTTGTCTTGAACATGGCTGCCTCCTGGCTCAGCGGCCGAGCGTGTTGATGTAGCTGACGACGTTCAGGATGGCGGTGGCGTCGGCCTGCAGGGTGATCTCGGCGGGCTTGTACTCCCAGCCGCCGATCCACTCCAGCAGTTCGGCAATGCTCGTGTCCGTCAGGGGCACGGCCATGGGCTGCATCTCGCGGCCCTGCAGGTCCATGGGGTGGGTGCCACGCACGCCGGCACGGAAGTTCTCCCGCTGGCGCTGGAGGTACCAGAGCTCCATGCCCGCCAGGCGCGGCCCACTGATGCCCTCGCTGCCCATGCCATCGGCGCCGTGGCAGGTCATGCAGTAGCGGTCGTTGTAGTACTCGGCACCCTCGGACTGGGCCAGCGCACGGGCTGACAGCAAGGAGCCCAGCACCAGACTGGAAAGGGTCAGAGCAACATTCTTCATTTCGGGTGCAGTTTCTCGCCACCCTCGAGCAGCCATTCCACGCGCTCGGCCTGGGTCATGCGGGTGAACTCCATGCCGTTGCCGAAGTCGTCGGCGGCGATAGTCTGGGGCGCGCCGTCCTGCAGGTAGACCACGTCCACCCCATCGGCTCGCACCTTCACCGACATCACCGGCGTCTGGTATTTCACGCGCTCGCCCAGGGCACGGGTGAAGCCCGCCGTGATGCGATCCATGCCGCCCACGGGCTGCATCAGGATCGGTCCGGTCTCGCCCCCGCTGGCATAGCCGTTGCGGTTGCTGCCGGTGTACTTCATGTCACGGTTGAGCGAGCCGAAACCGCGGATCAGGCCGAGAATGGTTTCGGCTTCGGATTCGGTGAATGGCTGCTCCAGCTGGGCGGTAGTGAAGGACTTGGCGAACAGCTCGCCCAGGAAGCCGCGCACATTGGTGGAGACATCGGCATTGCGGATGGGCTTGCCGTCCAGCATGGCGTCGTCCTGGATCAGTGCCGTCTTGGACTCGTTGATGAACACTTCAAGATCCACGCCCAGCTCCTTGCAGTAAGAGAGCAGGTTCTTGTGCGTGCTGGGAATGCGGGCGGCGCCGGCATTGAAGTACATATGGGGTTCGTTGTCCCTCTCGCAGACCTGGCGGTTGCCGATCTCGTCCACCACGTCGCCGGAGCGTAAGGTCATGATGCGGCCACCGGCACGATTGGAGGATTCGAGCACCGTGACGTCATAGCCGACCTTGCTCAGCTCCCAGGCCACCGTGAGGCCCGAGATCCCGGCGCTGAGAACGAGGGTGCCGGTACCGAAGGTGGCTCCCAGCAGGTTCATGAATTCACGGCGGCTGACAGGGTTTGACATGGGGCTTGCTCCATTCGAGTCGGGTGGCGTACACATCGCGGCCTTGCGCTGCAGCAGGACGGCCTGCGGTGTGGCGGCAACGCTGCTGCAGAACATGGACGCAGTGTTCGCCGACTCCACGCTGAATTTCCTTCCTGCTGCCTCCCAATCTTCTCCCGGAATTCTCCTGAAGCTCCCCGCCCGACATTCCGGAGCTTCCTGCGCGTTCTCCCCGGCCTCCCCGCTGGTACTTATCTTGCAAATACCGCCATGTCATACCGCCAAAGCCCGCCGAGCTGCGCGCTGCCATGGGGGACAATGCGCGGCGTCAGCGCTACATCCGCACGGTGCCCAAGCGCGGCTACAAGCTGCAGATCTCCCTGCAGAGCGCCACCGACGCCTCCCCCGCCCCCTCCCTGATGAAGGGGGTCAGAGAAACATTTTCCCTGCTGGACCTGCGTCCGCTGGCGGTGGGAGCCTGTGCCAGCCTGGTGTTGATGACGCTGCTGTGGCTGGCCATCAACCAGCGTCTGGCGGACAGCAGCGACAGCCTGGTCATCGGTGTGCCCCCGCTGCGCTTCGAGAGCAACGGCATCGAGACCAGTCGCTATCTGGTGGACGGCCTGACCAGCACACTCATCAATGATCTTTCCATGCTCGATGACCTCAGCGTGGTTGCGCTGGCTGCTGCTGATGACGCACACGGCCGAACGCCAGTTCCCGGCGCAAGTGCTCGACGACCCGGCCTATCACGAGCTGCTGGAAGGGCTGGATGTGGGAGTGTCCTGGCAGCGCACCCTGATGGAAGGCGTGATGGTGCTGGAGAGGGTCACGGGCGTGGCCCTGAGCGACACGGCCTGGGAGCACTATCAACAGGGCCGCTTCATGAGCCGCAACAATCTCTGGGGCCTGCAGAAGAAGGGCGGCGACTGAACGCCGCTCAGCGATCCCGGCGAATGAACAGCTCCGGATGCAGGGTGCCTTCGTAATAATCCGCACCTGCCTGCATGGCCTGCTCGACGCGGGCCAGCGCAGCGCTCGAGTCGGCCTCGACACGCCACGCCAGCAAGGTGGCGGCGCTGGGGTTGCCGCTCTGCTGGTTAAAGATACGCGCCTGACTGCCGTCCTCGAAGTCCAGCAGCCAGCGGTAGCTGGTGACCTCTGCGCCGGCATGGGCAGGCTGACCGAAGACCGAGACCAGCAGGGCGGCGCTGGTCTGCAGCTCGCAGCTGCTGTGGCCGGCAGGAAAAGCGTGATCGACGGCAGTCATGAATTACTCCTTGTGCTACCCGACAGGGCGGTGGACGGCAAGCTTGCCACCGGCAAGACGCAAGCGCCACAGCTGCGCCACCACCAGCACATTGCCGCCCGCCAGCGCGGCCAGCACCAGCTGCGGCACCTGCGGGTCTCCGTCGGTGATGAGCCAGGCGATCAGAGCCGGGGCCAGCGCCTGTGCCAGCAAGGAGGGCCGCGCCAGTTGCCCCATGACACGGGCGTAGCGCTCCACGCCGAAGGTGGCCAGGGGCAGCGCGCCCTTGGCGATCGAGAGAATGCCGTTGCCCGCCCCATACAGGATGATGGCCAGCGCGGTCAACGCGAAGCCACTCGCCAGCAACCCCATGCCCAGGGCCATCAGCCCCACGGCGATCGTCAATGTCCACAGAGGATGATGACGTTCGCGATTGGCAGCCTCCAGAATACGCCCGCCCACCTGGGCCGGCCCGATCAGGGCTCCCAGCCAGACCGCCTCCTCGATGCTCAGCCCCCTGCCGGAAAGCAGCAGGATCAGATGCACCGACACCAGCGCCCCGATGGCGCCGGCCAACATGAGCGAGAGCATCATGAGCCGCTTCTGCTGCTGCTCCAGCGGCGTGAACACGAAGGGCACCGTGGCAGTGCGCTGCAGGCTGCGCCGCGAGCGCCGCACCCACGCCGGCAGGGCGAGGCGCAGCAGCGGCAGGCAGCACAGCGCCAGAATGCCGGCATAGACCACGCAGGTGCCGCGCCAGCCCAGCCGCTCCAGCAGCCACGCCGAGAGCGGCCAGGACACCGTGCTCGAGAAACCGCCCCACAGCGTCAGCGCCGTGATGGCAGATCGCGCCTTCATGCCGAAGATCTGGCCCAGGGTGGCGAAGGCCGCATCGTAAAGCCCCGCGCCCATGCCTACCCCGAGCAGCATCCAGCCCAGCAGATAGAGCCACAGGGCACCAGAGGCCGCCAGCACCAGCAGTCCGGCGGCCAGGATCACGCAGGCGAGCAGCAGCACCTGACGCCCGCCGTGGCGGTCAATGGCGACACCGACCCGCGGAGCCACGAGGCCGGCCACCACCAGGCCGAGGGAGAGCCCGCCCACGATCCATACCAGCGGCCAGCCGGTGTCCTCGGCGATGCTTGTCGCGACAATCGCCGGCAGATAGAAAGTGCCGCCCCAGGCGAAAATCTGCATGAGACCCAGGGCGCTGATCAGCCATAGGCGGCGTGGCGTGTCGGTGTTCATGAGCAGGGCTTGGGAGGAAGGGAGTGGCGGGCACTGTAGTGGAGCGCCGCCTCCCCTGGCAAGCGCCAAGAGCACTTGACAGATGCCACCCTCTCGCGGCACCGGCCGGCCCATTTGGGGCGTAATTGGGGATGCATGGGCGCCGGCAAATTTACAGTGTTGAAGCCCGAGACATAGCATCCAGCCACCTCCTCCCAAGAGAATCGGTGCGTACCCATGAAGGTTCCGGAAGACGTGCAGTTCGTGTACCGCAACGGCGAGCCCTGCTATGCCGTGATCCCCTATCAGGACTATCTGGAGTATCTGCGCCAGGTCAATGCCATGAGCGTGCTGCCCCCGCGTCCAATTCCCTCACGCTCGCCCCTGACCTATCCCGCCGGCAGCCTGCTGGCCACCTGGCGTCGACTGCAGGGCATCAGTCAGGCGGAAATGGCCCGGCGTCTGGGCATCGAGGAGGCCGATATCGTCAGTCTGGAAGCCACCGGGATGCGACGGATGACGAGCTGAGGCCCCGACCGGACACGCTGTTGGCTCGAGTGCCGATTGCTCAATCTTTACCCTTGCACGCCAATCATCTTGTTGCCCTCCCTCCAACACCGCGCTGCAGCGCTCCCGTGACCCCCGCGGAGCCCGCGGGGCACTTTGCTTTCAGCTCCGCTGACTTGGGATCACGACAAAGACTGCACGCCTCGACCTCAGCCTTTCCAGGAAAGCGCCAGCGTCGTCCTGCTGGGTCCGCGTCAGGTTGGCAAGACCACCCTGGCGTTCGCTCTGCAGCAACACCTGCCCGGTGTGTATCTTGATCTGGAGAACCGCACCGATCTGCTCAAGGTACAGGACATCGAGGCGTTCCATCACGCCAATCGCGAACACCTGATCATTCTGGACGAAGTGCAGCGCGTGCCGGAGATCTTCGCGGCTATTCGCGGCCTGATCGACGCGGAACGTCGTCGCGGTCACCGCTACGGCCTGTTCTTGTTCCTGGGCCCAGCCACGCTGGAACTGCTGCAGCAATCCAGCGAAAGCCTGGCCGGGCGCCTGACACTGGCAGAACTGTTTCCCATCGACGGCCTGGAGTTCCAACCGCACGGCGATGCCGCGGACTCGCTCAACCGGCTCTGGCTGCGCGGCGGCTTTCCCGAGAGCGTGCTGGCAGCCGACGATGCCATCAGTCTGCGCTGGCGGCAGAATTTCATCCGCACGTATCTGGAACGCGACGTCCCAACCCTTGGGCCGCGCGTGCCCGCCACCACGCTGGAGCGCCTGTGGATCATGCTCGCACACTCGCAGGGCAGCCCCTTGAACGCCTCGACTCTGGCCAGCGCACTTGATGTGAGCAGCGTCTCGGTGGCGCGCTACGTGGACTTGCTGACGGACCTGCTGTTGCTGCGTCGCCTGCCACCCTTCGTGGGCAATGTCCGCAAGCGCCTTGTGAAGACGCCGCGCGTCTATGTGCGCGACAGTGGCATCACGCATGCCCTGCTGAACATCGGCAGTTTCAATGAACTGCTGGGCCACCCGGTGGCAGGCAAGAGCTGGGAAGCTTTCGTGATCGAGAATCTGCTC
>Ga0255210_1000409_pt1 | contig 16227 bp, 17 predicted proteins | sample Miss_Yuk_RepA_8d_FD_188422 | JGI IMG/M metagenome (GOLD analysis project Ga0255210, IMG submission 188422) | Freshwater microbial communities from Mississippi River, Louisiana, United States - Miss_Yuk_RepA_8d | ecosystem: Environmental > Aquatic > Freshwater > River | place: USA: Louisiana...
TTCAGGTGGTGGCCACAACGGATCGCGCCGCCGTGGGGCGGTTGATCACGATGCCTGAGTTCGTCGATGTGATCGTGCCGCGTGGCGGCAAGTCACTGATCGAGCGCATCAGTGCCGATGCTCGCGTGCCAGTGATCAAGCACCTGGATGGCAACTGCCATGTCTACATTGACGACAAGGCCGACATCGACAAGGCGCTGCGCATCGCCATCAATGCCAAGACGCATCGCTACGGCACCTGCAATACCATGGAAACCCTGCTCATCGCCCAGGGCATCGCGGCACAGGTGTTGCCGCAACTCGGCGACGCCTATGCCCGCGCCGGCGTCGAGCTGCGCGGCTGCGAGCGCACCTGTGCCGTGCTCCCTGACATCACGCGTGCGGTGGAGCTGGACTGGCTTACGGAATACCTGGCACCCATTCTCGCCGTCAAGGTGGTGGCCGACATGGACGAGGCCATCGCGCACATCGCCCGCTACAGTTCGGCACACACAGAGGCCATCGTGACAGAGGACTACTCCCGGGCGCAGCGCTTCCTGCGTGAAGTGGACTCCAGTTCCGTGATGGTGAATGCCTCCACGCGCTTCGCCGATGGCTTCGAGTACGGCCTCGGCGCCGAGATTGGCATCTCCACCGACAAGTTGCATGCTCGCGGCCCGGTAGGGCTGGAGGGTCTGACCTCCCAGAAATACATTGTGCTGGGCGATGGCCAGATCAGGGAATGACATGAGCGCGCGCCGTATCGGAGTACTGGGGGGCATGTTCGACCCGGTTCATCTGGGTCATCTGGAGCTTGCCCGGGTCGCGCTCGAAGAACTTGCGCTGGATGAGTTGCGCATGGTGCCCTGTCATCTGCCCAATCATCGCGCACCGGCTGCCGCCTCAACACAGGCACGACTGACGATGTTGAGTCTGTCCACGCAGGGAGATCCGCGCATCGTGGTGGACGATCGCGAATGTCGGCGTCAGGAGACTTCCTACACCGTCGACACGCTGCACTCGCTGCGCGCGCAGTTTCCCACAGCGACACTGGTGCTGGTGCTGGGCGAGGATGCTTTCGCGGGCTTCGAGCGTTGGCATCACTGGCAGCAGATTCTCGAACTGGCGAATGTGCTGGTGGTCAGTCGGCCTGACATTCCCGTCGAGTTGTCGAAGACTTTGCTGGCGTTGCTCGACAGGTGCCAGGTCGACCGCGTTCAGGATTTGTTCGAGCACTCCTGCGGTGCCGTGCTGCGCAGCACGAACATGCAGCGGAACATTTCGTCCACCGCCGTGCGCGAGGCCCTGCTTGCGCGGCGTGATACAGCCGCGTTGCTGCCACCCTGTGTGCAGGATTATATCGCTGTGCACGGACTCTATACCGACATCGGAGCGGGCGCCGCCTGACTCCCGCAACCATGAGGAATGACCCGGCTTGAATACACAGAAACTGTCGGCGCTGGCTGTCCATGCGCTCGAGGAAATGAAGGGGCAGGACATCGTCTGCCTGAACGTGCAGAAGCTGACGCCCATCGCCGACTACATGATCATTGTCACTGGCACTTCGACCACTCACCTGCGTTCGCTGGCCGATGAGGTCAGCAAGCGCGCCAGGGAGGCGGGTCAGAGTGTGATGGGAGAAGAAGGACGCCTGCAGGCGGAGTGGATTCTGGTGGATCTCGGAGCGGTGATCGTCCATGCCATGCTGGCGCGCACACGTACGCTCTACCGTCTTGAGGATTTGTGGAATTTTGATTCCAGCGCGGCAAGGTCAGCACGCAAGATGGGCGCGGATGAAGATCAGCCTGCTTAGTGTCGGCAGTCGCATGCCGGCCTGGGTGGATGCGGGAGTGGCCGAGTACACCAAACGCCTGCCGGCCGAGTTTTCCCTGCAGTTGAGCGATGTGCCGCTGGCGCGGCGTGGCAAGGGGCAGGATGTCGAGCAGGCCGTGCGCAAGGAGGCCGAGGCTCTGCTTTCCCGAGTGCGCCCGCACGAGCATGTGATTGCGCTTGAGGTTACCGGACTGCGACTGTCCACAGAGGCACTCGCGCAGCGACTCGATGCGCTCCGGCGTGATGGTCGCAACATCGTGCTGCTGGTGGGCGGGCCGGACGGACTGGGAGAGGCTTGTCTGCAGCGTGCTGACGAAAAATGGTCTCTCTCGGCGTTAACTTTGCCACACCCATTGGTTAGAATCGTCGTCGCTGAACAGGTGTACCGGGCATGGACAGTGCTGAATGCGCATCCCTATCACCGGGCCTGAGACAGATTGATTGGCGGCACTGACAAAACTTTATCGCGAATCGCCTGTCTCACAGCAAAAGCCGTCAAGACACAGAAGGGACCATGGCAGAAAAATTCAAGCTGAATGATCATGAGCGCGAGACCCTGATATTCAACAGGCGCATGATCGTCGCTGGTGTGATCGTTCTGCTGCTGCTCGGGACACTGGCTGCCTGGATGGCCTATCTGCAGATCTACCGCTACGAATACTTCGCCGCACGTTCCGACGGCAATCGCCTGCATTCCCAGTACGTCTCTCCCAACCGCGGTCTGATCTACGATCGCAACGGTGTGCTGCTGGCCGAGAACCGTCCCATCTTCAACCTCACGGTGGTGCGCGAAACGGCCACCAATCTGGATGTCTCGCTCGATCTGTTGCGATCGGTCATCAATCTCACGGATGACGACATTCAGCAGTACCGCACGCGTCAGAGTCGACGGGCGGTGCCGCATACCTCCGTGCCGCTGCGCTACCAGCTGAGCGAGGAGGAGATCGCTGCCATCGCGGTGAATCAGCACTTGCTGCCGGGCTTCGCAGTCGAGGCGCAGCTGGTGCGACATTACCCCTTCGCCGAAATGTCCGCGCATGCGATTGGCTACGTCTCGGAGATCAACAAGGAAGAACTCGAGGCGATGACGCCGGAAGAGGCGGCCAATTATCGCGGCACGCATCAGATCGGCAAGACGGGGATCGAGAAGACCTACGAAGACATGCTGCATGGCACGGTCGGCTACGAAACCGTCGAGAAAAACAATCGTGGCCAGGTGATGCGAGTGCTCGACCGCACCGACCCATTGCCGGGACGCGACATCGTGCTGCATCTGGACAGCCGTCTGCAGGCAGCGGCCGAGCGTGCGCTGGGTGAGCGACGTGGCGCTGTCGTTGCCATCGATCCGTCCACGGGTGGCGTGCTGGCCATGGTAAGCAGGCCTGGCTACGACCCCAATTTATTTGTGACAGGCATCAGCCGCGATCAGCTTGCCGAGTTGAACCGCTCCGGCCACACGCCACTGTTCAATCGCGCCATCGCTTCGCGTGTGCCCGGTTCCACCATCAAGCCCTTCATCGGGCTGGCCGGCCTCTACAACGGGACCATCACACCGGAAACAGTCATCGGCGATCCGGGCTACTTCCTGCTGCAGGGTCGTTCGCGGCCCTACTACGACTGGACCTGGTGGGTGGACAAGAGCGGTCACGGGGCCATCGATTTGCGCCGCGCCATCTATCAGTCCTGCAACACCTATTTCTACCAGCTGGCCCTGGACCTGGGGATCGACAGGATCCACGACTATCTCCTGACCTTCGGCTTCGGGCAGAACCTCGCGATCGATATTCCGGAAGCCAGCGTTGGTATCGTGCCCTCGGAGGCCTGGAAACGCGAGAATCGTGGTGAGCCGTGGTATGCCGGTGAAACGCCATACGAGGGCATCGGCAATGGCATCTTCCAGGCCACGACTCTGCAGATGGCCTCGGCCGCCGCCGCCATTGCCAATCATGGCGTGATCAGGCAGCCGCGCATGCTCAAGGGGACTGTCGGCACCGACGGGGAGATCACCGATGTGATTTTCGAGGACACTGCTGCGTCGCGTCAGTTGTTGCCCTCCCGGGAGCAGATCGAGCTGGTGCGCAATGCCATGGTTGACGTCGTCAACAAGCCCCATGACCCGAACGCGCGCCGCCACGAAGGTTCTGCCTACCCGGTGCTGCGCGACAGCGGCCGACCACTGCCATACCCCATGGGTGGCAAGTCCGGCACGGCACAGGTGGTGGAGTTTCGCGTCGACAGTGCGGGCAACCGTGACGAATCGGAAGTGGACGAACGCTTCCGCACCCACGCGATGTTCATTGCGTTCGATGCCTCGGAAAAGTCCCGCATTGCCGTGGCGGTCTTCGTCGAGAACGGCGGCGGCGGCGGCAGTGTTGCGTTCCCCGTGGCCCGCCAGGTGCTTGACGCCTATCTGCTGCCGGAGGGCGAACACTCCCCGGAGGTCTCGCTGGCCGGCTATGACGCCTCTGATGAACTTGATCATGACCATGACCATTGAACCGCGTCGCCTCAGTCCGGCGAGGCAGAAACACTTCAGGAAGGCTTGAATCTCGATGGCAACCCGCAGCTCCAGTCGACCACTCGGCGACCGCTTCCTCCAACTCTATACCGACCGTGGCGAGTTGTGGCAGTCGCTGCGCGTCGATCCGCCTCTGGTGATCTCTCTCGTCTGTCTGGCGGCCTATGGCCTGCTGGTGTTGTTCAGTGCCAGCGGCGAGAACGTGGCGGATGTGCAGCGTCAGGCGTTTGCCATTGGGGTGGCTTTCGTGGTGATGACCGCGGTCGCCCAGCTCGAGGTGGACTTCTTTCGCCGGTCTGCGCCGCTCATGTTTGTTGGCGGCTTGCTGGTGCTTGGCATCGTGCTCGCCATGGGCTCCGAGGTGAACGGCGCCAAGGCCTGGCTGGATCTGCCCGGCCTGCCCAGCTTTCAGCCCTCGGAGCTGGAGAAGTTCCTCGTGCCCATGATGCTGGCCTGGTACATGTCCACGCGTTCTCTGCCACCAAAGTTCAAGGACCTGATAGTGTGTGGCGTGATCATTCTGATGCCGGCGGCCTTGATCCTGCTGCAGAACGACACAGGCACGGCGCTGATGGTGATCATGTCCGGTGTGTTCACCATCCTGCTCGCCGGCATCAGCTGGAAGATCGTGTTTGCCGGCATCACGGCCGTGCTGGCGGCTTCCCCCGCCTGGTACATTTTCCTGGCGCAGCCGCACCAGAAGAATCGCATCCTGACGTTCTTCGATCCTTACCGGGACCCGACTGGCGCCGGCTACAACATCATCCAGTCACAGATCGCTATTGGTTCCGGCGGCGTGCAGGGCAAGGGCTGGCTCAATGGCGCGCAGTCCCAGCTCGATTTCATTCCCGAGAGCAATACCGACTTCATCCTGGCCGTGCTGGCCGAGGAGTTCGGGCTGCTGGGCGTGCTGTTCCTGATCTTTCTGTATCTGCTGGTGCTGGGGCGCGGCTTCTACATCGCCCTCACAGCCCAGGACACCTTCAGCCGCCTGCTGGCCGGCAGCATCGTGCTGACCTTCTTTTTCTACGCATTCGTGAACATGGCCATGGTGTCGGGTCTGATGCCGGTGGTGGGTCTGCCCCTGCCAATGGTGAGCAAGGGGGGCACGTCCATCGTGACGCTGTTGATCGGCTTCGGCATTCTCATGTCCATACAGACACACAAGCGCGTGCTGCCGCGTTGAACCGGCAGGCACCATGACCCCATCGAGTATTCAGGAGAGCCTTTCCCCATGACCTTGAACACCGTGCAGCGATCCGCCTTCAGTGCCCTGGCGCTGTTGTTGCTGGCGGCCTGTGCCAGCAATCCTGCGCCGCAGAGCAGTACCCCGACCATGTCGGCTTCTGATGCCTACCAAGCCAGTCGCTACGGCATCCAGCAGGATCGCGGGCCGACCGCACCGTTCGACCCTTCTCAGGTGCGGGAAGTCGAGACGGTCATCGAACCGCGCACCCTGGCCGGCAATCGCAGCCCCTACACCGTCAACGGCCGGACTTATCAGGTAATGCCGAGCGAACAGGGCTATCGCGAGCGCGGCTTCGCCTCCTGGTATGGCGAGAAGTTCCACGGTCATGACACTTCCAATGGCGAGGTCTATGACATGTTCCAGCTCTCCGCCGCGCACAAGAGCATGCCGATTCCGGGCTTTCTGCGCGTCACCAATCTGGAAAACAACAAGAGCATCGTGGTGCGCGTAAACGACCGCGGCCCCTTCCACAACGACCGTATCATCGACCTCTCCTATGCCGCCGCCTACATGCTGGACTTCCACAACAAGGGCACGGCCATGGTGGAAGTCGAGGCCATCATGCCGACCATCGTGTCCCGCGGTGCTCCTGCCCCGGCGCGCAGTGCTGCCGCGCCCATTGCCGCTACCGTGCCGGCGCCTGCCATCAGCCGCGGTGATCAGTATCTGCAGGTCGGCGCCTTCGCCGATCTGCGTGCGGCCGAGCAACTCAGTGCCCGCCTGCGCAACATGACCTCGCGTCCGGTGTTCATCCGCTCCGTCGAGACCAATGGCGCGCAGCAAATCATGCACCGCGTGCGCGTGGGCCCGATCCCGGATGCTGAAGAGCTTGCCCGCATCACGGACAGCGTGGTTGCCGCTGATCTGGGAAGCCCCTACACTGTCAGCGAGTGAAAAAACAGCGTGAATTACCGAGTGAGAACGCAATGACGCAGGAGAAAACCCCCATGCAAGACAGCACAGCCCCCGCACGCCAGCTCGGCTCTGCACGCCATCGCGGCACTGTTCTGTGGAGTGTCGTCCTGCTGACGTCGGCCCTGGTGGCGACGACGCTGCAACCGGTCAGTGCCCAGTTGCCTGTGCCCGGCAACGCAGCATCCAACGCACCCGCCGCGACGCAGATAGTGCCCCGTCCGCCCGAAATCGCGGCCAGCAGTTACATCCTCATGGATGCCGTCACCGGCAAGGTGATCGCGGAGCAGAACGCCGATGTCCAGCTGCCCCCGGCAAGTCTGACCAAGATCATGACGGCCTACATCGCCGAAGTGGAGATCGACAATGGCAACATGAGTCTGGACGACGAAGTGCACATCAGCGAGAAGGCCTGGCGTACCCAGGGCTCCAAGATGTTCGTCGACGTCGACAGCAAGGTGCGGGTGGAAGACATCCTGCGCGGCATCATCATCCAGTCCGGCAATGACGCCAGCGTGGCCATGGCCGAGCATCTGGCCGGCAGTGAAGAAGCTTTTGCCGACATGATGAACCAGCACGCCCAGCGCCTGGGCATGACCAACAGTCACTTCATGAATGCCAGCGGCCTGGACACGGAAGAGGCTTACAACATCATGTCCGCGCGCGATCTGGCCATCCTGGCGCGTGCCACCATCCTCGAGCACCCCGCGCATTACAGCATCTACGCCGAGCGCGAGTTCACCTACAACGGCATTACCCAGCCTAATCGCAACACGCTGCTGTTCCGCGATCGCACCATCGATGGCATGAAGACGGGCTGGACCACCGCTGCCGGTTATTGCCTGGTGGCCTCGGGCGAGCGCGATGGCATGCGCCTGATTTCCGTGGTCATGGGCACCGCCAGCGAGGATGCCCGTGCCGCCGAGAGTCAGAAACTGATGACCTACGGGTTCCGTTATTTCGAAACCCACAAGCTTTACGACGCCGGTCAGGCAATCAGCGAGGCCCGGGTCTGGTCCGGGCGCGAGGACGTGGTGAACCTGGGTATCACTGAAGAGGTGGTGGCGACGATTCCCCGTGGTCAGGCGGAACAGTTGCAGGCCAGTCTGAGCGTGGAAGAGACCATCACCGCGCCGATTGCACAGGGTCAGGTCCTCGGCAGGGTGGAGATCCGGCTTGGCGAAGAGCTCATCTATCAGGGGGACGTGGCGGCCTTGCAGGCCGTGGAGCGCGCCGGGTTCTTCAAGCGCTTCATGGACTGGCTGACCATGTTCTTCACCAGTCTGTTCAGTTGAGTGGTGTCATGACAGAGCTCGAAGCTCCCCGCATCGCTTTTCCCTGTGCCTACCCCATCAAGGTGATGGGGCTGGCCACATCGCAGTTCCAGCACGAAGTGGTGGCCCTGGTGCGCCGGCATGCGCCCGAGGTGGGGGATGAGCACATCAGTGTGCGTCCCAGCGCCAACGGCAATTACCTCGCTATCACTATCGTGATCGAGGCCACTGGCACGGAACAGCTCACCGTGATGTTCCAGGACCTCAAGGCGCACACGAGCGTCAAGATGGTGTTATGACCGCGCCCGCCGCCGTCCTGCGGGTGCGGCGTCTGCGCCGGTTGGGTGCTGAATCTGCCGGCCACGCCGAAGCCTTCACTCCCCTCGACTATGTGCCTGTCTGGGACGCCATGCGGGCCTTCACGGGCGCGCGCGAGGCGCAGACCGTCGACGAGCTCTGGCTCCTCACCCACACGCCAGTATTCACCCAGGGCCAGGCCGGCAAGCCGGAACATCTGCTGCGCACCGACGATATCCCCGTAGTCCAGATCGACCGTGGCGGGCAGGTGACCTATCACGGCCCCGGGCAGCTGGTGGCCTATCTGCTGCTGGATGTGCGCCGTGCCGGCATCGGCGTGCGGGAGCTGGTCGAGCGTATCGAGCAGAGCGTGATCGACGTGCTGGCGCAGCGGGGCATCACGGCACAGGGCCAGCGAAAGGCTCCCGGCGTCTACGTGAATGGTGCTAAACTCGCCGCCCTCGGTTTGCGTATCCGCAATGGCTGTTCCTACCATGGTCTCAGCGTCAACATCGACATGGACCTGGCGCCTTTTTCCCGCATCAATCCCTGTGGCTATGCGGGCATGGCGGTGACCCAGCTGCGCGATGTGCTGCCGCCGGGGCAGGCTGGCGCGACGCTGCTGCAGGACACGGCCACGGCGCTGACCGCGGCGCTGGCGGCGCACCTGGGTTACCCTTTGGTGGAAGACGCTGAACCGTATATCTGAAGAATTTCACACCGCGGCAAGCCGCAGAGGACCGACAGAGAAAATGGCAGACCAGCCCAGACGCAATGTCCTGATTGAAGGTGAGAAGCTGCGTGGCGCCGAAAAGGTAGCCCGCATTCCGGTGAAGGTCATCCCTACCGTGGATCTGCTGAAGAAGCCCGACTGGATTCGCGTCAAGATTCCCGCATCGCCCCAGATCTCCCACATCAAGGACACGCTGCGCAAGCACAAGCTCGCCTCCGTGTGCGAGGAAGCCTCCTGCCCGAACCTGGGCGAGTGCTTCAGCAATGGCACCGCCACCTTCATGATCATGGGCGAGATCTGCACCCGACGCTGTCCGTTCTGCGATGTGGCCCACGGCAAGCCCAAGCCGCTCTCCGAGAATGAGCCGCGCGAGCTGGCCGAGGCCATCGCCGAGATGCGTCTGCGTTATGTGGTGATCACCTCGGTGGACCGCGACGACCTCAAGGACAGTGGGGCACAGCACTTTGCCAACTGCATCAGCGAGACTCGGCGCCTGAATCCCGACATTCAGATCGAAGTCCTGGTGCCGGATTTCCGCGGCCGCATGGAGATCGCGCTGGATATTCTCGAGAAGACGCCGCCGCACGTGTTCAATCACAATCTGGAAACCGTACCTAGGCTCTACCGCCAGGCTCGTCCGGGGGCTGATTACGCGTGGTCCCTGGAGCTGCTGCATCGTTACAAGGAACGGGTGCCCAGCGTGATGACCAAGTCCGGACTGATGCTGGGGCTTGGCGAAACCAAGGAAGAAGTGATGGAAGTGATGCGGGACATGAAGGCGCACAATATCGACATGGTGACGCTGGGCCAGTACCTGCAGCCCAGCCGCAATCACCTGGCCGTGGCGCGTTTCGTGCACCCGGACGAATTCGAGGAACTGCGTGTTTATGGCGAGGCGCTGGGCTTCACCCATGTGGCCAGCGGTCCGCTGGTACGCTCGTCCTATCACGCCGACAAGCAGGCGAAGGGCGAACTGATCTGAGCATGCTGCGTTGCACTGATGCACGCACACCCAAAGGCCGCTGTCCCGCAGACAGCCGCCGCAGCAGGAAGGGAATTGGAATGGCACTATTCGGCGGGAACTTCACTTCAGCGGTGCGCCGCACACTCGGTCGTACCGGTCTGGCGGTGTGCCTTTTGCTGGCTTGCACCGCAGCAGCGCAGGCCAACACACTCGTGCGCGTCAGCACCAGCTTCGGGGATTTCACCCTGGAGCTCTTCGATGACGTGGCGCCGATCACGGTCCGCAATTTTCTCAATTACGTCGAACGTGGGGCCTACAATGGCACCTACTTCCACCGTCTCGATGCCGGCTTCGTGCTGCAGGGCGGCGGTTATCGTCTGATTCCCTATCAAGGCCCGCTGCAGGTGCCGGCCGATCCGCCCATCGTCAATGAGTACCGCGAATCCAATGTGCGAGGCACCATTGCCATGGCCAAGCGGGATGGCGATCCCAACAGCGCCACCAGCGAATGGTTCATCAATCTGGCGGACAACTCCGCCAATCTGAATGTGCAGAATGGCGGCTTCACCGTCTTCGGTCGCGTGCTGGGCGATGGCATGGGTGTGATGGACGCCATCAATGTGTTGCCCGTGTTTGCCCTGGGCAATGTGCAGTCGCAGATTCCCCTGCACAGCACGGATTCCAGCGACGAGCTGACCGTCAACAATTTCGTCACCATGAACGCTGAAGTGGTGCAGCGCTACAGCTCGGCACTGGCGGTGTTCGAGAGTCAGTCGGGCCTGCTGATGGCCTCCGTCGATGGTGGCGCCACGCTGGGGGCCTTCAGCGTGAACCTGAGCCTGCAGCCGCAGTTGCCGGGCACGGTGTTCCGCTTGAATGCCGACAGTCTGGTGCGTCTGGCAATCCGCCCCATCGGCATGGCGACTTACGCGGACAACAAGCTGCGCATTCCCACGCTGGAAGTGAACGAGAACGGCAACGTTCGGGTGCTGCGCAATGTCGTGCTGGGCCTGAGCGATGCCGCCCAGTGGTTGTTCAGCCTGGAAACCTACGAGCCTTGATCGGCTCACTCTCAGGGGAGACTGACGCATGCCTGCCAGAGGAGAATTCAGTTCCCGCTTCGGCTTTCTGATGGCGGCCTCCGGCTCAGCCATCGGCCTCGGCAACATCTGGGGTTTCCCCACCAATGCTGCCAGCAACGGCGGCGCCGCGTTCCTGCTGGTCTACCTGGTACTGGTATTCGGCCTGGCGTGGCCGGCCCTGATGGCTGAGTTGATCATCGGCCGGCATGCCCAGTCCAATGCCGTGCGCGCCCTGCAAGGACTGGCCCGGGGACCGCTCACGCGACGTCTGGGGACGATCGTGGGTTTTGCCGGCATCCTCACAGTCAGTCTGATCCTGAGTTTCTACGCCATCATCGGCGGCTGGATGCTGGCCTGGGCTGTCGAAGCGCCAGCCAGGTTGCTGGGGTGGGAGGCGGCATCCAGCTGGCTGCGTGCGGATGGTCTGTCGCGCAATGTCCTGTTCGATGCGTTGTTCATGGGCCTGACCATCCTCATCATCATGGCGGGTGTGCGCAATGGCATCGAGAAGTGGGGCACCCGGCTGATGCCTTCGCTGTTCCTGATCCTGCTGGGCCTCATTGTGTATGTCATGACCCTGGACGGCGCCATGGACGGGCTGGCTGTCTACCTCATCCCGGATTTCAGCGAAGCGCTTGACCCGCAGCTCATCATCAGCGCGCTGGGCCAGGCTTTCTTTTCGCTGTCCCTGGGCGTGGGCACCATGCTGGTCTACGGCTCCTACATCAGCCCGCGCGAGAGCCTCAGCACCGTGGGTTGGATGGTGGCGGCCCTGGACACCAGCTTTGCCTTCCTGGCTGGCCTGCTGATTCTGCCGGCGATGTATGTGGCACTGGCCAGCGGCGTGGAGATCTTCGATGCCAGCGGGGCCCTGGTGGCTGGTCCAGGGCTGATCGTGGCCGTCTTGCCGGCCTTGTTCGACACCATGGGCGGGGCAGGGGGCATCATCAGCGTCGCCTTCTTCATCCTCATGTCGATTGCAGCGCTGACGTCTTCTATTTCCATGCTCGAAGTGCCCGTGGCTTATGTCGTGGAGACTCGTGGCATCAGCCGCCATCGTGCCACGCTGCTGATCGGTCTGCTGATCACCGCCATTTCACTGACGATCGTGGCCAATTTCGGCGTGTTGTTCGACAGCGTGGTGACCTTGACCACCGAATACAGTCAGCCGCTGCTCGGACTCTTCTTCGCCGTGTTCGTAGGCTGGATCTGGCACCGCCACGGTGTGCTGGAGGAATTGAAAAAGGGGCATGCCGGCGTCGAGCACACCCTGTTCTGGAAGTTCTGGCCGTTCTACATCCGCTATGTGTGTCCAGTCGCCATCCTGGCTGTCTATGTGCAGCTGATCTGGTTCTGAGCGGCGTTCGCTTCAGCGTTGGCGCAGCGCCTCGCAGAACTGGTCAACTTCTGCGTCGGTGTTGTAATAGTGCACCGAGGCCCGGTTGAGATCGCCCAACCCTCGCGCTGCCAGATCGAGCGGATTGTTGCGCACCCTCACCACCGAGGTGTTGATGCCGCGCGTCAGCAGTCGCTGCTGGAGCGCGTCAGCCGATTCCCGGCTGGTGCTGAAGGTGACGATGCCACTCAGGTCGTGGCCGATTTCATGCACGTTCACTTCCGGCATTTGCCGCAACCCTTCGCGCAGGCGGCTCGCCAGTGCACGCACCCGTGCCTCTATCCACGGCATCCCGAGAGCATTGGCATAGTCCACAGCGACAGCAAGCCCGATCTTCCCGGCCACGCAACATTCCCAGTTTTCGAAACGTCGCGCGTCCTCGCGCAACACATAATGTCGTGCATCGAGGAAGCGGGCGGCCTGCATGTCGATCCAGGCGGGCTGCAGTGTGTCGAGGATGTCGCGCCGCACATACAGAAACCCTGTGCCGCGCGGGCCACGCAGATACTTGCGACCTGAGCCCGTGAGCATGTCGCAACCCAGTGCCTCGACATCCAGTGCCAGTTGTCCCGCAGACTGGCAGACATCGAGCAGATACAGAATGCCGCGCGCACGCGCCATGGCGCCTGCCTGCGCAACAGGATGCACCACGCCGCTCTGGCTTGGCACATGGGTCAGCGCGAGCAGTCGCACATTGCTCTTGCGCAGCGCCTTGTCCAGCGCCTCCAGGCACACAGTGCCCTGCGCGGTGTTGGGTACCACTTCAACGTGCACCTGGCCCCTTCGCGCCAGATGCAGCAGAGAGAGGTAGTTGCTGGCATATTCCGATTGCCCGGTGACGATGCGATCGCCTGGTCTGAAGGCAATCGCGTACAGCAGGGTGTTCCAGGCATGGGTGGCGTTTTCGGCCCAGGCGACCTCATCAGCGGCACAGTTCAGATGCGCGGCAAAGGCCGTGTAGAAATGCTCGATCGCCGCGCTGGCAGCAGCCGCTGCTTCGTAGCCGCCGATCCGCTGTTCCAGTTCCAGATGCTCCCGCACGGCCGTGCTGACCGCTGCAGGGCTCAGTGATGCTCCTGCATTGTTGAAGTGCAGCAGGTGCGAGGTGCCAGGTGTCTGACGGCGCAGTTCAGCGATGTCGTGGTGCATGGGTCTTGGTCCGGGGCTGGTTGCAAGCGCAGAGGGGCTTCTGTACATTGCCGCCAGCACTATAACCCACCACCTCCTGGAGGACATCATGCTGACCATCTATGGCGGCAGTACCTACAACGCAACCAAGGTCCTGTTCACGGCAGAGGAGCTCGGTGTCCCCTATGAGTATGTGCATCTGAATTTCGCTACCGGCGAGCACAAGAGCCCAGCGCATCTCGCGCGGCATCCGCTGGGCAAGATTCCCGCCATCGATCACGACGGCCACTACCTTTACGAAAGCGCATCGCTGTGTCGCTACCTGGCCAATATCAGTGACAAGCGGCTCTACAGTGCCGAGCCACTGGGCGCCGCGCGCATCGATCAGATGGTGGACATGATCTGTCATCACGTCGGTCGCTGGCTTGCCGTGTACTTCTATCAGGAAGTCGTGATGATGAAGTACTACAAGAAAGCGCCGGACGAAAAGGCGATCGCCGAAGCCCACGGGTTTCTGGAACAGCAATTGCCGTTCGTGAACCAGACCCTGCAGGACAATCGTTTCCTGTGTGGCAGCGAGATCACGCTGGCCGACACCATCGCCCTGCCGTACTTCCATGCGCTGGAAGCCACCTCCCTCAAGCTCGACGCCTGGCCGGCGATTGCACGCTGGTACGCCGAGTTGAAATCCCGCCCGTCGTTCCAGCGCGCCCTCGCAAAAATGCCCGCCTGACCCCACGCCGCAGTGTGCTGACGTGAGCCTGACACTGCCTGCCGAGCTGCCTGTGCTGATCGTCGGCGCGGGGCCGGCCGGTTTGATGGCGGCCGAACAGATCGCCGCTGCCGGCGTACCGGTCCATGTCATCGACGCCATGCCTTCTCCCGGGCGCAAGTTCCTGCGTGCCGGTATCGGCGGACTCAATCTGACCCACGCTGAACCCGCTTCGATCTTTGCTCAGCGCTACTTTCCGTCTTCCGCCGTGGCACCCTGGCTGGACTTGCTGGATGCCCGGGGGGTCCGTGACTGGGCCGCCGGTCTGGGCATTGCCACGTTCGTGGGCAGCTCCGGGCGCATCTTTCCGGTGGGACTCAAGGCGGCTCCGCTGCTGCGTGCCTGGCTCCAGCGTCTGCGTGCCCATGGTGTGACTCTGCACGTCCGCCATCGCTGGCAGGGGTTTGCCGCCACAGCCAGTGGAAAGGCGGAGGGCACCTGTCATCGCATCGCGACCCCGGCGGGCGATCACCTGGTACACGCGCGCGCCGTGGTCTTTGCTCTGGGCGGCGGCAGTTGGGCACGTCTGGGCAGCGATGGGCAGTGGTCTGAGCCGATGCGCGCCGCCGGCATCGAGTGCACGCCATTGCTGCCAGCCAATTGCGGCTTCGATTACCCCTGGTCTGACACTGTGCTGCAGCGCCATGCGGGGGCGCCCTTGAAGGGAGTTGTGCTGCGTGTGCTCCAGGATGGCCGCGAGCTCTTCGCCCGCAAGGGGGAGGCTCTGGTCAGCCGCCACGGAGTGCAGGGCAGTCTGATCTATGCCGCGGCGCGCCTGCTGCGGGATATCCTCGCGCGCGACGGCAGCGTGACAGTGTGCTGGGATCTGTTTCCAGAGCGCGACGCGGCGGCTCTGTGCAGAGCACTGCAGGCTCCCCGCGGCAAGCAGTCTCTCAGCAGCTTTCTGCGCAAGCGTCTGGGCCTCACCGGCGTCAGGCTGGCGCTGGTGCATGAACTGGCCGGACCGGCACTGCGCGACCCGGTGCAGCTTGCCCACGTTCTGAAGTGTCTGCCACAGACGCTGCTTGCCACCCGACCGCTGGACGAAGCCATCAGCACGGCGGGTGGTGTCACCCTCGCCCAGCTCGACGACGTCTTGATGGTGAAGCGCTTGCCAGGCGTTTTCTTTGCGGGCGAGATGCTTGACTGGGAAGCCCCCACCGGCGGCTATCTGCTGACGGCCTGTCTGGCCTCTGGGCGGCAGGCAGCGCAGGGAGTGCTCGGTTGGCTGCAGCGCATCGCCGTCAGCGCCAACTGATCGGAGCAGCAGGTAGAAGCAGGCTTGACATGCCTTCGTTCCTACGCGAATCAGGTAGCCGATCCGCCGCAGGGCGATAGCGCGAAACAGTATGAATATTCCTTGCGCAGTAAGATCGTGGGTTTCTGCATGGTCAACGACATGATTGGAAGACAGAGGTTCGCAACCAAGCCGCATGTTTCCAGTCTGATTCTTGAGCCTGATCGGGAGAAGGAGCGGGGAAAGGTGTTCAAGAACGATCAATATGAAATGAAAGAGTTGGGCGCGGTATCGCTCAGCGCCGCCTTCAAGTCGGCGCTTGATCGGTAGTGCCTCTGAAAGGAGATGATTGTCGACATGGCATGCAAGAAATCGATGCTTCGAGTGGCGGATCTGCACAAAGCCATTGTGGGCAATATCCACCGCGCGACGTCACGCGTAGCGCAATCGCCAGTGTCGTTCCAGCCGTCGCCGGAAAGAGCGCGATTGCACCTGGCTTCGACCACGGGCCTTGATTCCGATCGGCATGACCGGCGGCACTTGCACGCAGTGATCATGTTTTCCTCATGGAGGATGCCATCGCGCTTGAGGCACGCTTTGCGGCCAATCACCCCGTGGCAGAGCGCTTGATCCGCGACCTCATCGATACCCTGGCCCGTATCGGCATCTAGCCCGGGCAATCGCTTCAGTGACCCTTCGCGACTGCGCGGCTGAAATGCAGGCTCGCGTGCTCGTCCACCTGGATCGCTCGGGATCGCGCCAGTTCCGCTTCCTTCCATGCCAGCGCCTCCGCCGCGCTACACAGCCCCAACGTCACCGCTGTGGCTGCTGTGGTCTCCCGATCGGTGCGCGG
>Ga0255210_1000411_pt1 | contig 16217 bp, 14 predicted proteins | sample Miss_Yuk_RepA_8d_FD_188422 | JGI IMG/M metagenome (GOLD analysis project Ga0255210, IMG submission 188422) | Freshwater microbial communities from Mississippi River, Louisiana, United States - Miss_Yuk_RepA_8d | ecosystem: Environmental > Aquatic > Freshwater > River | place: USA: Louisiana...
TGCGGTCGCCATCGTTGGGGTACTTGTCTGGCGGCAGCACAACGGCAATGGAGGGCTGGCGTACCTGGCCAGTGGCAATGGCCGCATCGAGGCTGTGGAGATCGATGTTGCTGCTCGTCAGTCAGGCCGTATTCAGTCCATTGACGTCCGTGAAGGAGACTTGGTGCGCACGGGGCAAGTACTTGTGCGGATGGACACCGAATCGCTTCAAGCGCAAGTGCGACAAGCCGAAGCACGAGTACAGCAAGCAGAAGATGCTGTGAGTACGGCTCGCAGCCAGTTGTCCCAGCGCGAGAGCGAAAAAGCGGCGGCGCAGGCTGTGTTGGTTCAGCGGCAGACCGATTTGTTCGCAGCACAAAGGCGTTCCCAGCGTTTTGGCGATCTTCGCCGCCAATCGTTCATCTCACAGCAGCAGCTCGATGATCAAAACGAAGCTGTGGACCGAGCTGCGGCGGCTTTGGACGCCGCTCGGGCACAGGTTGCTGCCAGTGAGGCAGCCATCGCTGCGGCTCGCAGCCAGATCAAAGGAGGGCAATCGGCCGTGGAGGCGGCGCGCGCTGAAGTAGCTCGTATCCGAACCGACATCGACGACAGCACCCTTAAGGCGCCACGCGATGGTCGTGTGCAATTGATCGTTTCCCGTCCTGGCGAAGTCGTGGGTGGCGGCGGGAGAGTGCTCAACCTGGTGGATCTGAAAGACGTTTACATGACGTTTTTCCTGCCAACCCGGGCGGTGGGCCGTGTTGCCGTCGGCAGTGAGGCTCGACTGGTGCTCGATGCAGCGCCTCAATTTGTGATTCCTGCACGTATTTCCTTTGTCGCAGACGTAGCCCAGTTCACGCCCAAGACGGTGGAAACCCAGGTCGAACGGGAGAAGTTGATGTTTCGGATTCGGGCCCAGATTCCACCAGAGTTATTAGAGAAGCATTTGGCTCAGGTCAAAACTGGACTGCCCGGTGTTGCACACGTCAAACTGGATGCCAACGCCCCTTGGCCAGCCCAGCTACAGGTGAGGCTGCCGCAATGAGCAGCGTAGGCACTTCTGCGTTCGCCCCGGTGGTGCGCCTGCAGGGTGTAGGGTTGCAATATGGCAAGGCGCAGGCACTGAAGAACGTCGATCTCAATATCCCTGCTGGGGTTATGGCAGGCCTGATTGGCCCGGATGGTGTAGGCAAATCCAGCCTGCTGGCCCTCATCGCCGGGGCGCGTGCTCTGCAAAGCGGTCACATCGATGTGCTGGGCGGTGACATGGCCAGCGCGCGCTTTCGCGCGGAAGTCTGCCCACGAATTGCCTACATGCCGCAGGGCTTGGGCAAAAATCTCTACCCGACCCTGTCGGTATTCGAAAACGTTGATTTTTTTGGCCGACTGTTCGGCCATGACCGCATCGAGCGCGAGCGGCGCATCACGGATTTGCTGAACGCCACGGGGCTTGCCGCGTTCGCAGACCGCCCGGCCGGCAAGCTCTCCGGCGGCATGAAGCAAAAACTCGGGTTGTGCTGTGCACTGATTCACGATCCCGACCTGTTGATCCTGGATGAACCAACTACGGGCGTCGACCCGCTCTCGCGACGTCAATTCTGGGCACTGATCGACGATATTCGCGCGGAGCGCCCAGGCATGAGTGTGCTGGTGGCAACGGCCTACATGGAGGAGGCTGCGCGCTTCGATTGGCTGGCGGCCATGGATGCAGGAAGCGTGCTCGCCACCGGCACTCCGGGTGCGTTGCTGGAGCGCACAGGCTGCGACACGCTGGAGCAGGCATTCATCGCGTTGCTGCCCGAAACGCAACGCGCTGGCTACCGGCCGGTGGAGATCGTGCCACACGCGGCCAGCGCTGCAGCCGAGGTGGCCATAGAAGCGCGCGACCTCACTATGCGCTTCGGCGATTTCACGGCGGTGGACCGGGTGAGTTTCCGCATCCGGCGCGGTGAGATTTTTGGCTTCCTCGGCTCCAACGGCTGCGGCAAGACCACCACGATGAAAATGCTGACCGGGTTGCTGTCCGCGAGCGAGGGCGAGGCATTGCTATTTGGCAAACCCCTCAACCCCCACGATCTGGCCACGCGCCGCCGCGTCGGCTTTATGACACAGAGTTTTTCACTCTACGGCGAACTGACCGTGCACCAGAACCTGGTGATGCATGCTCGTCTGTATGGCCTGCCGGAATCTGACGTTCTGCCTCGCGTGCAGGTCATGGCAGACCGTTTTGATCTCACTGACAGTCTCGACAGCCTACCGGACGCACTACCGCTTGGTGATCGTCAACGTTTGTCTCTTGCCGTGGCTATGGTCCACGCCCCGGAGATGTTGATCCTTGATGAACCGACATCAGGCGTCGACCCTGTGGCGCGTGACGCGTTCTGGAGAGCGCTGATTGAGTTGTCCCGCAAGGATGGCGTAACGATGTTCATCTCTACCCACTTCATGAACGAGGCAGCGCGTTGTGATCGGATCTCGTTGATGCATGCCGGCCGGGTGTTGGTCAGCGATACGCCTGGGGCGATTGTGGCTGCGCGCGGCACGGCGACACTGGAAGACGCTTTCATCGCGCACTTGCAGGATGCCGCCGCTGAAACACTCACCGAACAGCCCCGTACAGACAACTCGACGCCCCAGCCGGCTGCGTTGCAGGCTTCATTGAAGCCAAAGCGCCGTCACTTCAGTCTGCAGAGAATGCTGAGCTTTACGCTGCGCGAGACGCTGGAGTTGCGACGTGATCCGATTCGCTTGAGTTTGGCCGCACTGGGCAGCATCGTACTGATGCTGGTGCTGGGTTACGGCATCACGATGGATGTGGAGGATCTGTCCTATGCCGTCCTCGATCATGACCAAACCAGCATCAGCCGTGACTACAGTCTGAGCCTATCAGGCTCTCGCTACTTCAAAGAGCACCGACCGTTGCAAGACTACGCTGAACTGGATCAACGTATGCGTGCGGGTGAGATCAGCCTGGCGATCGAGATCCCACCAGGGTTCGGCAGAGATGTGCTTCGTGGGCGGCCTGTCCAGGTTGGTGCATGGATTGATGGAGCGATGCCTCAGCGCGCCGAGACGGTACGCGGCTACGTGCAGGGCATTCACCAAACATGGCTGAGTCAACGTCTTCGCGAAGCATTGGGGGCTGCAGCCGTAACACCGCTGGCTACGGTGGAAACGCGTTTTCGATACAACCCCGACGTGCGCAGCCTGCCCGCCATGGTGCCAGCGGTGATTCCACTGCTACTCATGCTGATCCCTGCCATCCTCGCCACCTTGTCGGTGGTGCGTGAAAAGGAACTGGGCTCAATCATCAACTTCTACGTCACACCGGCGACCCAGCTTGAGTTCCTGCTGGGCAAACAGATTCCTTACATCGTGCTTGCCATGACCAGCTTTCTCCTGCTGGTCGCTATGGCAGTTCTTCTGTTCCATGTCCCGGTCACTGGCAGCTTTGGTGCAATGAGCCTGGGCGCCCTGTTATACGTTATGAGCGCCACCGCGTTTGGGCTGCTGATCTCGTCCTTCGTGAGTAGTCAAGTCGCGGCCTTATTTGGGACGTCCTTGCTGACGATCCTCCCTGCAGTTCAGTTCTCCGGTCTCATCGATCCTGTCAGCTCATTGGAAGGCGCAGGACGTCTGATCGGGGAAATCTTTCCCACTACCCACTTTGTCACCATCTCGCGTGGCACTTTCTCCAAGGCGCTCGAATTTCAAGACCTTTGGGCATCCTTCATTCCTCTCGTGATCAGTGTCCCGGTGCTGATTGGCCTGACGGCCATGCTACTGAGGAAGCAAGCATGATGATTCGACAACGCTTGCGCAATATTGCCCAACTCGGCTCGAAAGAACTGCGCAGCTTGCTGCGCGACCCGATTATGTTGGTGTTGATCGTCTATGCCTTCAGTTTTTCGATCTACACCGCAGCCACCGCGATGCCGGAAACCTTGCACAAAGCGCCCATCGCCGTCATCGACGAAGACCGCTCTCAGTTGTCTCAACACATTGTCGATGCACTGTATCCGCCGTATTTCATGCCACCGGAACTTATCACTGCTGCCGAGATGGACGCACGCATGGATGCCGGACTCGACACGTTTGCCCTGAATATTCCAGCAGGTTTTCAGCGTGATGTGCTCGCCGGTCGCTCTCCTGCCATCCAACTGAGTGTGGACGCCACCCGGATGAGCCAAGCCTTCACGGGTAGCGGCCATATCCAGACCATCGTGCAGGATCAGGTCAACGAATTCGTACGTCGGTACCGCGCTGTTGCCAGCACGCCAGTGGAGTTGGTGCTGCGTGCTCGATTTAATCCTGAACTGAACAAGGCCTGGTTTGGTGGCGTAATGCAGATCATCAACAACATCACCATGTTGTCCATCGTGCTCACAGGTGCGGCGCTGATCCGCGAACGTGAACACGGAACTCTGGAGCATCTGCTGGTGATGCCGGTCACCCCGTTTGAGATCATGGCCGCCAAAGTGCTGGCCATGGCGGCTGTGGTTCTGCTTGCTTCCGCGTTCTCGCTCAATGTTGTCGTGCGCGGACTGATGGGGGTGCCCATCGAAGGTTCGCTACCGCTGTTTTTTACCGGCGCAGCCTTACACTTGTTCGCCACCACATCGCTGGGTATTTTCCTGGCTACATTGGCTCGCTCAATGCCGCAATTCGGCATGCTGCTGCTTTTGGTGTTGCTACCACTTCAAATGCTCTCAGGGGGCAGCACTCCCCGTGAAAGCATGCCTGAACTTGTTCAACTCGCAATGCTCGCTGCGCCCAATACCCATTTTGTAATGCTGTCGCAGGCCCTTCTTTACAGAGGTGCGGGGCTGGCAGTCGTCTGGCCGCAGTTCATCAGCTTAGCCGTCATCGGCGCGGCCTTATTCTTGTTTTCATTGGCTCGATTTCGAAAAACGATCAGCCAAATGGCCTGAAGATCGTTCGCATGAGGCCAAGTCGCGGAAATCCAATGACACAAGGTAAGCTCCAGAGACTCCACCCCGATGTTCTCAAGCTCGGCGTGGTGAGCTTCCTGACCGATGTCAGTTCCGAGATGATCTTCGCAGTGTTCGCCGTCTTCTTCACGACGGTGGCTGGGGCGTCCAGTGCGTTGCTGGGGTTGATTGAGGGACTGGCTGACTTCTCTGCCTCATCGCTGAACTACCTTGCCGGATGGCTGTCGGATCGCAGCGGTCGGCGAAAGTGGTTCGTCATCGCAGGCTACGCCTTCTCCACGCTGGCAAAGCTCATCCTGCTGGTGTCCTCGTCTATCGTGGGCCTGAGCGTCTTCCGTGTTATCGAGCGTTTGGGCAAGGGCTTTCGCGGACCACCCCGCGATGCATGGCTGGCATCCCTTTCGGACAAAGGGTCACGGGGTTTTGCATTTGGCGTGCACAAGGCTCTCGACAAGACTGGTGCAGTGATCGGACCTCTCGTGGCTTATGCGCTGCTGTCCTGGCTGGGGGAGTCGGCCAGCACCTACGCGACGCTGTTCCTGGTGGCGTTCGTGCCTGCTGTCATCAGCGTTCTGGTTCTCACGCGCATCCCTGACCAGCCGGGCGTCGTCCACGAGCGTGAGGGCGTGCGTCGGAATTGGCAGCAACTCACGCCGGCGTTCAAGCGCTTCCTGATACCGAGTGCAGTCTTTGCACTCGCGTACTTCAGCCTTGGCTTCATTCTGCTCAAAGCCCACGACGTGGGGTTCGGCGTGGCCGAGACCGTGCTGTTGTACGCGCTGTTCAACACCACCTGCGTGATTAGTGCTCCATGGGTGGGCTGGCTGGGCGACCGCATCGGGCGCACCCGCATCGTCCTGCTTGGATACTCAGTCTATGCCGGTCTCACCCTATGGCTGGTGTTTGCCAACAGCCGCTGGGAAATCGTCGCCGTCTTCGCCGTGTACGGCCTCTTCTACGCCATCGAAGAATCGCAGAGCAAAGCCTTCATCGCGGACCTTGAGCCAGAGAGGCGCGCCACGGCGGTGGGCGTTTACAACTTTGTTGTTGGCGTAATGTACCTGCCCGCATCCCTGATCGCAGGGGCCTTATGGGCTGTCGCACCCAGTGCTGCTTTTTCCGCGTCGACGGCACTGTCGGTCGCTGCGATAGGAGCGTTCTTACTGACGATGCCTAGACATGCGCAATCCGCACGATGACCGCCAGGCGCTCCCATGAAAGCTCACAAAGATCAAATGTCTACATCGGCAACGCATTCCCGATAGCCGCCCCAAACAGCTCCAGTCAGGACGAACGGAGTATGACAGTGAAGTCCCCTCGAAAACCTGAACCACCCGGAAGTAGAGAATTCCCCCAGACGGAGTCTCTACATGAAGAAATCCAGATTCAGCGAAGCGCAAATAGTCGGCATCCTCAAGGAAGTCGAGCTGGGTGCGAAGGTAGGCGAGACGTGCAGGAAGCACGGCGTGAGCGAGCCGACGTACTACAAGTGGAAGAGCCAGTTCTCGGGCATGACGGTCTCGCACCTGGCGCAGCTTCGCCAGTTGCCGGACGAGAACGCCAAGCTCAAGCGCATGTATGCCGACCTGGCGCTCATGCACCACGCGCTCAAGGACGTTGTTGACCGAAAGCTCTGACCCCGCAGCGTCGTGAGCTGGTCGTGCAGGCCCTCGTGGCCGAGCACGGCATGAGCGAGCGACGTGCCTGCCAGGCCAGCGGCATTGCCCGCTCCACGCTGCGCTACCGGCCCGTTGCACGCGACGACTCCGGGGTCATCACCTTCATACAGGCCTACATGGCATTGAATCCACGCCACGGCTTCGGGCTGCTGTACGACAGTGCTCGCCACCAAGGCAAGCCCTGGGGCAAGACAGTGCTCTGGCGCGTGTACTGCGAGCTGCGGCTGAACCTGCCCCGGCGGGGCAAGAAGCGGCTGCCTGCGCGCATCAAACAGCCACTGCACGCCGCCGGCCAACCCAACCAGGGCTGGAGCTGCGACTTCATGGCCGATGCGCTGTGGTCAGGGCGGCGCTTCAGAACCTTCAACGTCATCGACGAGTTCAACCGCGAAGGCCTGCGCATTGAGGTCGACACCAGCCTGCCGGCTGCGCGTGTCATCCGGGCGCTCAACGAGTTGGTGGAGGTGCGCGGTGCGCCGCTGTCGATTCGCCTGGACAACGTACTAAATGCAATAGGTGTTGCTCAAAAAGAACAAGCTCACTCCTGGCTGTCAAAGCAACCAAAAAAACAGCGTCACTTCGCTGCTTTGCCCAATGGTCACTTCCACGTATTACGCAGGGCGTCGATTCACCATAATGAACACAAGATCCAGCAGTGATGAGCTGCGGTCTTTACCGAACTTAAAACAATCGGTTGCCCAGTGGAAGGTCCAAACATTATCTACGGGGTCCTGGTGGCCCCAACGGCCCTAGAGAGAGGGATCGATCCACTGGGCGAAACTTCAAAGTAACCCTGGTAGGGTGTACCGGATTTAATCAGTGCATGTACGACACGCGCCATCTTGGCCATCACTGCAGTCATTGCCTTGCGTTTGCAGTCGGCATCCTTTGGCGTGGCTTGGGTGTAGCGATGAAACTTGTTGCGAAAAGAGTTCTCGGTTTGACGAATGGCGTGCAAGCTGGCCATATACAGTGCTAATCGCAGTCTGGCGTTGCCGCGCTTGGACAGTTTGTCCTGCCCCCGAAAATTACCTGACTGATTCTTAGCCAAATCCAAGCCGCAATACTTGAGAAACTGACGGTGATGGTTAAAGCGACGCAAATCACCGCCCTCAGCCAGGATGGTCATGGCGACGATGGGGCCGATACCGGGTACGGTCTTGAGCAGACAATAGTCTGGGTGCGTGCTCAGCGTCGCTTCGGCCTGCTGCTCGAGTTGCTGGCGTTGGGTGGTCAACTCTTGGTAACGCTGGAGTTGCAGTTGAAAGGTTTGACAGGCCAGCGAGTCAGGGGCAATGGGCAGGCCAATACTGTGCTGAGCCGCCTCATACAGCTCTAAGAGTTTGGCTTGTTTATTCATCTTGCGTCCGATAATGGGGCTGGCAATCTGGCAAAACGCTTGTTCGCTGTACTGTGTGACACTAGCAGGTGTGGGAAAGTGCAGTAAATAGTTGATCCACCAAGCATTGCGGGTCGAACACCAAAACTTGGCCATCTCTGGAAAGTAAAGCGGCAGGTAGTGCGTCAAGATGGAGTGCTGCAGGCGGGTACGGCTCAGCGTGATGTTGCTGTAGGTCTTAGACAGCTCTTGGATATCGTGATAGCCTGACCTGATGGGGTCGACGTAGGTTTGCACAACGCCGCGCTTGAGCAACTCGAGCAAGATGCCTGCATCTTTTGGGTCGTTCTTATCCCAGGAGTTAAAAATGGCTTCGCGGTAGCGGGCACTGGCCAAGGATGAAATCAAAGACACATCAAAGCCTTCTGTCAAAAGCCGAAAAGCAAGCGGGCGGTGGTAGTTGCCGGTTGCCTCAAATCCGATGTGACTGGGCTGGGGCAGCTCGCGTATGACCTCAATCAAGCGATCGTGGTCTTTGCCGGAGTTGGCCATGCGAAACCGGCGAGTCTTACCGTTTGTCAGCTCGACCATGACAACGTTGAAATCTTTGGCAATATCTATTGCAACCCATGAGCTATAGGCTTTATGCTTGATCTGGTCAGTCATTTGGAATGTTCCTCTCAAGATGTTGGAGTCAAGAGAATGAACCTATTCTTTATGGCTGACCACCCCGATTCTGCATGTACTACGGACCAGAGTTCATCGCCCACGCGCTGGCCCAGTGGGCTCAGAGCAAAGGTATCGCCCTGCAGCACATCCAACCTGGCAAGCCCACGCAGAACGCCTATGTTGAACGATTCAACAAGACCTACCGCACCGAGGTGCTCGACTGCTACGTCTTCGACAGCCTGCAGGAAGTGCGTGACATGACGGCCGATTGGCTGCACCGCTACAACCACCATCGTCCCCATGAAGCCCTCGGCCGAATACCTCCGGTCGAGTACCGTGTCAAACTGTTCCCCAACCTCTACTTCTGACTGGCTCAGGAATTCGAGGGGACTTCACTGGGTGCGTATACCGTGCGGTGGCATGTTGCGCGCCGTCGCAGGCCCGCGTGGTGCGCAGGCTTGGGTTAAGACTGGGCATCTGCGCAGCATCGACGCGCCTACGCCACGATGAGTGAGAGATCCGGCAAACGCAGCGAACTTGAGTTACGGGCCCGCGCCAAGGTCCAACGTTCAGGCCTGCGCGACCTGAGCTTTCGCTCACTCGCCGATGAGGTCGGGGTCAAGTCATCCAGCGTGCACTATTACTTCCCTGAGAAGAGAGACCTCGCCGCAACCCTAATCCGCAACTACAGTAACGACTTCTTGTTGCGATTGGCCAGGGTATCGTCTGACAACGTTTCGCTCATATCCAAATTGATGACCTTTGTCGATCTGTTCGAAGAGGCTGCCGCTGATGACAAACTTTGTCTGTGCGGGATGCTCGCGGCCGAACTTTTGGCCCTCGATAAGGAGTGCCGATCACTACTGGAGGAATTTTTCAAGGCAGCCGAGAGCTGGCTTGTTGATGTGCTGCACGATCACAAGTCGGATGTTGCAAGCTCTTTGCCGTCGACCAAATTGGCGGCGGTGATGATGAGCGGGCTGGAAGGTGCGCTTTTACTAGACCGGGTTCAAGGCGCCGGAGTGCACCTGCAGGCACAGCGGCAGTTGATTTCGAGCTTAGTGATAAGCGAACGCAGGCTCTAAAACCCGCCTTGGGCCATTGGTGGGGGCGAACCCGTGTACTTCCAGTGATCTGTGCCGAATTGATGACAGCATGCCGCAACCTGAGCCGGACAGGACATTGGCCTGGTCGAAATTCAGCGTTGTGAGACCGATGGAACTCACGGACGCTGAGTTTCTGATTGACTACCCCTTCGACAGTTGCTTGGCAATGATGCTTCGAGCCACATCATCCGCATCTTTCATGGGCACGGTTGGCGCTTGTGTCATGTAGGCAGGGTTCGCCGGGGCGGGTGCGCCCAACATCTGGCCGCTGGTGTCATGGGTATCCACGGTGGCGAGCATCGATAGGCCCACTCGCAGTGGATGGGCGCGCAGTTCCTGCGGGTCGAGCGCGATGCGAACCGGCACGCGCTGCACGACCTTGATCCAGTTGCCTGTGGCGTTTTGCGCCGGCAGCAGCGAGAACGCGCTTCCCGTTCCCGGAGACAAGCCAAGCACCTTGCCGTGGTATTCGATCTTGCCGCCGTAGGCATCAGCCTCCAGCGTGACCGGTTGCCCCACGCGGATGTTGCGCAGCTCTGACTCTTTGAAGTTGGCATCCACCCAGAGCTGATCGACAGGAATGATGGTCATCAACGCGGTGCCCGGAACGACATGCGTGCCCACTTGCACACTGCGCTTGCCCACGTAACCCGATACCGGAGCCAGCACCGCATTGCGCCGCGCACCAATCCATGCCTGGATGAAGTCAGCCTTGGCCGCAAGCACGTTGGGATGCTGCTCGATGGCCACGCCTTGCAAACCTGCGCGGGCTGTCTCCAATTGCTTCTCGGCCACGTTCAAAGCGGACTCGGCGGTCTGGACAGTTTGCTGAGCGTGCGCGACTTCCTCTAGCGGCAGGGTCTGATCGGCTGCCAGGGGCTGCCTGCGGGCAAAGTCGTCCTGAGCCCGTTTGAGTTCCTTACGTCGTAATTCGACGGTGGCTTCGTACTGAGACAGTCCGGTGTACCGCTCACGCAGTTGGCGCACCACGGAGCCTAATTTCGCTTCGGCCTGGGCCAAGGCCACCTCGGCATCGACGGGATCAAGCTTGACCAGTTCGGTGCCTGCTTGCACCAGTTGCGTTTCGTCCGCGCTGATGGCGGCGACGTTGCCGGTGACCTGTGCGGTGAGGGTCACCACGTTCCCGCCGACATAGGCATTGTCGGTTTCCTCCCGCTTGGAGAGAACCAGCGCGGCATACACAGCGTAGAGGGCCGCACCGACCACAAACAGCGCGGTGATGCCGATCAGCACCCAGCGGCGCTTGCGTTGCTGTTGAGGCGTGCCTGTGTCAAGTTGAGTATCTGTCATGTCATTTCCCATCAATTCATCAAAGTGTTCTTGGCCTGTGCCGTTGCGGTGCTGACCGCGTGATAGCCGCCGCCCAGAGCCCTTGTCAGCCGCAGATCGGCTTGCAGCCGCTGCCGAATCAGCGCCAATTCGGCTTGCTTGTCTTGGAGCGCCGCCACGTCGGCACGTAGCAGGCTGGCGCGATCCGACAACCCCCGATCCAGCTTCGCCTTCGTGTTGCGTTGGAGGGCCGCTGTATTGGTGGACATGGCTTGCTGTTGCTCAAGTTGCTTGTCCAAGCCCTTGATCGCGGCAACGGTCTGCGCCACTTCGCGTGTGGCGTCCAGCACCTGCTGGTTGTAGTTGGCGATCAATTCATCCCGGCCACTGCGCACGGATGCCAACTGGCCTTTCAAGCTGTCACGCTTGAAGATTGGTAACGACAGCGTGGGGCCGATGAAAAAGGTGCGGCTGCTGGCCTGGAACAGGTCCGACAAGGACAAGGAGTCCAGCCCCAAGGACGCGCTGAGGTTGATCTCTGGGTAGAACGCGGCTTGTGCGGCCTCGACGCGACTCATCGCGGCCTCGACACGCAAATGCGTTGCCTGAAGGTCCGGCCTGCGGGCCAGCAGCTCAAAGCCGAGTTGGGCGGGAACCCCTTCATGAGGCGTTGGCAAAGGACGAATCGCGAGCTGGTTGATCCATGGGGCATTGCCACCGACCAGCGCCCGCAGCGCCTCCCTTTCCGCCAGTGCATGCGCCTGGACTTCGGCCAGACGGCGTTTCAGCTCGGCGAGCTTGGTTTGCTCGACCAGCGCCTCGTCCGAGGACACCAAGCCTCGCGCCTGACGCTTTTGCTTGTCCGCCACCAGCGCCTGCTGGATGGCAAGCTGCTCCTGAAGATCGGCCATGACCGCACCATCGGCCTGGTACTCAAAGTAGCTTTGTGCCACTGACAAAGCCAACGCCTGCCGGACCTGGACCTGCTCTGCTTGGCGAGCGGCTTTCTCGCCCGCAGCGGCCGTAATTAGCGAGCGATTCTTGCCCCAGACATCGAGGTCTTTTCGGATGCCCAATTGCACATTGAAGTCGCTGAATGTGCCTCCGCCAATGGGGGCAGGAAGCAGCCCATTGGCCGAGTAGCGTTGACGGTTGGCTGACGCATCGACACCGACACCCACTTCATCACTGGCGCGTGTGATGACCAGCGCCGCCTGAGCTGCGTTGACCCGAGCAGCGGCGGCTTCAAGGCTCGGGCTGTCATGCAGGGCCTGCTCGATCAAGCGGTTCAGTTGTTCATCGCCATATCGTTGCCACCAGTCATCCCGAGGCCATGCGCCTTCTGCCGCCTGACGAAGATCGTCCGGCAGTTGCACCGAATTACCATCGGTCTGGCGCAGCGTGGTGGACTCCGGTGGAACACTCACGCACGCGACCAGCGACAGGCTGATCGCCAGCGTGATGTACGAGTGTTTGAAGGAGAGTGGAAAAGTGGTGTGCATAGTTACTCCATGGCGGCATGGTCGATTTGACCGGCGTCTTTGGAGCGCGCCTGCCGCATCAAGATCAACAAGGGGATGATGGCCAGCGTCATGAGGAACATCATCCAGAAGTTATCGATGTAGGCCATCATCGAGGCCTGCCGCGTGATCTCCGTGTTCAGCAAGGCCGCGCCCGCGCCAGAGGTGCCGTAGAAGGCATTGACCGAGGGGCTTTGCAGCGCCGTGTTGGCCACATTGATGTGCTCTGTCAGCGAGGCGTGGGCGATTTGCGTATTGCGGGTCAACAGGGTCTGCACCAGTGCGATCCCCACACTGCTGCCGATGTTGCGCACCAGGCTGTAGATGGCCGTGCCTTCCGCGCGCATTTGCGGCGGCAGAGTGGAGAACGTCGCCGTACTCAGCGGAACGAAGACCAGTCCCAGGCCGATCCCTTGAATTACGCCGGGCCAAACGATGTCGGACTGCGACAGCACAAGCGTGTAACGGCTCATCTGCCACAAGGACAGAGCCGTCAGGCCAAATCCGGCCGCCAGCAGATAGCGCACGTCTACCTTGCCAACCAGACGGCCGACGATGACCATGGCCAGCATCGTGCCCAAGCCGCTGGGCGCGGTGACCAGCCCCGCTGTTGCGGCCGGATAGCCCATCAGGCCCTGCAACATCGACGGCGTGAGCGCGCGCGTGGCAAACAAGACCATGCCCACGATGGAGATGAAGACCAAGCCGGTGACGTAGTTGGAGTTCATCAGCAGGCGGTAATCGAAAAACGACTTGCCCGCAGGGCGCAAGGCGGTGTGAGCGATGAAGTAGGCCAAGCTGATCGCCAGCAGAATGGCTTCGATCCAGGTCTCGCGCGAGGAAAACCAGTCGTTTTGCTCCCCCCGGTCCAGCAACATCTGCAAAGCCCCGATGGCCAGGCTCAAGGTCACGAAGCCGAACATGTCAAAACGCATGCGGCGTGTGGCGGGCGTCTTCGGGATGTAACGCCATGCCCCGTACAGCGCCATGGCCCCCACCGGGACGTTGATGAAAAACACCCAACGCCAGTCGTAGGCATCCGTGAGCCAGCCACCCAGCGTGGGGCCAAGGATCGGCCCGATCATGACGCCCATCCCCCACACGGCCATGGCCGAGCCGTGCTTCTCGCGAGGGTTGATGTCGAGCAGGACGGCTTGAGACAGGGGAACGAGCGCGGCACCAAAAATGCCCTGAATGAAACGGGCCAGCACGATCTCGGTGAGCGAGCCCGCGATGCCGCACAGCACCGAGGCGATGGTGAAACCGGCAATCGAGGCCAGAAACACGTTCTTGCGCCCGAAGCGGTCGCACAGCCAGCCCGTCAGGGGCATGGTGATGGCTGAGGCCAGAATAAAGGACGTGAGCACCCAGGTGATCTGATCCTGAGATGCCGATAGGTTGCCCTGCATATGAGGCAAGGCCACGTTGGCAATGGTTCCATCCAGCGCCTGGATGATCGTTGCCAGCATGATCGAAATCGTGATCATGCCGCGATGCTGGATGGGCTGTGTCGGGCTTTCGGCCGCTGCTGAACTCATAGCCCCTCCTCGATTCTTGACTGCAAGGCTTCGAGGAGCTGCGTGACATCGAGCAGTCGATCCCGGTCCACGCCGCTCAAGACCTCCTGTCGGTAACGGGATGCTTCAGACCTGACATTGGCGTAAAGCTCGCGCCCCGCGTCCGTCAGCATCACATGCTTGACTCGACGGTCTGTCTCAGACGGATGCCGCTCCACCAGGCCAGACTTGACGAGACGGTCGATGAGGCTGACCAGAGAAGGCCCTTCCACACCCAGTGCATGTGCGAGCTCAATCTGGGAGAACGCGCTCTTTGTTTTGGCAATAGTGGTGATGGCGAGCCAACCGGCCTGACTTACCCCCAGGTGCCGGAGGCGGCGGTCTACCGCTTGGCGCCAGGTGCGGGCGGTACTGTGCAAGGCCAGCGCAAAGCGTTCTTCGATGGAGACAGCGGGCATTAGTTCGCACTATAATGATTAGCAATTTATCGATTGTAGGGCAAAATTGGGCCCGATGACAATCGCGCCCGGGAGCGCCATGTAGCGCTGCCGGTCCGAGCAGTGGGTGCGCTCAAGCCATAAAGCCGGGATGAAAGGAGATTTCGATGTTCAAGAAGATAGTGCTCGCCTACGACGGATCGACGTTCAGCGCCGTTGCGCTCAACCAGGCGGCTGAACTTGCGCGTCTGCATGGGGCGGAACTACACCTCATCGGCATCGCCACGCTTTCCAGTGGCGTGGCCATTGCCCAATCCGTGGGCTTTGTTGATGTCTGGGGCGAGGAATACGCAGCGTTGGAAGCTGTCCTGAAGCAGGCTGTATCCGATCTGCGTGATCAGGGGCTTAGCGTTGTCTCAATCGTCAGAAGCGGGGAACCTGCCAGCGAGATCGCCGCCTATGCACATGAAATTGGCGCAAGTTTGGTCGTCTTGGGGCACACGGGCAAAGGCGTTTTGTCCCGTTGGTTCCAAGGCTCAGTAGGTGCAATGCTGCTCGACCATTTGCCCTGCAGTCTCTTGATTGCAACCCAATGAACAACGTCCATTTTGATCCACCGGGGAATAACAAGGCGCAACGCTTTCAAGAGGAGTAATAGATGGGCAAGAGCGATGACATTGATTGGTTAGAACAAAATGAAAATGGTTGGGTGCCTCTAAGCTTGCCTTCCACGATTGGGCACGAAACTTTTGTCTCTGGTGATTTAACTGGGCACAGGCTGAATGTCCGCTATTTTCGTGACCCGACTGAAGTGTCTGTGATAGCCAAGGCGGTGTTTGGACCAGGAACCCAAGGTCCCCCTGGGCATGCACATGGGGGAAGCATGGCTGCGCTTCTTGATGAAACTTTGGGTGTCGCTGCCTGGGTGCAAGGACACCGGGCAGTTGCGGCAGACCTTGGTGTGAGGTTCCGAAACATGTTACCTCTGGGCTCGCGCTGCTTAGTTCATGCCCGAGTTGTTGCCGTCGAGGGCCGAAAGATTTCGATCGAAGGTGCACTCAGCAATGACCAAGGAATTCTATTCGCCGAAGCGACGGCGCTCTTTGTAGCGTTAGATCCCGCGAAATTCGGAAAGCTGGCCGAGGATGCTTCTCGCGTGTTCGGACCGACCGGCACATCCCCGGGGTAATTTGGATCACTCAGCCAGCAAACCATCGGCTTAAGCTGCACTGAGCGATGTAGTCGTCTGGCCCCGCTCGCTCTCTCTTGCGCCCTTGGGTTGCCTCGAAGGACGCTTCGGGCTACAAGCCGGTCTGGCTGGGTGAGTCTCGGGGAACGGTGGGAACAGCGGGGGTGACGGTTTTCTTACCCCGTGTCGCGCGGACTCTCCCTCGGTTGCGCCCTCTGGCGCAGGAAGGCGGGATGAGGGTTATCCTGCGTGCTACACTCCACCACCAAGATCAAGCGCCCAACTGTTCTCAGTTGGGCGCTTTCGTTTTGGCGACCGCAAGATGGTGCGGGGTGCAGCGCAATTCTACGTGTGCCATACCCTTCCTGCATCCGAGGCGGTACCGCCCCCCAAATCTCATACTCCGCTCTCTCTTCTCCCTGGCGGCCACCTAAAGTGCTCCACTGATGGCCACCCAAACTGCTCCACCTGGCCAGGGTTGATCTGACACATTGAATGCGGTGTGTTGGCTCTCTCCGGGGACCAGAAGGCAGGACG
>Ga0255210_1000413_pt1 | contig 16075 bp, 14 predicted proteins | sample Miss_Yuk_RepA_8d_FD_188422 | JGI IMG/M metagenome (GOLD analysis project Ga0255210, IMG submission 188422) | Freshwater microbial communities from Mississippi River, Louisiana, United States - Miss_Yuk_RepA_8d | ecosystem: Environmental > Aquatic > Freshwater > River | place: USA: Louisiana...
AGTATCTCAACCTTGGGTTAATAGAATCATGCTTATGGCTCTTTGGCATGACCTTCTTCGAGGTTTCTTGTGTTACACTAGGTGTCAGGTCCTCGACGTATCCATATAGTTATGGAGCATTGTTCTGTTTTTGCGCTCTTCTTCTTGTGTTTGTTCGTCGTTTTTTATATAGTTTTCTTCGTCTTCGTCCTGTCTGGAATGATCCACTCCACTAATCATCCGACAACCAATCATCCAATTATCTTCACTATAAATACTTCAAACCACACAATTGTGTGATGTATAGTGCAATGTAGAGTGCAACATTACAAGTCGTCCCAGTTTTCTTCGTTTTGAAACGAAATGTCAATGCCATCAGATGTATCATGTAGATTTGTTTCTGCACAAAATGCAGCCAGTACACCTGTCTCATCATTCTTTAACAATATTCCAACCTGTTCGGGTGTGTATAAATGCAAGATATCACATCTGTCTTGTTGATAATCTCTGGTACTGATACAAACAAGATCATGAAGCTTTGGTCGTCTTCCACGTTTCATCTTTCCACAACATATACCAAGGATAGTCTCTCCATTCACAAGAGTCACCTTGTAACGACCTCCACCACATACAGAGTGTACACGCGCCAAGGCTTGATCTTCTGTGGGAACAAGATCTTCATAACGAGATTGTATTAATTGTGTTGTTTTTCGTGCCTTGTGTTTGGATTTATTTCCACCTGAATTATTCTTGACCATTGTTTCAACCTGTTTACCCCCTATTAACATACATCACTCTTGTGTTTAGATGGAGAGTGCGTGACAAACAAACTGTGCAATGGTGCTGGGTGAACACTTGCTGCTTGTAATCAACACAAAATAAATGTCACCCGATGATACGATCTCACACATTGTATCTCGCAGGTTGATGGATGCCTGTGTAACGTCACTGCTATTTGTGATTGCATCCATGCATTGTGTGATCATGAGAAGCGTTTCAACAATGGTGTGTTGCAACGATGGATCTGTGGGAGTATATGTATCGAGTGCTACAAGGAGTAAATGTTTCTTGTCAAAACACATCACAGAGGCATGTATGTGACAATCTGTGACAATCGTGTTTGCAAGATGCGTTAATGGCATTGTTTGAGGATGAAAGGATCGGATGATAGTTGACATGGCCGCGGAGAGTGAATGATCATAAATGGAAGTAAAATTGATACTTACACATTTGCTATCAGAACACAATTGTCTTACATGAGAACATGTGCTAAGCATGTCATCTTCCACATAATTGCAACAATCCATCTTGTGAAGAAAAATGTGCAATGCATGATGTGGACATTGCAAATGTTCTAAAGTTGCTGTTAGCGAGTGAAGATAAGCAAATGTTTCTGAAGAGATACTATTTTGCGTTGTATCACCTAGGTCGACAATCGCAATTATGTGTATGCGCTTGGCGATGGTTGTTACGTTGTACATGATATCTGAAGGGTCGATTTCATGTGGTATGTCCATGAGATGAAGAGGAAGGGATGCGATGGTGAGTGTATGTGTAATGGGAGTAGAAGAAGGTTCAAGAAACGTTGTTTCATGAGGCATTGTGGAAAGAAAAAGACAAGATAAGATGGATGTTTTACCAACGTTTCGTCCACCAACAAATAATATCACATCATCACACATGTGTTATAGACACTCCCTATACATAATGTCACTAAACTGGTTTAAACAAATAACTTTTTGCGTGCAGAGATGAGTGGATACGGAGTTCAGATGCAGCAGTCGCATACGCAGCAGTCGCAAGGTGGACAAATACCTCAAGCAAAGCTTCAGAAGCAAATATTGAAGCGTGGGTGGGGTGCATATATAACACCTGGAGCCATGGCAACGGTACATTATACAGGAATGTTTCCAAATGGTCAAGTATTTGACTCAAGTGTTCAACGTGGAAAACCATTTACATTTAAAGTCGGAGCAGGACAAGTCATTCGAGGATGGGATCTTGGAGTAGCATCGATGCAACAAGATGAGCAATGTAGATTGATATGTCCACCAGAGTATGCATATGGTCACGCAGGTTCTCCACCAAATATTCCACCGAATGCAACCCTAATCTTTGATGTACAACTTCTTGGTTGGACTGAATAAATGTCAAGTCAACCATTGCCACAGCACACAATTGTGTGATGAGTACATCATATAATGTACGGTCAGTTTGAGCTCTAAACTTAATTGATTGCGTGTTTGATGTTATCGACGCATTTGGAGATCATAGAGTCTACATCAAGAGGCATTGCATCTGGTGCACCCTTCTCCTCTACTTTATCAACCTGAGGTTGAGGTTGAACAGGCTCATCCATATTTTCAAGCTTGATTGTTTGGTTCTCAGTGGTGAGACGATCCACATCATCCTTCATGTATTTGATATAAGAGTTTTGTGCCTTGTCTGCACCAACACTATCCAGACCGCGTTCATATTTAGAAAGGAATTGACTACGGAAATCTGGATGCTCTTGATCCATTTCTTCAATCTCCTTTGTGACACGTTCCAATGCTTCTGTTGCTTCTCTATGATGCTTCATACACTCATCAATACGAAGTTGAGCATAGGCACGTTTTGTTCTCAACTTGGTATAGACTTCAAGTGGATCAGAAGTGTCATCATCATCCTTCTCATCGGACGAACGCTTGCTGATCATCTTGTGATGTCTCTTCTCAACCTCTTCCTTTTCTTTACGCTCTTCTAAACGCTTTGTCTTCATGTGAGCTTTTGTAATGTCATCTACAGTTGCTTGAAGATTAACTTCTGTTGTTTCCTTTGTGTAACATGTATTGTCTTTCATAAGAGGGAAATCTCTACCTACATATGTCACATCATAATCACTCAGTGTGTCGTGATTTCTCAACAAGAATTGTGCGTATTGTTCTGCTTCTAATTGTGTTGTAAAGTTTCCACGAACTTTGAAGACGCCATAGCAACCATGATCGTCAGGGATTGCATTTGGAGAAGGAATAAATGTTACAAGTGTATAGATTTGACCATTGATGGTAGGATCGACACGAAACTTGCGTGTGCGAGGAAAGGTCAACTTGAGATAATCTGTGTGAAGACAATGCTCTTTTGCATCAGCAAGTTGAGCGTTGGTCAATGGAACACGATCACTATTTGCATGTAAATCAAGGATGCATTGTGGAGGCTTTGTTTTGCATTTATTTTGATGGTCTTCTTCGATTCTAAATGGTGCTGATTGTTCATATACTTGCATGATGATGGATGGGTTATATGCGTTGGTGTGATATGATCTTTAAATGGCAGATTTACAGATATTGAATTTGTGCATGATTTTTTGTTTCTTTTCAAGTGTGTATATAAATGTCACGTTCGGTTCTTTCACCTACCCGTATGAACCGTCGCCCTTCTTTTGTGCCTCCACTACAAATAAGCTCACTTTCTAACAGAAGTAACATTGTTCATCTTGGTGGAATCGATTCCCCTCAGCTTTCTCCTATATTACCACACGGGTCTGTTCCAACCTCCACATCTGATCGTATTGCGAGCATCATAAACACTCCAGTGTTACTAACAGATGTCGAACGAATGGTGCAAGACTCGTTGGTTCAAAACAGTGAATTTGCTTTACATAGAGATTCCATCATGGCACAACTTGAATATGAATTAGATCATGCATCCAATCATTTCACAAAACAACCACTGCCTGATGATGATATATTGTGTAATAATGAAGCCAACCGTCAAGCAAATGTATTGGCATGTTCTGACCCTGATCATTACTCTCAATATCGTTATGATGATACACAAACAACAGAATGTACAGATGAAAAAGGCTTCATTCAATCCATCTCGTCAAGAAACATCCCTGAGCTTGTAGGATGGCTTAAAGACAATGGCAAGATATTCTTTGACACCACGTTGGATGATGTCATTACAGGCACATCGTTTGATAATTGGAACTGGGCCTTGGTTGAGAATGAAATGACATCCAACCCTGCAGGTGAGTATTACCTTAACATGGTTGCTGTGGAAGACATTTATGAGTTTGGAACAAAGCATGTCTTTCTTGGAAATCAAATGTCTATCTTTGCTGCAGGTGAGATGCAGATTGATCGCACAAATAACATAGTGAGATATAATTTTAACAGCAGTAATATAGCTGATATTGATGCTAAACTTCCAGTGCAGGTTCGTGTATACAAGATTTTCCAATCTATGTTACCATTTGGGTACACCATGATCAATGATCAATTGAATATGCAACTATCCAACATCACTGGTGTTTCGTACACGCCAAAGTATTTCTCATTTTATCGTACCAAAGCATGCATGTCAGATGCCAAAGTCGACACATTAAACCGTTGGTTGAAACAACACAAACGTTCTTTCGATCCAAACAGACAGATTGACATAAAGAAAATATATAAGCGCTTGACACACAAGCTTGAAAAGATGGGTTATATCAATTTAAGATACCTCGGACAAGGTGCATTTGGACGTGTTTATGATGCAACAGAAGACAAAACAGGTAGAAGAGTTGCTGTGAAAGTGAGCAGTCAGATTAGTCTCACAGAGATTGATGGAGGAGGAAGGTTGGAGCATCCAAACATTCTTCATGCAAAAGGATTTGGGTTACATCCAGTACGTGGTGGTCAACCTGGAACATTGGAACAGATCATTGTAATGCCAAAGTTACGACCATTTTCCATTTTACTTGTAACAAGTGGTTTAGATGCCATTCGCATATGTTATGAAATTGCTTCAGGTATCTCATTTCTTCACGACAATGACTTTTATCATTGCGACTTGAAACCAGACAATCTTCTTGTTCATCCAACAACAAACATGACAATCATTGGTGATTTAAACTTGCTTGGTGATGCAAATGCCCCTGCAATGGCATGTGGTCACATTGGATGGATTGCTCCGGAGAATATTACTCATTATAACCCAGATGTAATATATGGTGTAGATGGCAAGAAGAATGATGTTTTCACACTTGGATTACTCTTTGCATATATGTTATCAGGTGGATTAATGTTGGTTCCACATCTTGATAGTGAAGTTGCAACCTATCATGATATTGTCGATGATCCAGAAACAACAGTTACAAATTTCATGAACGGACCAACCCTTGATTGGATGGATAATGACATTGGACCAGGAACAAAAGATGCTTGGACTAAATTAATCACCAACATGATCTTGCCAAATGTGGATGAACGTTATACCATTCAAGATGTATTTGCAAGCAATGTATTTGCAGAAGCATCGTATGAAGTTCCCTTACCTGGACGAGTTCTTGCAAGTATGGATCATTCGTATCCAATCACACCATCAGGTCTCAATTATAGTTGTTTTGCAGCATTGGTGGATCGTGCATTTGAGCATTTAAAGTTTTATCCAGCTTGCATCTTTTTCATGTTTCATGTATATGCAAATTGTTTATCACCAAATTTTGCACACATCTTTCCTACTGCTTTTAACGCACAACAAAGGGCAGAGCATGCCGCATTTTTTGCAGCAAAGATAACAGGCAAGTATTATTCCATCAGTGAGGTCAATACGGTTGTGAATGATCTGGTGTCTATGTTTGGTCAATGCACCCGTGAAACATATGCACACATGCTAGTTGGTTACTTGCGTCAGGTGAAAGGGCATATACGTGTCGTCAATATATTTGACAAAGCAACGAGTCTTGCAGAGGTAGAGTGGGCATTAGAATGGATACTCAAGGTTTGTATTGGTGAGAAACCATATAAAGATCCAATCAGATGTCATTATGAATATTGCACACAAATAGAAACAGCTGGTCAGCGTATGAACCGTCTTCCAAAGAAAAGTGCATTGCGTGCTGGTTTACTCACAAACGTGAAAAATAATATCATTCCCGAGATTGAACGCAAAGCTGGATCCTTCACTCCATAAGATCAAAGCGTGTATATACCATCACACAATTGTGTGTGTAAACGTACTCAGGTAAGGAGCACTGCATTCTTTAGAAGACAAATGGATGTAATGCATTTACTGTAACACATCTGCAATCCATGGCATGTGTGTAAGTAACAATGCTTTGGCTTTTTCTGCAATGACACGATGTTCTACTTGAGTATCCCATGCGGAACGTAATTGAATATAATGAATCCAGCTACGAATCGTTCCTGTCATATACATTCTTGTGCGAGTACACAATGGAAGAACCATCCTTGCACACTCTTTTGCAACACCTTCGTCAAGAAGGGTATTGTACAATTGAAAACATTGATCAAGCACAGCTTTTGTTTGTGTTTGAAGCTGTTGTTGCTTTTGTTCGTCGATAGTGTCTAATGAGGATTGACGATTTTTGTGATCTTGAATGCGAAAGTATGGTATCTCATATTCCATATCAGAAACACTTGCAAAACGTTGACTCAACTCTTGAAACGAAAAACTTCGATGTCTCAAAATCTGCGCAGCAATCGCTCTTGTCGTGTGAATCTCTACACACATACTAGCCATCTCAAATGGACTCCAATGATGATGTGCAACAAGATATTGAAGAAGCTTTGGTGCAGTCTTAATATTGTTTTCATTTGCTGGGTTACTCACTCTTGCAAGCTTTGCAATGATTTCTTGTGCATCTGGTGTAATCCAAACAAGCTCTGTATTTGTTTGTGAAGCTGCCAATGCAATATCCATACCTTGCTCACTCTCACTCATCTTGTTCATACATACCATATCCATTTCTTTAAAGCAAAACATGCGTACATGAAAACGGCAAGGTACAAAGTGAAAAAAGAAAGGTGATCCAATTGTAATGAAAAAAATGAGTGCAACAAATTGCAAACAATGTCTTATCTGTTGTGAAACATTCACAAAACAAAAAAGAAAAGAAATCTCTTGTCCATCTTGCCATCAACCTTCATGTTTGGCTTGTTGGAAAACCTTCTTATCTGACCACGCATGTGTATGTATGTATGAAACATGCAAACAACCTTTACCTTTACATTTCATCCTGTCACATTTTCCAACTGCATGGGTACAACATACATGGTATCCACATATGGTTACAATGGTCATGACATTTGAACAATCTCTTCTTCAACAAACACAATACATGCTTGACAAAAGAAACAAACATGACGAGTTGCAACGTCAATGGAGATGTCTGTCCCACGCGCAAGTGAAACACAGCAATCTGATGAGCTCCACAGCTTGTAAAACAATAGAGGCACAAGCATCGCTTGCAACACTACGTGGGCAGACGAACCTTACTGCATATGATGCATGGCGCAATGTTTGCAATGATGATCCTATTGAAACTAGTTACAAATGTTTGACACTATTGGAAGTATTGGTGTCAAATCGTCTATCAAAAGAGCATGATGGTCAATATTATGCATTTTGGCACATGGCACAAACTGCTTCTATACAAGAACGTTGGCAGTGTATCACATATGTATCATCTCTTGTACAACAATGCTTTGCAAAGATAACCTCAAGCATGATGGAGATGGAGAAAACAATCGAACAAATGAACGATCAATATCATCCATGTTTTACCAAAGGATGCTTTGGATTTGTTAAAAAAACAACAGACAACGCAAAACAAACATGCCCAGCATGCCGCGAAACCATGTGTTTAGACTGTTTTACAACGTGCGATGCAGATGTTCACGTATGTGATGAAAGTAAGCGTCAGGCTGTGGAAACGTTGCTTGACTCAGGAGCAAAAGCATGTCCCAACTGCAAGGTGTATTTGTTAAAGTCGGATGGATGTGATGTGATGTTTTGTGTGACATGCAAGACAAGTTTTGATTGGAAAACAGGTTCTGTCATTCATGGGTTTGCTCATAACCCTCACTACCTTGATCATTTACAAAGTCCTCAACCTCATACATTGCATCAGGTACTTACAAAATGCACAGAACCTTTCGAGTCTGCATTGGGACGAGATGAGTTGCATGTGACACAGAAAGCATTGTTGTTATTATGTGGTAAAGCATTTGACATTCTGTATGTCTTGCAAACTCACACACTTCCTCAAATGGAACGAGAAACAAACAGGGCTGTAAGATTCTTTCACTTACGAGAAGATGTCTGTCAAGGTATTATGGATAAAAAGGAATGGCATCACGAGATTCATGCAGATCTTTTGCAACATATGAAAGATGAAGTAACGTGTGCATATGTCAAAACCATGTTACATGATTGCACGAATGCCCTTGTAGTCTTTTATCACAAGTTGTGTGATGCTGTAGATAGAACAGATGTGCAAAGCATCTGCACCAGTGTAGAAGACATTTATACTAAGATCTATTCCTATATCACAACATGTAACGAGAAAGAAGAAGCACTTGCACGTCAGTGTGCTCATATTACACATGAGCCACACATACAATATCTTCGCATAGGGATCCCTTCACCCACAGAGATTAGATGTCTAAGATGTTTATGGCCTACTTCTCATCCACTTGATGCCTATATTTCTATGCCTCATGTGGAGGAAGAAGTTGGGACTGAGACATTACATGAGACATTTCACACCTTTTGTCAACCAGGTGAGATGGATGACATTTACTTTGGTGAGAGGAAAGATTACATCTGCAAGATGTTTGGAGTGTGGGTGTGTGATACAAGCACGACAGCTCACACAAGTGGTGAACGTGCACAGGATAGAGTTGTTTCATGTAAGGATGTATATGTTCCATTGGTCAGGACAGTGGGAGATTTGTTGTATGTTACAAGTGAACATCATCCTTATGCGCTGGAGATGCAGTGGAGTAGTGATGAAATAAAGATTGCTCGTTTGTTGCAGCAATGGTGTATGTTTTCATACAAGCATGTTTTGTTTCGTTCAGATCATATATCTCATGAAGTACTTATGTCTGAGTTTGATGAAGATGATATGAACCATGTGATAAAAATGTTTGATGTTTGTTCGTTGCCATTGTTATCATCTGTGCTTTTCTCATCCTCGCATCAAGGTGAGACTATACATGCACATAAACGATGTGAGACTATGATGGAAAGTATGCTTGTAGTATTAAGGGATGTTGTGTGTGTTGGAACAGAGGCATTTCTGGATTGTGTATATAAAAAGTATTGTAGACAAGAAGTGCAAATGAAATTGTCAATTCAAAGGATGAACATGGTAGAAGTGGATGGTATGAAGATTCCTATGTGGTGCAAATGGTTACTAACATCCAACATTCTTCTTTACCTTGAACGATTGCGAGAGCGAAGTGTAACATGTCGATTGACAACAACCATGTCGTCATCGTCTTTGTTGTCTCATTGGATTGGTCAAGTGATATCACACAAGGTTGCAAAACGACTAGCACAAAGCTCTCACGGAAAAAGAGGAAACCGAGTCATGACCAATGGATAAAAGCACGTCATTCGTAGTGCCAAATAAGAGAAAAAAGAATAACACAAGTGTGTTCAAGTAAAGGTTGATGATCTAGTCAACGAGAAGAATTTGAGGTGCTGTGGAGTTGAGTTTAATGCATTTAAGACAGGTTTCCATGTCCACATCTGGTCGTTCTTTTGCGGTGGTATATAACAGATCTTCATTTGGTGTGATGGTTTCAATGACAACGTTGGTATCATAGGTTGGATTGAATAATCGTCTACAGGTGTCGATATGTAACACTTCAAGGTCTGTGAGGTTTGGTATTTTTTCAATGCAGCCATACGTTTGAAGAAGATCAACTGCTCGTACGGGACCAATCTTGTTGACACGACTCCCAGGATTATAATCACATCCAACAAGAATGGCAAAATCAACCACTTGCGCATCCGTAAGTTGCCATGCTTCCATCAACTCAACAAGATTGACATATGTGATATCACCTTTGATCACATCTAATTCAAATATGATGATATCGGCTCTGTGAGCAATACAATCAGTATCGCAACTTATCACTGCACTTCCCAATCCTTGTTTCACCAACCAACAACAGTATGCCTCTGCTTCTTCAGGGGCTTGTATCCAAGTTACGCCACATGCAGTGAACATTTGTTGCATGAATTTTACGTCTGTTTCTGTGATGTAGCTTGTCTGTCGTGTAAGACTTTGACAGAGTTTGGACAGTTCTGCAAGTTGCACTTGTGAGAAGGATTTTGGTAAGCTATCTACATCTTCTTCTTTTGGTTTTCGTTTCAAGAGGCTTGTGACGTCTGCTCCTTTCTTTTGCAGACCTTTGATTTCTTCATGTAAAAGGGTCATGATTGGTTGTGATCGATCACCTGCTTGATATGCATCAATGGATTGTGAGATGAGGGTGAGGCGTTCACGCGATTTCTGGCGTTTTTCACGGCGATCTGTTTGTTCTGCAAGTTTTTCAGGTGGTGCACGTCCATCAAAGACAGGAATCACATGTACCCAGTTTTCTCGAAACATAGTGATGAGTTTGATGAGTGAGTTAAACCATTTGCTGCTTTTCGATCCATTTGTGCAGACTGATTTGTAAATATAGCTTGCAATGTCAAGATATACTCTTTGATGTGAGAATAAACTAATGTGTTCTTTGTGAAGCAACTCTCCATGCTTCTTTCGCAAAAATTCACTCACAGCGTGTAATCCCATGATGTGATATACATATATACAAAACGGATACTTCTTTAAAGCAAAGAAACAAACATGCAACATCAACATGGAGTCGTCGTCTATCGTATGGAGATGGAGATTATTTGATGCAGCAATTGAGGTTGATGATGTTCTCACGTGCCAAAACGTCTTTGAAAGATACTTTCCTTTGAAATACGTGACATATAAAGATCGGTTTAGCGAGAGCATGCAGGCGAGTGTGATGATGTTGTTGAAGCTTGTGAAAGAGTGTGTCGTTCGAGAAAAAAAGGAGTGTTTCACCAAAGGAGATTCGGAATCGCACAAAGTGCTCACGGCTTCGCCGAAGAACCATGGGTTCTTTGCTTTGCTCATACACAATTGTGTAATCATAAAAACGTGAAGAACATCTCACTCTGCATGGGTCGAGCAGAGACAATAACATGTTGCTTAGAACATATTGCTTAGAACATGTGACTGATGCACTCTCTTAGTTTGTCTTGATAAAGTGCTCCTTTAAGTATTGAGGTAATCTAAAGTATGTCATTGGGACAGCTGAGTTTGCTGGGTAGTTTAATAACTTGGATAACTTGTCATCTGGTAAGATGATACGCTTATCCTTCTCGTTACGTAAGTTGTTTGACTTGACGTATGTGTGGATGTGCTTTGTAATCTCTGTACGTGGGTATTGACCGTTCTTCTCAACAGGGAAGTTTGCCTTCTTTAAGAACTCGAATAAACCAGCAGAGATACCAACTGGCTTCATTAAACCAGACTTGCTGTTATCACGGTTGGATTGCTTCTTTAACTTTAAGACACGTGATGTATCTGATTGTAAGACTGTTAATCTCTTGTTAATTGTTCTTAAGAACTTTAATGGAACTAATGAAGAGTTCTTTGCCTTCTTTGCCTTCTTACCAGCTTGAGCAGGTGCAGCTGCAGCCTTCTCATCCTCTGACTCTGTCTTTGGTGCACGTCTTGCAATCTCGTCTTGGATTGACTTTAAGATAGCTGTAAAGTCATCAACAACAGATTGCTTGGATGCCTTACGTCTTTGCTTCTTTTGTGTCTCCTCTGTTGCACCTGTTGCTGCAACTTGCTCAACTGGCTTCTCCTCAGCCTTAACCTCCTTCTTTGTGTTCTTTTCAACTGATGTTTCCTTCTTCTCTGTTTTCTTTGAAGCCTTTGCTGGTGCTGGTGTTGCAGGAGCAGCAGCTTGTGTTGTTGATGTGGATGCAGATGCGTTTGATTTCTTACCGTTTGACATTGTTATCGTATTTACCATAAAAAGGGTTCTCTTTAGATCGGTTTAGTGTAAATTGTGAAAAAAGCGTCACATTGGTCACTTGACCAACATTTTCTTTAAACCCGTTTTCAAATTTTGTGTGTAACGTGCAACTTACTCGATACATCGATATGTCATCGACATGTCAACGTGGTATCGCGATACATGTTAGTCATTCCATGATATGTTTAACTGATCAAGCCAGTCCTCTTCCTCTTCAAACGCCTCACCATTCGCCTCAGCCTCTGCACGCACCTTTTCCGTTTCTTCTTCAGCTTCACTTGTGTAAATTTTCTTGCTCCAAGTATGTATGATAGGCATTGTCAATGCAGCAGGACACCCGGTGTAATTGTTATCCGCGTCACAGCTATTTTGTTTATATTCGTAATCAAAATAAGCCAAGAGCTTCATTAGTGTAACACAGATTTTGTCTTTCGAACACGCCTCATTAAACACCCATTTGTCTTCTTTTTGTTGAACAACGTTCCAAGCAGGAACACCAATGGTGTTGAATTTATTGGTCTCATATGCATCCTTATGATCATCAATCAAAATGGAATTACATGGATACGCACCAAACGGTTGCAACACGTCAAACATATAGTTTAGATTCTTGTGACCAGAATATGTTTTTGTATTCTTTCCCACAGTAACTGGATGTTTAATAATCTCGCCATATGACTCGCGAGAATACATAAAGGAAAGCTTTCTGTCAGAAGCTGTTCCACCCTGTAACATCACATTGCGAACAACTTCATGTGCGTACTTTTGCTTTGCAGCTGTCAAAACTCCAACATTAAATGCTGAGAAAATAAAGTCCCATACACTGTCCATCTCAAATCCAGGACGAACAAACATGTAATACTCACGATTGTTGATAGTGATAGCGTGTACAGTCACTCCTGGTATTTGCAAGGTTGGATATACTTTACGAACAGCGTCAAGCTTCTCTGTCTCAGCACTGTCGATTGTTTGAATGATTGTTTCATCAAGATCCCAGATGAGAGTCATTTTACAATATTGTGACATTGGTTTGATTCTTTACCAAACATGCACATAATTTATTTTGTTTTTTTCTCACATCACTGTAAACAATATAAATCAATATGGCTTGCACACAAACATGCAAATTCACATGTATCACAGGTTACCTCATTGCTGCTATCGCAGCTCTTGTATGGGGATACAACTACTTTGTCAACGCAGACAAACAAATCATTGTTCCAAAACCAGTCGCTATCGCTTACATTGTAGGTGGTCTCATCACACTTTGGTGCGGTGTCCGCTGGGCTCTTCGCGCAGAAGGAAGCGCTGAAAGCTTCGCTGTTGCTTCCTATTAAACGTAAAACAAAAGTGATTTTGAAACAAACGTTACATCCAACATCAACTTGATCCTTCTTTACCTTACACTGCTATATCTGCAACTACAACAATGAACAAACACTTTGAGATTAAATTCTTCATGGATGGTACAATTGGCGTCAAAGACAAGACTGTCAATCAAATGCTTCCATTTATCTTCAACGATTGGTTAGAGTTTAAGATTATGACATGCATCAACAACTTTTCACTCATCACAAAGAATGAAAGGTTCAATCAAATCAAGAGTGAGATCTTTACTCACAAATCCAAGTGGATTCACATGGATGACATGGAATGGTCAGAAACATCTATTGCTCTCATGCGATCACGTCACGCAATGTGGATAAACGACGAACTCGCCAAACTCTCCGCACCACAACGCATCATGCTCATCAACATTTGGGAACATGATCCTTGCTCTGAAGATAACGAAGAAGACGAGGAGGAAGATGAAGACTACGAGGATGATGAAGACGATGAAGACTGCGAGGATGATGAAGGCAATGAAGACGATGAATACTGCGAGGATGAGGATAGTGAAGACGATGAGGAGGATGTAGAGGTATTCTTTGTACTCAGTGACGATGATGAATAAACACACAATTGTGTGATGTTTCACATATTTTTGATCTAAACGGCGTGTTGTTACAACGTACCAAATTCTTTGACAATGACAGTGACAATGGCAAAATTCACTCTTCTTTACACCATTTTTATTTGCATAGTGGTTGCACTTGTTGCTCAACCGCCAACATCTCCAAGCATGGTTTACATACTAAACCGTCATGGCGTTCGTGAACCTCGTGATACAAGTTCTTATGAAGGCGGAGCTCGACTTCTTTCTTCTGCATATGATCGCTTGTATCGCAAAGGTCAACATATTCGTTCTTTATATCCCATTCTCAGTGCATCATACAATCCATCTGAAATACGTGTGAACAGCTCTGCATGGGAACGAACTATAAACACTGCTCATGGAATACTTGCTGGATTGTACAACACAAACATCACGATGAAGATTCCTGTGTACAGTTCTCCATGGGAAAGCGACTTTACATTATACAACTATGACAAGTGTGTTACATATGACAATGCATGGTCATCGTTTTTACAAACAGCAGAGTGGAATAACAAGGTTCAACATTACGCTAACCTCACAAGTTATCTCAACTCATATCTTCAACCATCCACAAAGATAACGCTTGCAACGATTTATTCCACATGGGACTTGCATTGGATTCAACGAAATCGACCAGAGGTTGGAATCATCACAAAACCGCTTGATGACTACACATATAACCAACTGACAGAGGCTGCACACTGGGTGGAGACAGTCCGTTATGGGTCTCGTGTAAGTGGTTCACTTCTTGGCTCAACATTTCTAACTGCTGTCAAGTATCGTATGGATCGATTTATCGCTAATGACAAAACATTTGGTCACAAAATGATCATTTCAAGTGCACACTACCCAACTATGTTGAGTGTTCTTTCTTCTATGGGATATGTTGGAAGTGTATCTCAATCCATACCAGATTACAACAGTCTTCTCGCATTTGAGTTGTGGAACACATCCGTAAGCTCGACAACACCAAGTGGTTGGGGAGTCAGAATTGTATATCATAATGGTGATTGGAATGGAGTCAATGACACCAGTGTACCCATCGCATTACAACAATGCACAGAAGGAAACGATTGTATGATTGATTTCGCAACCTTTTGGAGCAATGTTGCAGGAAAGAATCTTCGTCAATGGTGTGTTGATTGTGCTAGCAAGATTGACATGTGTTTATATTACACCAATGCTTCAGCAAGTCCATCGGGTGCAACTCCACCATCAGCCACAACAACGGTTGTATCGACAGATGTCTTGGCGTTACCCATCTCCACTGTAATTGCTGTATGGTTGATCCTTGGATTGGTAGTTGTATCAGTCGCTATGACATGTGTATTTCAATGTATATCGCGACCATATCACAGACATGTAGACACTGCACATCCATTGCATAATCTGAGTGGAAAACAAACAATAGGTACTGCTGATATGCATGACAACGATGTGTTGTAAGATGCCTGCGTTATCTGATTATCACACAATTGTGTGCTTGTGCTTGATAGGGTATGCCTTATAATGTAGACCATATATTTGGGTCCATCTCGCTAAAGCTTAACAAGTATCCTGCACCAATGCTTTGGCTATTGACTCCTGAGTTTGCTTCAAATTGCACGTCAATGTTGTCTGCCAAGTTTTGTTGTGCATCAACAACTGCAAGACTTTTCCATGCACATTGTGCAGTTGCATCATTTGTGTCACATAAATCAAACTTGTCACCTGAGATGGAATAAACACTTGCAGCATCCCATGGGACAACTTGTGATGCATTGATAGGGGAGAATGGATAACTTAATGCATATTGTTCAGACTCACTCGACTTGTAGATACAAAGGATCATCAATAGCACAGCTACACATGAAAGACCACATACAATGGCCAGTTTGTTATCAATCGAAAGATTCATATGTGTTTATCAATAACAAAAGAAAGAAAAGAAGAAAAAAATCATCACACCTCTTTCCTCAAACCTCAATAACTTGCACCAGCAGCAGCTGTTGGCTTACATGATTGAAGCTTTCTCCATTGTAAATAATAAATACCAGCCAATGCTGCAGCAAGTCCAAACGCATAGTTACTATATGTTGTCAAATCACTGGCCTTTGTGGAGTTGAATATTGCCATATTCCAAGCAAAGGAAACCTTTGACGACTTGTGAGATTTGATATACTCATCTAAATCTGCTTGTGTGTTGGAAATCTTTCTGAGAAAGACAGCGTAGATAAATGCGACGATTGCAAGAACAAGTGGAGACATCTTTACCATCCCACAATACAAA